>Ga0209654_1003080_pt1 | contig 10595 bp, 9 predicted proteins | sample SaaInl1SG_22_DNA_FD_184646 | JGI IMG/M metagenome (GOLD analysis project Ga0209654, IMG submission 184646) | Marine microbial communities from expanding oxygen minimum zones in the Saanich Inlet - ESP_161SG_22_DNA (SPAdes) (version 2) | ecosystem: Environmental > Aquatic > Marine > Intertidal... | reverse complement strand
CTTAACACCTCAGGAATATCACTCCGAAACCCTACGAAAGAGATGTTCGAAGCACAATCAAGCTGTGCCGCCATGTGCTCTGCTTGTTCACGCAACTCGCCATCTCCTACAAATACGGCATGAATCGTTGGATTCTTATGCGCTGCTATAGCCACCGCTTGAACCATGGTTAAAGGATCTTTTTGCTTGGTCATTCTAACGATGTAGGATAGGCAAAATGCATCTTCATCGATACCCAATTCCTTCCTGATGGCAGCTCTCGCATCTTTACGACGGTCAAATCGATCGAAATCCACTCCATTTTGAATCACACAAGCATTAGACATCTTAAATAAGGAGGTCCCTAGGTCTAAATTTGCCTTAGAGACACAGATCACTTCACTGGATTGCTGCACGAGATACGACTCACTGCTTTTTCTCGAGAAGTATTTAAGTCGCGGCTGATCGGTATGGAAACTCCACCCGTGTACGGTATACACCATCGGAATTCCGGCTTTTTTCGCACTCCTGTAGGAATTGGAAGCAGCGCGAGTCCCATGTGCATGCACGATATCGATGGATTCCTTCCGCATAATATCGTCCAATTCTTTCGTGATCAGTGGATTAAAAGGGGTAGTGGTATGCACCACATACACCGTAACACCCATCGCCCTGAGTTGGTCCACCATCGGACCATCAGAAAACGAGACTACCGTCGAGGTAAATTCTTCACAATTGAGCCGTTGCACCAAACTAAGTACGTGACTCTCGCCACCACCTATTTTTCCTTGGCGTATAGTATGTAGTATGTGTAAGGGCTGCGCTTCCATGCTTTCATTTTTTGATCACTCAAAGATAGGAGTGTGGTCCTCGGTGGCTTGAATCCCTCTACGGCATGAGTACTATTCGAAACTATAGGTACTCAAACAGTATTAAATACGGGTATACTACTCTAATTTCAGGATCATTTTTGCGCATAGTGTCTAATTTATAGCGAAAACATTCTTCAAGATAGTATTTAGTACTCAAATCATGTACTATTGTCCCATGAAAACATCAACCTCTATCCAAAACGCCTTGTTTTTCGGCTGTTTTTCGCTTCTAGCAGTCTCTTGTTCACCGAACTCGTCTGGGGAGCCTGACGATCAACCACTGTCCACCACAGAAATTTCAGAAGACTTTTCTTGGTCAGCTAGTAACCGCGGAAGCCTTGTGATTGCTGTAACGGCTAAGAATGAGCTCGATCCTTCGGGCATGTCGATAACCCTAACTGATGCAGAAGGAAGAGCAGTCGCTCATTCTTTGATCGAGAACGGTGAGGCCCATTTTGATGTGGTTCTTCCGGCCTCCATACAACTTACCGCCACCATCAACGAAACAGGTTCTTCCACGAGCATCGATGCTATGGGGAATCATTCCATCGAGATTACCTCGAAGGACCGTCCCGTCTCGGGAGTCTATAAAACCTCGCCGCCGTGTTCCACTTGTGGATTTTTAGCAGCGAATGCAAGCGCAGAGTCGCCGATCATTCCAGCCGCTACCTATAGAATTGTGGATGCGTCTACGGTACCTGACTGGCAAACAACTGCTCCGGATGATAAAATAGAAATTTGGTCCAGTGGCTTTAAAGGGGTGCCTTCTATTGAAGGGAATCAGTTTATCGAAATCAATGCAAATAGCTACGGTGATCAGGGGGTGTATCAAGAAATTTGTGCAGCTCCTGGCAGCACGATTTACTGGTCACTGTACCACCGCGGACGTGACGGTGTGGATAGTGCTATTGTAAAAATTGGTGCGACTACTGCGACAGCAACGGTCGTAGATACGCTCGTGAATGGAAATACAGCATGGGGCTTTCACAAAGGGATTTACACTGTACCCGCAGGTCAACCAGTGACGGTCATTCTTTTTGAAGCACTGTACACAGCTTCGGGCAATACTAGTGTTGGAAACTTTATCGATGCCTTAGTGGTGGACTGTGATGCGGATGCAGATGGTGTTCCAAACTCCAGCGATGATTATCCTACAGATCCGCTACGTGCTTACAGAATTCCATTTCCTACGGTAGGTGAGCAGATCTTGGGATTTGAAGACCTGTGGCCTTTCAAGGGAGATTATGACTTTAATGACCTCCAAGCCAAGCACAGCGGCTATTTTGTGAAAAATGCGGATTTAGAGTACGTTGAAGGCTTCTTTGACATTAGCCTCGATGCGATCGGCGCAGGCTTAGATAATGGTATTGGTATTCTTTTGCGCGATGCTACGGGCGATTCCATCACTACGGATGTGCTATCCTCGGTCGACGAGGGTTCTGCAGATGCAGCAAATAGAAACGGGATCATTCCAACTTCGGATATTTTTGCGGGCTTAACAACATTTTACAAAAACAACGGCATGGGACCTTCTGCAACGCCGGATACCGTCCGCTATGCGATGAGTTTCCTTCCAGAGATTACGGGAACGTTAGAGCCAGAATTGTATTTGTTCCGAACGGACGATCGTACACTAGAGATTCACCGACCGAACATTCTGCCTACGATGGCCTTTGACAATGCACGCAGAGGAACGTTTGACGATGCAGGAAATTTCAGATCTACGGACCAGCTTCCTTGGGCCATAGAGATCGTTTCTTCGACGATGTACCTACCGGCTCGTGAAATGATCGATATCACGGAAGCGTATCCGCTTTTCAAATCATGGGCACAAAGTGGGGGAACTACAGATGTGCTGTGGTATACTACACCAGATCAGACGAAGGTGTTCTCATTTGAATAGAACCCTAGCACCCAATACATAAGGCGCGGTCTTCTTCACATGTAAGGAGGCCGCGTTTTTATTTTACCAATACTCCGCGTGCGTTTAGAACGGGTAGGGGCTCGGCTACGCCTTCATCAATCACGTAAGGACCAAAGATGTATTTGCGGTCCTTCATTTGGCCGTCTTCAAAAAAGAGTACCCAATACTCGTTGAAAAGATCAAAGACTTCGGGCATGATCGGTTCAAGTTTCGCTGCCGATTTTGCAGGTAGCACTTTGATTTGTTTGCGAAGGGCGGCGGTTTGCTTACCGCCTTTGGTGTCCAGATCGGCGTATCCTCGAGAGTTGATCACGAGGTTTTCCAAAGGGCCGTTCGAATCGTTAATGACATAGACCCACCATTGGGATTCATTCTGCTCATTGGCCTCTTTTACAGCCGCTACGTAAACGTGATGTACCTCTGGAATTTCGATATCTTTTCTCATGGTCGCAAAAGTAGGAAATACCATCTTTGGGGTGTGTGCTTTTGACCGAATGTATTGGCGTTGCGGGTAAAAAATCAATCAAACTACGTTACCACAGTTCTAATTGTTTTATATTTCTCCGCTAAAATGAACAAACATGTACAAACTATTCAAAATCATGAGTCTCGTCGCCGTTACGGCTTTAGCGACGAGCTGTAGTGGACCCGGAGAGACGCATCAGTACGATGTGAATGATCTAGAGTTCAGTATGGAAGGACCGTTATTCGCTGGTCCAAATTCGGCCCAAGTGCAGATTTCTATTGATCTAGAGGACATGCTACAAGACACCTATGTAGAGGGCATGGAGGTATCGGATGCGGTACTTTTATCGGCTACTGTTCGTCCAAACGACACTTTGGGATTTGATAACATCAACTCTGTTGTTCTTTCTTTTGCAAGTGATAACGAAGATGTTGAGATGCAAGAGGTTGCTTACAAGAACCCGATTGACGCAAATGCAGCAATGGCTGAATTAGAGATTGCTTCAGATCTAGACCTCGGAGAACTTATGGACGAAGACCGCGTCTATGTCGTACTTGATGCAGACCTCATGGAGGATTACTGGGACGGCAACAGAGATTTTAAATTAGATTTTACACTTGAATTAACCATTAAATAGTCAACCATGATTCGCAAAATTACTTTTTGGGCAGTTGCTGCCATCATTACTTTCGGAACATTAAGTTTCGTTATGCCTGAACAAGAAAAAACTCAAGATCCAGCAGATAGAATTGTAGGGGTTTGGGAACCAAGTAATGGACGTTCACGCATCAAAATTGACCGTATCGGAAATAAATATTACGGCCGTGTAGTTTGGTTGATCGAGCCAAATGACGCTGACGGTAACCCAAGATTGGATATCAACAACCCGAATCCTGAATTGCGCAATGCGCCGCTAAGAGGATTCCGTATGCTCAAGGACTTCGTATACCAAGGCGATGACACTTGGGAAGAAGGAACGTTATATGATCCAAACAATGGATCTACGTACAACGGCATTATCAAAATGAGAGATGAAAACACGCTCGACATGCGCGGATTCATCGGAGTTGAGGCCTTAGGTCGCACCGATGTATGGAAGCGTTTGAAGATGCCGTCAAGAAAGAAGAAATAACCCATGTGGAGTAACGTACTGAAGTTAACGACGGCAGCAATCGTCCTTGCTTCGACTCCGGCATTCGCACAGACAGAAACCACAGACGATATCGACTGGAGTTTGTACGATGATCTCGGATTTGCGGATGAGAGTTCTAAACGCATGTGTAGTCCTAAAATTGAGGGGTTATCGCCGGCGAAATTGATCTCGTTAGGGTATGACTTCCAAGGTCCATATGCTATTCAAGCAGGTGAGATGTCACTGAACGATGGATCTACCATAGCTGGTGGCGATGCGCAGCAGGTCAATGCGACGACCGGCGTCAGAGCGGGCTTTAATGTGCCTGTGGTAGGAAATAACAACATTTTGTGGCAGCTCGGAGCCAATTATTGGAATACGAATTATTCGTACGCTGATGCACCGGCTGAAACGGACAATCCTTTGCACCGTACGCTCTCTGAAAACGGATTGCGTACCACTGGAATCAACACTACGCTGTTCAAGCCGCTAAACGAAACAGACTTCTTGTTGTTCCAAGGTTCTGCAGATCTCAGCGGCACGTACGGCACTGCGATGATGCCATTGCAATACACGAAATATTCAGCGGCTCTGCTCTGGGGACGTCGTCCTACAGAAAAGAAGCAATGGGCTGTAGGTTTAGCGCGTACTTACCGCGTAGGTGAACTGAACTACATTCCAGTAATTCTATACAATTCCACCGATGCAATGAACAAATGGGGTGTTGAAGCCTTGTTCCCTGCTCGTGTGCACGTAAGAAGAACGATCAATCCAAGAAACATGGTCTTTTTCGGATATGAACTTCAGGGACAATCGTACAGAATGTACGAAAACCTACCTGGGTTCGATATTCGTGATGAAGATTTAGAAATTCGTAGGGGTGAAGCTCGCGTTCGTGCGGTCTATGAGTTCTCTCTAAAAGATTTCGTTTGGATGTCTATCCAGGCGGGATATAGAATAAATTACCGCTACGATGTGGATCGCCTTACTGACGGTGCTGAAATTTACCGTGCCTTCGGCATCCTTCGCGATGATCCGTACGCTCAAGTAAATGGCCTAGCCAACCCGTTCTACATTAATGTGAGTGTGAATTTGGTAAGTCCATAATTCTTCTAACTAGCCTAGAAAAACAAAAACGCCTCGAGTTCATCGGGGTGTTTTTTTTTGTGGTCTATTCAAGGTTATCGGGTCTACTTCCCGATACAGAACTTGCTGAAAATATTGGCCAACAAATCGTCTGTTGATATCGTACCCGTGATTTCACCAAGTCCGTCTAGCGCTACGCGTAGATCTTGTGCTAATAAATCCCCTGGTATTTGAAGTTCAACGGCTTCGATACTTTTTTCTAAGGCATCCTTTGTTCTACGAAGTGCATCTGCGTGTCGAGCGTTTGTTACAATGGTTTGTGTCGTAGAGTTTACACTCCATGAAGTGGCCTTCTTTAAAGCTTCTAGTAGCTCAGGCAAGCCTTGTTTGGTCTTAGCCGCAATACGGAAGCGTTCGCCTTGAAGGTGTTTTAAACGCTGCTCTAGGGAGTTAGTGTCGGCCTGATCCGTTTTGTTTAGACAGATAAAAATAGTCGCTCCAGGCGCACTTTCTTCTAAGTGTGCAATGCGCTGTTCCAAGTCTTTTTCAGGTGCGGTAGCATCTATAATATAGAAGATTACATCTGCTTTAGACGCCTGTTCAAAAGCCTTTTGTATCCCAATTTTTTCCACGACGTCTTCCGTATCTCTAATTCCTGCAGTGTCGATAAGACGATAGGTCAACCCGCCAAAATTAAAGAAATCCTCCACCGTATCTCGCGTAGTTCCGGCGATGGAAGAAACGATCGCTCGGTCTTCCCCCAGTAGGGCATTTAATAACGTGGATTTACCCGCATTCGGTGCCCCTAAAATGGCTGTGGCAATCCCTTTTTTTAGCGCATTACCGAAACGAAAACTATCAATAAGCACCGAAACGTTTTCCTTTAATGATTGCAACATGTCTAAGAGCTGTTTGCGCGATGCAAACTCCACATCTTCTTCACTAAAATCCAATTCCAACTCGACCAGTGAAGCAAAGTGAACCAACTCTTCTCTGAATGCAGTGATTTCATTTGAAAAACCACCCTTGAGTTGGCGTAGCGCGACATCGTGCATGGTTTTGTTCTCAGCATGGATCAGATCTGCTACGGCTTCCGCTTGCGCTAAATCCATCTTTCCGTTCATAAATGCACGCATGGTGTATTCCCCCGGATCGGCGAGCCGTGCGCCGTTTGATAGAAGTGCTTCCATGATTTTGCCGATGATATATGGCGAGCCGTGGCAAGCGATTTCGGCACTTTCTTCGCCCGTGAAACTTTTCCCTTCTTGGAAGTAGGTGACCAAAATTTCATCGATGTGCTCCTCGGCAAAAACGAAGTCGCCGAAATATGCGCGGTGGGATTCCCAACCTTGGCGTGCTTGACGTTTGGATTGAAAAAAGGGGGAGAGGACCTGGGCAGAATTGGTCCCGGAAATACGAATGATGGCTAGGGCTCCGACCCCTTGAGGAGTCGATAAAGCACATATAATGTCGTCTCTAAGCATGCCGCAAAGATACAGCGATAAGTATTGAGCAAAGAAATTTCGTTTACATCGAAGCGCTTTAAAAGTTCGATAGTACATTTGCGGAACAACTCACAGAAAAACCATCTACATGAGCGTTTTAGTCAACAAAGACTCCAAGATTATTGTACAGGGATTCACCGGTAAGGAAGGTACATTCCACGCAACCCAAATGATTGAGTACGGAACCAACGTTGTTGGTGGTGTAACTCCTGGGAAAGGCGGATTGACGCACCTTGACCGTCCTGTTTTCAATACGGTTTCAGAAGCTGTTGAAAAGGCAGGAGCTGATACCTCGATCATTTTCATTCCACCAGCATTTGCTGCAGATGGTATCATGGAAGCTGCCGAGGCGGGAATCAAAGTGATCATCTGTATCACGGAAGGTATCCCAGTAGCGGATATGGTTAAAGTGAAAGAATACCTCAAGGATAAAAACAGCACTTTGATTGGTCCTAACTGTCCAGGTGTGATGACCGCAGGTGAGGCTAAAGTAGGTATCATGCCAGGCTTTATCTTCAACAAAGGGAACGTTGGTATTGTAAGTAAGTCAGGTACCTTGACTTACGAGGCAGTTGATCAGTGTACAAAAGCAGGTTTGGGTCAGACTACGGCTATTGGTATCGGAGGTGATCCGATCATCGGGACGACTACAAAAGAAGCGGTTGAGCTGTTGATGAATGACCCAGAAACAGAGGGAATCATCATGATCGGTGAGATCGGTGGTCAGCTTGAAGCGGAAGCAGGCAAGTGGATCAAAGAAAACGGTACGAAACCAGTGGTTGCGTTTATCGCAGGCGAAACTGCTCCTGCAGGCCGTACGATGGGTCACGCAGGTGCTATCGTGGGTGGTGCTGAAGATACAGCAGCAGCTAAAAAAGCAATCTTGCGCGATTGTGGCATCACCGTGGTAGATTCTCCAGCACAGCTTGGAACTGCCATGGCAGAACTATTGGGTAAATAAGCAGAGCGCTTTTCCAGCATAAAAATAAAGCCACAACCTTTTTATAGAGGTTGTGGCTTTTTTCATGTAACACCGTGAATTCTAGGTATCTTTGACCTTTATGAAACAGATTAAATGTCCTTCATGTACTGCTTGGTACCCCGTGGAGCCCGACCTAGATAAATACGACTATCATTGCAGCAGTTGCCAAGCGCCCTATGCAGTAAAGAGTGTTGCGCAGCTAGAGCGGGAAGAAGGAATGAAAGACCCCGTAAGTAAGCCTCCTTTAACCTGGAAACGGTTTGGGGAATTGCACTGGGCCTTGGTCATATTAAATAACATAGGATTCATTATTCAGACCATCTTATTCATGATTGGAACGATCATCGGAATCCTTGTAGCACCATTATAAGCATGGAGTTTTTATCCCCGAAAACAAAAGCACACCTTGAAAAGCTTGAAGGTGAAAACGCTGCGCTCAAAGAGCAAGTAGCGGCTCTAGGAACATCAACAGCATCGAAAACTCCGGTAGTTTGGATCGTGCTTACCTTAGTATTTGCAGCACTCGCTGTGGGCCTTTATTTTTTCGGAGGTCAGCTCTCGAAGGATAAAATCGCACAGATACAGACGGAGATATGGACGGCGGAAGGCGCCGAATTCAGGGATTTTTCGCCCAGCGATGAATTGTTGTATTCTGTGCAGATTGGTGCGTTTAAAAACACTGATTTTAAAGACGTTGCAAGAGGTTTTGTCGAAGCCTCGACCGTGCAAAATGACAGTCTTACGGCGCTTGTAGTAGGGAATTATACGAGTTTACCCGATGCGCAAAACATGTTGAGTGTGTTGGTAAGTTTGGGCATGGAAAATGCCTTCATAGTTGCACATAAAGACGGGAAAAACGTAGGTTTGCTCTCGAACAAAACCACGAATTAATTAATCGATATGGGTTTATTGACAGGAAAGACGGCCATTATTACCGGCGCGTCCAAAGGAATTGGAAAAGGAATCGCAGTAGCATTTGCTCAAGCAGGCGCTAATGTCGCATTCACTTACCTCAGCTCAGTAGAGAAAGGTCAAGCACTAGAAGAAGAGTTGAAGCAATACGGTACGGGAGTCAAAGGGTTCCGCTCGGATGCTTCAAAAATGGAGGATGCTGAAACGCTCGTCGCCAACGTTGTTGAAGCGTTTGGCGGAGTAGATATTGTTGTGAATAATGCGGGAATCACTAAGGACACGCTGCTTATGCGCATGACCGAGGAAGACTTTAACCGTGTGATCGAAGTAAATTTGAATTCGGTGTTTAACATGACAAAGGCGGTACAGCGTACCTTCTTAAAACAGCGCTCAGGTTCATTGATCAACATCAGCTCTGTAGTTGGGGTTAAGGGCAATGCTGGACAGTCGAACTACGCGGCTTCGAAAGCAGGGATCATCGGATTCACGAAATCTGTCGCCTTAGAATTGGGCTCTAGAAATATCCGCTGTAACGCAATCGCACCAGGGTTTATTGAGACAGAAATGACTGCGGTACTTGACGAAAAGACCGTACAGTCCTGGAGAGATAGCATTCCACTAAAACGCGGCGGTTCTCCGGAAGATGTTGCAAACGCGTGTTTGTTCCTTGCGTCAGATATGAGCGGATACATCAGCGGTCAAGTGTTGAACGTTTGTGGAGGTATGTTGACCTGATGAACGTCTATGTTGCCGTTATTATCGCGCTTTTAGCTGGTATTTCGGCAGCTTTATACGCCTATAGCATAAAAGAAAGCGTCAGTACTCATCGAGTGCTGGCGCTTTTGCGTTTTGTATGGTTTGGACTGTTGTGCTATGCCTTAGTTTCACGTCCCGTTTCCGTAACCTCGACCACTGAAGTGCCCGAGCCGCTTACGGTGCTTATCGATACTTCTAGTTCCTTAGACATATCTATGAGCCCAATCTTGTCACGGGTCGAAAATAGTATTCGTCGTCAAAACATTCCTACCATAGTTCGTGCCTTCAATGAACAATCTATCCCCTCGAACGGACCGTGGATGTATCTTGGGGACGGTCACATCGCTCCGCTAGGCAAAGAGGTGTCCATGCCGTCTGCCGCTGTTTTTCTTCCAGCAAAAGCGCTCGTTTCGCTTCCGTTGATCTCTTCCATAGCTGTACCGACTAAAGTACAAGCAGGGAGTTCCTTTCAAGGAACGGTTCACGCGGAAGAGGGGGCTAGAGTACGGGTAGAAGGGATGGGGCAAACTTCGACCACCGCAAGTTTTGAGTTCAATGCTCCTCGTTCAACAGGTAATGTTACACTTACTGCCATTGCTGAACTCGATCAGCGTAAGGACACTTTAGAGGTAGAAGTAGAAGTGGTAGATCACTTCTCAAGCTGGTTGGTGATTAGCGCCGCGCCGCATCCACACGAAGGCATGATACGCCGTTGTGCTTTGCGTCATGGCATTGCGGTGCGCTCAACAACGTTTGACCAGGTAAAGCAGCCGTGGTCAGGGCCATCGGTAGTGATTGGAGGTACGCCAGCTATGAAACAGCGGATGGAAGTCTTGTGCAAAGGGCCGGTCTGGTTCATGTCCGATGCAACTCCTTTGGAAGCGACTACACGCAGAACCGTGCAGGTCCCAAGCTTCCCAACGGGCCACCTTCCGCTGAGTTCAACGGTGCGTGTTGCCGTAAAAAATGCGCAGCTCCGAC
>Ga0209654_1003078_pt1 | contig 10603 bp, 24 predicted proteins | sample SaaInl1SG_22_DNA_FD_184646 | JGI IMG/M metagenome (GOLD analysis project Ga0209654, IMG submission 184646) | Marine microbial communities from expanding oxygen minimum zones in the Saanich Inlet - ESP_161SG_22_DNA (SPAdes) (version 2) | ecosystem: Environmental > Aquatic > Marine > Intertidal... | reverse complement strand
TTATATATATGGGAAAAGACTGGAAGAAATACTACAAATACGAGAAGAAACAGAATCAAAAATGGACTCAAAAAGAGGGGACTAATTGTGATGATATTGTATTCTCAAATGGTGAAATTGAGGTGGATTTTGAAACATGGTTAGAACTGTATTATAATTAAAATCAAACCAAAAAAGGAAACAACTATGTCAGAAGAAAGAATCTCTATTCAAGAATTAAAAACAATTTATGGTGTTACTGAAAAGACAATCGGTAATTGGGTAAAAAGTAAAAACCTACCACTAATTCAGATTACACCTCAACAAAAATATATCTACAAGAAGGATCTCATTTCATGGGAAAAATCCTTCTGTATGAATTAAAATAATCGTTTTTCAACCCGTTTCAATCAACTCAATCCAACCAAAGAAAAAACCCACTAAGTAGTGGGTTTTTTTGTGTCTATTTCTTTCGTTTTTTCTGAAGATCTCGATACTTCTTTTCTAATTCTTTATTCCCTTCTTTACGATAGTATTCTTCCCATTGTTTATGTGTGTATTTCTTCTTTTGAACAACTAAATGTTCTCCGGTTTCTTCGTTAAACGAATTGATCACAGTAAACTTTGATTTGAGATATTTTTTGATAATAGGATCATTCTGATGTTCTTCAAAATACTTAGACTTCTTATAAATCCTTTTCAGTTTATTCATAAGGTAATCCTTCTTGAAATCTCGATCAAACCACCCATCTAAATTATCATGGGTTTTCATCCATCGTTTCATATCAGAAACGATCAGAGGACAAAGAAGTTCCTCAATTCTCATTTTGATCTTATTCTCATGAGGGGTTCTTTCGTGTGGATACATTCCATTGTAGTAATCCAAATTACTTCTCCCTTCCATAAGATCAAGATAAGTAGTCACTTCCTTATTAGATCCTAAGTAGATCCATTTTCGATTTCCTCCAACATTAGGAATAATAGTCCAACTCCTATTTCCTCTAGAATCAACATCTCCATAATTGTAATATCGATTCTTCTTTTTGGTTTTACTGAACGAAATAGTAAATGATGGGGTGAACTGTTTATGGTACTTGACCATCTTATTATATCCAACAGTTCTTTTCTTCTTCATCTCTTTTAACTCATTCTTGAGTTTACTGATCTTATCTAGATCCGAGATGATCTTCTGTTCTCTCCTTTTGATATTGTTCAACAACCTCTCGTAGTCAAACTTCTCACGGAGAATATCCTCAGGAACGAATTCCCAACCATCTCCGATTTTGTTCAATCTGTATTTGTCTTCCATAACAATTATTAGGGTTTAAAAACCTCTGTTAGTAATCAATTTAATCACCAACAAAACACCTCAACATAGACTGTTGGTAAAGGTTTTTTACTGAACAAGTGTAAACGAGTTCAGATGGTTCAAGGTACAAAATATCACCCTCTCAAAAAAGTAAAGAAACATCACCAACAAACCACTTCGAAGTTGACTGTTGGTAAAGGAAAATTACTGAATGACTGTATGACAGTTTGTGATTTGATAATGGATGAAAAACTAAGAATGAGAGTTCAAAAACATCACCAACAAATCACTTCAGACTTGACTGTTGGTAAAGAGATTTTACTGAAGAACTGTATGACAGTTTGTGATTCGGTAATGATTAAAAAACAACAAAAGAGAGTTCAAGAAAATCACCAACAAAAGAGATTTCACTTGACTGTTGGTAAAGAGTTTTTACTGAAGAAACTGTAAGACAGTTTGAGACTGAGAGATTAAAAGTTAAACGATTAAAACGAAAAAATTATGTACGGATTTGGAAGTCACTTCGAGAAAAGATTAAGAGAAAGATTTGGTTGGAACATGGATGAATTAAAAGTCCAATCAAGAGGTAAGAAACTAGAAAGTTTCAGATGTCCTCAAGAATTAGAAAGAACCTACAAAGGGTTCGGTGAGATCATCAGAAACAACGAAACAACAATTTTCATTCTGAAGGAATTAGACATCCTAATGATCAAAGTTGGGTTGGAGTGGAAGACTTGTTACAGAATGTATGGGAACTAAAAACATTACCAACAAAAGAGATTTCACTTGACTGTTGGTAAAGAGTTTTTACTGAAGAAACTGTAAGACAGTTTGAGACTGAGAGATTAAAAGTTAAACGATTAAAACGAAAAAGACATGGTGAGAATTAGTGAACATTTTCAAGTGAGGTTAAAAAACCGATTCCAAATGAATGTGAAAGAACTGAAAGATCAATGGAAAGATTTGGAAAAGATTCAAATCAGATTTCGAGACAAGAACTCAGAAAATCAAAATCACAAATGGTTCAATCGATTGAAGAATCAAGGTGATTATGTGGTTCTGATCAAAGAGTTGAACATGGTGATCATTCACAGAGGTCAAACCTGGACAACCTGTTTCCGATTGATCTGATCAAAAACATCACCAACAAATCACTTCAGACTTGACTGTTGGTAAAGAGTTTTTACTGAAGAAACTGTAAGACAGTTTGAGTCTGAGATAATAAATGTTAAACGATTAAAACACAATTCAAATGACAAAGTTTCAAAAGAAAGTTTTCGAAATGGAAAAGAAAAACAGATTGACCAACTCCTTCAGAAATGAGATTCGATTCTCTGATGTGAGAGTTGAAAAACACCTCAACAACATTCTTTATGGTGTTTGGGAAGATGAGTTTGAAGATCACCAATCTCTCCTTTTTTCTTAAGGGAGACACTAAAGAAAAACACAACCTCTGAAGGTAGGGATTGAAACCTTCAAAAGTTCTTTGACATGATGGGAAGTGAGAGATCTGGGACACCATGTAATGAGTAGTATCCACTTCCAAAAAAGGAAAACTGTGACAGAGTTTTTCGAAAGGGGTAGGATTGATTTTCCTACCCAGAGAATAGAAAATGACACCCACTAAAGTGGGTTCTATATAGTGAACAATGGGGGTGATTCTTCACCCTCTATTGATTCACATTTTAACCAATTACACCTAAAAATTACACGATTATGAATGAGTTAAAAATGATTAAGGATTTGATCCATGAACTAGTAGATCTAGAGATTGATCTCAAGAAAAGAATAAATGAAATACCAAGTATTGATATGGAAAAGTATGAGGATTCAGAAGTTGAAGATTTAGTAAATGAACATTACCTCTTTGGGAAATTATCAATGATTGATGAACTCAAAGAATACCTAGAAGTACAAATATGAATACAGTAACACAAACTGAGGAATTGGTGAATAATAGTACCCAACCTCTAACGAACAAAGAAAGAGTGAACAGTATTTTGAATACTGAAATTATTAGAATCGAAAACTTAAAGAAACTTTTAAGTGAAGATGAAAATTGGAATGTCAGAGAATTCGAAGGTTATGAGTTAGATTTCTTTGATCATGTCGATGTTGATTCCATCACATTGAAAAAGGTTGAGAATTGGTTAAATCTTCAGTTTGATCTAGATCAATTATATGAGAACAAGTGGGAAGACGAATGGATGGGTATAGTCGAACACCTTATGTACAATTATCACAGTTCAGATTTTGATTTTGTCTATGAAGATTGGAGAAACGATGAGGAAGAAACTGAAGAACTCATCGAAAGAGAGATTAGGTCTCAATTAGGATCCTAATCGTTTAACAGGAAAGGGAGGTCAATGAACCTCCCTTTTTATTTCAAACAATTAAAAAGTTTAAAACAATAATGTATGAGTTATTTAAGGAAGGGGTTAAGACAGTCCCAATTTAAAGATGTCATTGAACGAGATTTTGTTCCGAAAAAGGAGATTGTAACTAAAAAGTACAGTATGATGAGTCCGGTTGAGAGGACCTTGTTCAAGAAGACAATGAAGTTGAGTAAAAATGATAGTATTATTTCTGACTGGATGAATTTTGGATATATCGGAAGACCATCTTATGGTTTTCGTGATAATGGTTTACGGAATTATAATAACTGTATGGATGGTTATAAAGGATTTCAGAAAGTAGATCATGGGTATTTAAGAACTATAAAGAATTCATTTCAGGACATATCCATTTCAAGATCAAGTAGGAGATTTCAGATGTTTGGAGATAGTGAAAAGTATTATCACATCACATCACCGAAGAATTGGAGACTTATTAAACAACACGGTCTAATTCGGAATACTGGAAGATCTCAAACCGGAATTGGTTCTGATTCAATCAACCTCATTTCATCGAGTGAACCTCAAATTTGGAATTCAGTTTTGATTACAAGTATTCTTCATTATAGAGATCGAGTTCCTTATGTAGTTCTAGAGATAGATCCTAATGGAATAGAAGGAGAACTCAAAGGTGATGGTGGTGAGTATTTTGGATCTGAATTAGTCACTAAAGTAGTTGGTCAGAATAGGATTTTACCACAATACATCAAGTATGTGAAAACCTACCATTCATCGGTGGAAGATTTCGAAAACCTCCAAATATTGGAAATCCAATCTGTTAAGGAGAATAGTGATCATATGTTCATGACCGAATCCAAGAATGGTAATTACCAATGGAACTCGGTGAATGTTTATGATCAATCTAACATTGATCAGTTGAACAACCGTAGAATATCACTCAAGAGAGATAGATCAGAAAAAACAGAATACAAATTAGTTAGTTAAAGAAGTAAATTATGAATTACAGTTACACAAAAGAAAGTAAAGGATACAAGTCAGAAAAGAAATTAGAATTGGTAAATAGATTGATTGAGTACACACTCTTTCCCTATTATGGAGAGAGTTACAAGTTCTCTCTCCCTTCAGATTTTTCAAATGGATTACCATACATCGAAACAAATTATTACGATGGGGATTCGGTTACTATTAGGAGAGTAACTGATCTTGAAGGTGAAGATGGAAAGTATCTCAACTATGTTAAAGATCATACCGATAAGATCTACGATATGGTAATGGGAAACATTGATGAGGATTGGGACAGTATGATCAGATTATTCATCAATAGAGATGAAGAAGGTAAATTACAATTAAGATATACTCCTTCCAGAAATGAATTGTTTAACGGAATATCAAACGGTTAGAGATGGAGACAGTTTTAGAGAAGAAGATTGGTAGAAACGATCCGTGTTCTTGTGGAAGTGGAAAGAAATATAAAAAGTGTTGTCTGAACAAAACGAGTATAGTAGACACAACCTCTGATTCAAATAAGAAAGAAAAATTGAGTAAACAAACCATTGAAGGGATTCAACACATAATGGAGACTTCGATGGATGTGTGGGAAAAGAATTTCCCTCGAGATCAGTTCGATGGAACAGATCAAGAATACCAAGAACTGTTTAGTGATTACTTTAATTCACTCTCAAAACAAATGGGGTTTGGAATTCGGTCTGGAGTTCACTCAGAAGAAGAAAAGATTAAAATGGATCAAACACATGAATTTGTAGATCAGATGTGGGAAACATGGAAGAAAACAGATCGAAAAATGAGTATCTGTACTTTCACCGAAGAATCAAAATTCAATGAGATGTTCCTTTCAAATACAATGGAATACCTATTGAGAGATCTACCGATTGAAGTTTTTATTGGGATTGATGATAATAAACATAAAAACATGACTGTTGGGGATTATCAGATCTTACAGACCCTCAGAGAAAAGAAAGAAGAAATGATCAACAACTCAATTTTAATAGAGAGGTAGTCTGATCCCAAGAGAACCAATAAGATAGATTGACAGACTATTTGAAGGATTTAGACTTCACTTGTCTATCACCATCAAAAAAAGGGTTTATTCATTTGTTCATTAAATCCAAATTTTCCCACCCACATTTTGACAGACTCTCTACTACTTTAAAGTACACCCAAAAGAGTAGTAATAATAACCTGTAAATCAGTTGTTTATCTCAATAAAAACTACTATATTAGAGTATAATAATTGGGAGTTATAAATAGTAGTAGATATGAGAGTATTTTATTCAAGGGTTTCAAGTTCAGATGGATCTCAGAACCCTGAGAGACAACTTCAGAAGATAGAGGGTTTTGATTATGTGTTTACCGATACTTGTAGTGGATCAATTCCATTATGGGAAAGACCAAAAGGTAAACAAATCAAAACCCTCCTTGATTCTAACAAATTGACTCATTTAGAGGTTCACTCGATTGATCGATTAGGTCGTGATACAATCTCGGTGTTGAGGTTGTGGAAAGAATTGACTGAATTAGGAATTCGATTGGTTTGTAGAAATCCAAACTTTCAGAACCTCAACGAAGATGGTAAGACAGATATGTTCTCTGAATTGATGATCTCAATTCTTTCCACAATGTCAGACTTTGAGAGAAAAATGATCAAGGAAAGACAGATGGAGGGAATTCGAATCAGAAAGGAAAAGGGATTATATACTGGAAGAAAGGTTGGGACAATCATTTCACCAGAGAAGTTTCTTGAACGAAAGAAATCACAAATGATTATCCGTGATCTAGAGAACGGTTACTCTACTAAAGAGATCATTTATCGTTGTAGATGTAGTTACGGTACGATCAGTAAGGTCAAAAAATATCAAGAACAATTAAATCAGAAACATGAAGGATAAATTACAGTTTAAGTTTTTAGGAATGGATTTTCAGATCAACGGTTACTATTCTGATTATGATGATCAGAGAAGAATTACTGTTGATTGTGTTGGATCTGGAAAAATGGTCAAACAATACATCAAACAAAAGTTCCCAAATGAGGATTTCAAAGTTTGGGTAAAGTCTGAAAGATATAGTGGAGGATCATCTTTAAGAGTCAACCTATCTAATAGTGATGGAACACCAATCGATCAGAAAATCTATGAGGATATTAAATCATTTGGGAATACGATGAGGTTGGGAACATTTAACGGAATGATCGATATGTATGAAATCAACGATACGGTTCATCAAACTAATGATGGGATCATTCTTGATTTCTTCACCAAATTCATCTTCACATATAATCAACCTCCCTTTGGAACGGTTGAGTATGACCTTCATAAAAAACTAGAATTAGTATGAGTAAGAAGAAACAACACAACAAGTTCATTCGGAATAAGTTTGGATCAATAACCCTTAAAGAGATGATCGATAAGGTTGAGGTTGATCCTTTCTATCACCTTAAAGATGGTAGTTATATCGGAGGACTTACAACCCCTCAGAGAAATGACTAAACAAGAGAAGAAACTTCGAAAAAAGAGATCCATTGAGATCTACGAATCAAAGAAAGTAGATCAATGGAAGAACGATGATGTATATACAGATATATCAGTATTCGAATGGGTTGAGGTAAAATCAACCTATCCTACTAAAGGATAAATAAAACCCTCATATCGTTGAGGTAGTAACCCCCCTATCTACTGGGGTTTCTTGTAACTAGAAAAAAACATTTAATCGAAATCACGGTCGGTGTGGTTTTCATACGGAGGTCAATTTTTTCTCCCTATGGAAATTGACACACTAATCGTGTTTCAAAAATTTAAAAGAATCAATCAAGTATGGAAAAACAAAACACTTGTTTCCCTAATCAAACGATTAGTGATGAACTATTACAAAACATGACCTACGATGATATGATATTGACAATTTATCATTGTCAGAGAGGATGTTTTCGAGTAGATAGAGAAATGACAGATGAACAAAAAAGAAGTGTGTGTCACCAACTCCTTAGAATTCTATTACGAATATCATCACATAGTGAGATCAATCTATCTGAACTATTTGAAGAAGTTATGATTGAAGAGAATAGATAATTAAACAAGTAACTAATTAAAAACAGAAATATGAATAAAGTAAAAAACGGAAACGAAGAATGTATGTGTATTGGATGTGTCAACAAACTAATGGAAAGGGTCATTGGTTATTTAGAATTCAAAAACGAAGAACTCAATGAAATGATAGGTCATATTATCAAAGAATCCAATGATGAGGATAAGAAGGTTTTAGGTAATCTAAAAAGGGAATCAGTTGATGTTGAAGAAATGATTAAAGATCTCATAGAATTCCATGAGTACAATGATGAAATACTCAAACAAACAGTAACTAATTAAAAACAGAAATATGACAAGACAAGAAAGAAGAAAGTTAGAAAGACAGAAAATGAAAAATTCAAATTTGTCTCCAACAACACAACAGTTGAGAGATACAGAAAAGGATTCTCTACTCAAAAACGAGGGGAATACTTATAATAACATTGATTACAGTAATTACAATTCACCTGATGAATTCTTTGATGAAATGAATCAAATCAGAGATGTAATTGAAGACAAACTTGGTGATTATTTAGGAGGAACTTCCATAGAAGGAAATGGAGTAAACTACAATTTCACATTCAATGAAAAACCATTCCTTTTAAGAATCAATGTTGATGAATTTCACACAGAAATTTGGAAGAAACAAAAGTTTGGATTTTGGAAAGAATAGGTTGAACTCACCCCTTAATTGAGTTGTTCTAATTAAACTTGGGAACTACCCTCATCAGAAATGGTGGGGGTTTTTCTTTTCAAACAATTAAAAAGATTGAATATGAATTTATTAGAAAGAAATATCAAATATGAACCAAAGAACTTCATCCAATCCATGATTGAAGGTGAATGGGATGATGAGAATTGTAAAACTCTTTGGAATGATGACTGTACGGTGGATCTGAAGGATGGTAAATATCCAATGGTGTTTTCCAGTTATTCATGGAATAAGATTTCAGATATACCAAAACAGAAAAACACGATCAACCTCTCAAAGGGTGATCACACTCGACAACTCACCTATGGGTTTTTAAGTGTTGAGGATGGTCAAATTGATTTGGAAGAATTGGATAATCAGATCCCTAAAGATTACCGTAAATATAACAGTCACATCTTTTTAGAGGGTTTTGAAATAGTAGAGTTGTTGGGGTTTAAAGTCATTGTTCCATTCTTCGGTTCATAATAATCAAAACGAAGTAAGTATGAAATGACAATAGATTTACACGGTCTGAAACACCATCAGTCCATTCCGTTGGTTGAGGAATTCGTTCTCAAGAATTCAGTCAAAGAGGATCTAACGGAACTCACAATAGTGACAGGAAAATCCTCATCTCTCCAAAATAAGATCACTCAACAAGTATTAGATAAACACGGATTTCAATGGTATATACCAGAGTGGAATAGGGGACAAATTACAGTAATAACAAAAGGAAAAATATGAAAGAATTAGAATTTAAACAGAAAAGAAGAGTAGTCAAAGACTACATCACAGAACGATTCATCAATAGGTATTTCGGTGATTACGAACCATCAGATTGGGAGAAACATTCCAATGGAGATCTTGAGAGATGTCTTGATGATATGGATATAATCAGAAAGGAAAAGAGTAAAGAACTGAGAGACTACATGAACATCTTTTTGTTGGATGAAGAAAAAGATGAACAAGTAGATCTTTCTGATGATCAGATCATAAACGAATTCATCGAAGATGAGTGTTGGTCATTGGTTTATAATGAGATCGTAGAGAAAATCGAGGGTTATGATTTCGGAGATAAATCAGAAAGAGAACTAAATGATATTGTTGATGTTTTAGATGAGTTGATCTCAATAGAAAACACCACACTTCATATGATGGAGATATTGACCTCAAGAGTTGGTTTAGAAGAAAGAATAACCTATAAATCGAAATAATATGGAAACACTAAAAGAAGAAAAGATAATGTTCGAGGGAGTTCACCATTGTCAGAATGGAGAATCATTTGAATATCATGTTACAAATAGAGATCAAGAAAGGAGAGAATTTACAAGTTCTCTTGAGATGATTGAAAAACTTCGGAGTAAGAAAATAGAACCAATGGAAGTTTCAAAACTATTATTTGAACTCTATGGAGATTACGATGATTTTCAACCAAACTAAAATCAATGAAGAAGTACGATGGTACTCCTTCTAGAAGAAAGTTTAAAGGATACAACTTCTACATTCAATGTAACGAGAAACTTTCCAAGAAGAACAGAGAAGAATTACTTAAGACCTCACCCATTTATTTAGGTGAGGTTTTTTCTTCTCTACCGTTCTCAACTGAGAAGATGATCAGAGATGGTTTGACAGATGAACTTGATCCAAAACAAACAGACTTTGAACTGTTGGATCAATGGAATTTTATGTATGACTCGTTCGGGTATTTAATGTCAAGATTTAAGAACCAATGGGAACGAGAGAGAATCAAATCATATAAGATTCAAACTTATCAAAACCTTGAAAGGTTTGAAGAATTGGTTGAAAGAGTATCCAAGTTAGAAGGAGAGGTTATGAATTTAAGATTCAAATCAAGAACACTAGTAAACATTTAAAATGAGTGAAGAAGAAAAAACAATTATGAAAAGAAAGTTGAGATTGACCATTATACCTATGATGATCTATCAAGTATTTGTGGTCATACCTCAATTAGTTATTGAATCCTTAATAGAATCAATGGTGATTCCCTTTAAGGTACTAACAGATCAAGAGTATTTAGAAAACTTAATTAAAGAAATAGAATATGAAGAAAAGTAAATTTTTAAAAGAAGTAGAAAATAGATATGGGTTTAAAATCACGAATATTTTTACTTGTGAGGATCAATTAGAAAACAACTACAACATTCCTGATCAACTAATCTTCAAATGGGGT
>Ga0209654_1003074_pt1 | contig 10616 bp, 9 predicted proteins | sample SaaInl1SG_22_DNA_FD_184646 | JGI IMG/M metagenome (GOLD analysis project Ga0209654, IMG submission 184646) | Marine microbial communities from expanding oxygen minimum zones in the Saanich Inlet - ESP_161SG_22_DNA (SPAdes) (version 2) | ecosystem: Environmental > Aquatic > Marine > Intertidal... | reverse complement strand
AGGCAATGCTAGTTAGCTAGTGCGTGATAACAGTTGTTATGTTGGGCATACCGTCTTTAGTCCTCTACTAAGAATCTTCGTCTCATTGCTTGAGATGCATATTTTTCTATCGAAATAAGTGACCAATGCCCAAGTGTAATGCAGGCAACTATATACGCGAAGAACACAGTGTGATCGTTATACCATGTGGCTCCTAAGATTGAAGTTAATTCGAGGACGTAAAACATGAGCGCCTGCAATGGGAAGTGCCAAATATAGATCGAAAAGGATACTAGACCGAACCACTGAAAGCGTCGATATTGAGATTGATCCAAAATTGAGTCGATTTGAGTGATCGCAATGATGAAGGCCGGTAACGAGACAAAGATCCAGATAATTTTTTGCGGTCCTAAGGCAACATGTGTCGAAGTCCAGAATGAAAGAGCGCTGATGGCTAATAATACTAAGATTGCAAGAACTCCAGAACCGATGAACCTATTAATGAATGGCTTGTGAGTTAACACTGCAAGCACTCCGGAAAAAAAGAACACAAAACCTGTGCCTAGATTGTCAACATTAGGATCGCTCGCTAGGGTTGTTATGGTCGCACCAAAGATTAGAGCCATCAAAAACACTAAGGCGCGATATTTAGTGATGCAGGTGCAGATCATCGCGAATAGCAGGTAGCAGACGAATTCCACACTGAGCGACCAGGAAGGCAAGTTAAAACTTGTGTCTCGCATCACACCCACTCCATTAAGGAAAACCAGGGATGCAACGAAGTTCTTCAAGTCATCGTTATAAGTGATGAAAAGCGGAAGTTCTAGGCCTCTTACGATTACCGCAAGTGCCCCCATCACCAACAGCGAGCATAGATGAGCTGGATATATTCGCGCTACTCGTTTGATCAGAAACTGGCGAGCCTTGAATTGCTGATCACAATCCCTCCGCAATTGGGATGCCAGCATGTATCCGGATAAAAAAAAGAAAATGGATACAGCATGATAGCCGTATGTGTAGATGAAACTGAGCCACCCCTCAAATGGAGCTTGATAATTATCAGGAGTTAATGAAAGTGCAGACTGTATGGCGAAGTGCTTGTAATGAAAAACCACTACAGACAGTGCAAGAGAAAAACGGAGAAGATCCTGCATGGGTGTCTAGCTCTTCCGGAATATCAGATGTACGTTTGAGGCGAGAAGTGTCTTCGGTTGCGGTGCAAATGCAAAGCGTATGAGCCCCGTGATTGTGGTGCGAACGACAAGACGTATCGCGTTCCGAGTTGCCGAAAGTATATTTCCCGTCCAGATCGGTAAGAGGTCACCGGTTTCCTCAATATGCCAATCAGGTAGGTATCCAGACAGTCGTGACAGAGAAATTGGCGTGATATGCGTTGCGTCGCCGGTTTGGTTAGGTAAGCCAAGGGGCCCTGCGCCATTTGGCGTTCGAATCAGGATAAGACCCTTGGGTTTTAATAGGACATTTGCTTCGGCAAATAGTTGTTTAACCTCGATGTCGGTAAGGTGTTCTATTACATCAAGGGCAATGATGAGGTCGTATTGTTGCTCTGAAGTTGAATCTGGTAATGCCATCTGTGCCTTAAATCCAGCGCGCTGGGCTTTTGACACGAGCGTCTCTTGTTTTTCGATACCGCTCCATGAGGTGTTCGGGTAGGTTGCTTTCAGCCAGCCAGCAAAGGTCCCATTGCCGAATCCGATTTCCAGTACCTCTGTGTACCTATTGAGAGCAAAGCGTTTATATACTTGGTTGAAATAATGATGGTCTTTTCTGCTGTACGCGCCAAAACCTTTTTGGTCCCATTGTTTCCAAGTTTCATAACCTGAATATGAGTTATCTGGAATATTTGATTGAGTCATGTGCTCTTACTGTATTGGTTGTTAAGGCGCGTGTCGACATAAGCGTTCTCATAACTCAGAGGATTGAGCGCGTCCACGATTGAGGATAGCAAGTCGGCAAGAGAATACCCAGCCAATCCTTTTGAGGTATTCGAATGGATAACTGCTGCTTTACTTGAGGGATACGGCTGCCATTGCGCAAATAATGCTTTATCGCCCGTGTATACTGCAACCAACGGAACGCCATAGGCACAAGCGATGTGAACGAGGGCGGTATCAGGTGTAATCACGAGTTTCGAAAATTGAATCAGGCTAAGGATTGGTACAATTGAGGCACTAGGAGCTAATACATCCACCATGGGAATGCCTTTATATAGTGTTTTTAGACGTTCATGGTCTTTTTGCATTGCCGGAATTAGGATACGTAGTGATGAGTCGAGCCGCCGAATTTGTTGAATGATGGCACTCACATCCGCCTCTTGCAGTTTCATGCTCGCTCGACTGCCTGACAGATTTAAAATGACGTAGTTATCCGGGATATTCTCAGACTTCGTCCAATTTGGTAGTGGGTAGGGGATGCATTCGTCTGTCGAGCAGTTGAGCAGCCTAGCGATATCTAAGTATGTTTCAGCGATCGGTCGCGCATACTTCAAAGGATGCTGCGGCGGCATCAAGTCAAACAGTCGTATATCGACTCCCTTAACCCCCCAGCGTCCATCTTTAAATGGGCTTGCGACATGCCTGGGCCTGATGAGTCGAATTGCGAAAATAGTATGTGGTGTAACGGCATGATTCAGATCGATAGCGAGATCATATTTTTTGGTTCGAAGTTCAATTAAAACCTTGAGCCACCGAATCCAACGCTGTGGCTTAATCACTGTCTTATCAACGTACTGACATGTCTCTGCGATACATGCATTAGCAGCGCTCGCGATCATGGTAATATTCGTTTGCGGTAACCCTTGGTTAAGCGCTTTACACAGGGGTAATGAGATCACCATGTCACCGATTCGGTCATATCGAAAGATTATGATGGATTTTATGTTTTCGCGATTAAATGAATTTCGTTTGACGTTTGTAACGAGTTTGAGCAGTTTTGCTTTGCATTTCTTTATGACTTGAATACTCACACTCTAAACCTACTTTTCATCCGAAAGCGTAATCTCATATGGTATCGCGTGTAAGGGTATATCTGGACGACTAATTCAGTTGCGGTCGACTGCATACTCTCACGATATAGGGTTCGACTTCATGACGTGTTTGAACCACAATATTTTAATGTTGCTTTGTGTATTTGAGTCTTCCATGTAACTGGAAATCTGATGGGAGGCAGTGCATGCGCATCAATGATGCATAATATCATGAGGGTGACATACTCTTGTCCTATGATAAAACGAGTTAACCAATTTAGTAAAATAGGCGTGGCTAATTTTTCTTTTTGGTCGCCACGCGCGATGCATCGTGAGGGCGCGCTTGTTGCGGCAAAACCACATTACTCGTCCCAATTGGCTTGGTATGGTTTTGACTCATGCCGATTTAGGATATGGAAAGGACGGGTGACTCTGGCAGATGCTCGTGACTAAAGCACTGATGGAGCGGACATGGCGATTGCCAGAGGGTGTTCCCTCCGGTCGAGCTGATTTTTTACGTAAGCATCGGTACCGTCAATTGAAATGGATTTTCAAGTTCATCAAGAGGCGATTGTTTTGTCTCATCGCCGTTGAGCATTTTGGGTTGACACGAGAGCTGCAGTCTATTCGTGATACTGACCGAAACATTTTATGGATCAATTGGTCGGCGCCAAGCTTGGGCGACTCATTGATGGATTTGTCATGTCGAGTCATGCTCACCGAAAGGCGAGTAACTTTGCTGACCCACCCGAAAAATGCTGAGCTTTACAGCCTCGATCCCTATTTCGCGGCCGTGTATTCAGATCCGATAGCGTTGCGAGCTGAAAATCGAGTTTCGGCTTTCGACCTCGTAGTGTGCGACGCCTTTTCTCCTCGTGTATTGATTCGTAAGCTTCTAGTTGCTCCAGGGACGCCGTTCGTTGGGTTGTATGGATATCTTAACGGTTTCGAGGTGCATCGGACGCTGTACGCATTTGCTCGAATGCGTAATTTACTTGGTCTAAAGAGTTTCGATCATCCAACGCGCCCCACTATTTTTGTGGCGCCTGAAGAAAGGCAGGCGGTAGGTTTCGATGTTTGTATTGCAGTCGGTGGTGAGTGGGTTTTTCGAACGTATGAACATTGGCTTAAAGTAATCGATGCGCTACTGAAACAGGGGTTAACGGTTTGTTTGGTAGGGTCGTCGAATGGCTCAGACATGGCGGATCGTATTCGCACTCAGTTTCCTGAAGTAGAGTCGACTGTTGGGTTATTGAGCCTTCAGAACGTGATCGCTCAGATATCGGTATGTCTTTATTTCATTGGCGCTGACGGCGGACTATGGCACATCGCTTCTGCGATTCCGATTCCGACGGTGGTTCTATTCGCAGATTGTGCAATTGTCGATGACTCAGGTCTCAGTGTGACACGGGAAACAGCGGATATGGTGTGTGAGACGCTATATCATGAGCGAGAGGTTTCCCAAATCCCACCAGAAGAAATATTGGATGCGTTTGCTCGATTGCAGCAGCGTAATGTCTAAATGCCTCGTAATACTGAATCAAGATCAAAAGGGTGAGTGGGCTGAGTCCTAGCCATTGAATACGATTGGCGACGGTTTAGTATAAATCGTTAGCTTTATTAATTCCTTCTTTGTGCTTAATTTTCCCATGTGTAGTGTGGCAGAGGGATTCTTGGTCCAGCTGCTGGCTTGAATTCTCTGGTTTACTCCGCTGCCGATTGTTGCCCAGGCATTGGGTTTTTTTTAGAGCTAGATCCCTTGCATATATCCACGGAGAATATTGACTATGCAAATATCGTCATTCTTGTTTTACGCGTTTTTTCAATACGGGTGACATCCTGCCATGTCGGCATTTCCCGACGCAGTCACGCCACACATCGCTAAATTTTTCCGTCGGCTCGCTTAGTGAGTTAGACGTTTTTAATGTATTCTTCTTGCCAAATAATCGCAGAGAGTGTTCGAGTACAAAATGAAGACCGCGCTTATTATAACGAGTTATCGTCGTTCTGACGCTCTGGAATTGGTCTTGCAAAGTGTTGCGAATCAGGCGGAAATGCCGGACGAAGTGATCGTCGCCGACGATGGCTCAGGGCCGGATGTTCGACGTTTAATTGATCGATGGTCTGAACAATTAATATTGACTTTTATTTGGCAGGCCGACCTCAATTTTAGGGCGGCCAGGGTCCGCAATTTAGCGGCATTGAAAGCACACTGTGGCCATTTGATTTTTATTGACGGAGATTGTGTCTTGCCGCCTGATTTCGTAAAAGCTCACCGTCGCCTCGTAGCTGATGGCAAGATAGTATCAGGTGGACGATTCCTGATCGATTCGCAAAAAACTGAAGCGCTCTTGAAGAGTGGAAGGATCGATGAAAACGTTTGTTTCCGTGATATTAAATTTCTAAAGTTGCCTCTCGGCTATCTAAGGGATGCTGGTCCTCGAAATTGGCGGCGGGTGAGAACGTGTAATCTGAGTGTTAAGAAGTCAGATTTTGTGGATGTGGGCGGGTTCGACGAGTCGTATCAAGGTTGGGGTCGCGAGGATAGTGATCTAGCCGTTCGTATGATCAAACATGGATTAAGAGTGCGTTCAGCTCGCTTTGCGGCTTGTGTCTCGCATCTCCACCATAATGAAGAATCTAAAATTTCATTTGCCGCTAATGATTGGCAATTTAAAAAAGTTATTGCCGATGATCTAAGAGTTTTGCCTGCTAATTCAGTCCTTTGTCCACTGTGAAAGTTTCAGGATTCACGTTTTTACGAAATGCCGTAATCAATGGTTACCCATTTGTGGAGAGTATTCGATCGATATTACCGATTGTCGACGAGTTTGTTTGCGTTATTGGGATGGGAGACGACGATACCCGAGAGCGAGTCCTCGCAATTGAAGATCCCAAGATTAGAGTCATTGATTCACAATGGAATGAAAACATGCAGGACCGTGGATTTGTGTACGGCCAACAAAAAATGATCGCTCAATTCAATTGCACGGGTGACTGGGTATTTTATCTCGAGGGAGATGAGGTGCTTCATGAATTAGAGGTGGTGGGCATTCGTGAGACAATGCAGGAATATCTCGGAGACCTTGAAGTCGAAGCGTTTTATTTTGATTTTTTTCATTTTTACGGCACGCCACATCAGGTGGGTATAGCGGGCTATCGACGAGCACCGCGAATTATCCGAAATACTATTCGAACGATCGCGCCGGATGGGCTTTTCTGGACAGTCATGGATGAGAACAAGAGAGGCCGATATCCGAAGGCGAGGCATGCCGGTGGAAATATATACCACTACGGCCATTGTCGGAGAGTCTCGAAAATGGCTGAGAAATTGAAACAGGTGGGCCGATATTGGGGCAGTAAGCACCAAGACTTTGGGGGCTATGGCTCTATTGATGTTTCGGAACTGCGTCCGTTTGAAGGTTCTCATCCCGCCGTAATGGAAAACTGGCTTGCGAGTGAGGCTGAAACTGATTTTTCTCAAGATCCGGATTATCGAGTGACACGTCGAGATTGCCGTAATCGCCTCCGTTTTTGGATTGAGGATACCTTTGGTCTTGAAATCAGTAAAAAGCATTACCGGTCCCTCGATTGATGTTGCCGCGTATTGTTCAAATTGTGAAACGTTTTGGTCCGGTCGGGGGTATGGAGAGCTATGTATGGCGGTTGATACATGGATTATGTGAAAGAGATTTGTTGGTCTCTGTTGTATGCGAGCAGGTGATGGGCAAAGCATCACCCAGCATTGATGTGATTCAGGTTGAAAAGTCTGCAGAGAAACCCCGCTGGAAGTCTATGCGCCAATATAGAGAGCGAGTGGACGCTCTATTGAGAGATCGCTTTCAGGGCCAGAAAATCATCATCCATAGCCATGAGCGCTCAATATCCCATCAGGTGACCACTTTTCATGGCCCGCCAATTAATGCCTTGGGTAACTTAAATTGGATTAGAAAGTTGAGTCCCCGAATTCGCGGGTGGATGCAGATGGAACGTCATGAGCTCTTATCACCCGGTGTTCAGTGCATTATTCCGGTTTCCAGTCAGGTGCAAGACGCTTTGATTTCTGAGTATTCGGCTTTAAAAGGCAAACACATTCAGTTAGGGTGGCCAGGCGCCGAGTCGGTCGCGGAACATAAAGTGCGAAATAGTTGTAGCAAGGTCTCCGCACGTTTTATTTTTGTTGGTAAAGAATGGAAGAGGAAAGGTTTGCGCCGCGCTATCGATGTTGTTGCGGCTCTTCGTACTACCAATCTGAATGTAACTCTCGATGTTTATGGTGTAGACCCCTCGGTAGTCCCAAAACTGATGTGTAAAAAGGCGGGAGTCAGATTTATGGGATGGTCTTCAGAGATTCCTTGGGCGAACTACGATGTGTTAATTCATCCGGCTGAAAACGAGCCGTTCGGTATGGTGGTCGCGGAGGCGCGAGCGCATGGTGTTGCTGTGCTCATGTCTGATCGAGTGGGTGCCGCAGATCTGGCTTGGAACAACGTTCGTATTGTTCCTATTGATGCGCCAATGAGCGAATGGGAAGTGGCTTCACAGGAGTTACTGGAGTCACCTGATAGTGATAAATTGAGCGAAGTGAAATGGACTTGGGATGATTTGGTTGATTTACATTGCCAAACGATTTATCCGAACTTGGAACCAGAGATACTGTGATGGCAGAAGTTGCTAAACCTTGGTGGCTCAGTTTTTTTGAACGAGCATTTTCTTTTAACTTTATTGCATTTTCGTTTGTGATGTTCTCGTGTTGGTTCCCAACAGGGTTCTCGGCTACTTTTTCGACGTTAGCGTTTATATTTTCGTTACCTCTTTTTTTATGTAGCTTTGGACAGGTCAAAATCAGCCTATTTGAGAAAGCCGGTTTGGTTCTTTTTGGGTGGCTACTGGTGTCGATATTTTGGTCCCAAGCAGGTGTCTGGGATAGTTTAGGCTATCTATTTGAACATAGGATTTACTTCATGGTTCCAGTCTTCGCTACAGCCCTTTATTGCTTGCCAAATAGTCAAAAGTGGGGTTTGTATGCGGCAGTGTTAGGGGCAGTTGTTGCATTGATCACTTCTTATGGATTAGGGCTCGAGTGGTGGAAGGTCGAAGGGGCCCGCTTCAGTCTGGCTAATAGGATCTACCACGGCTTTATTATGTCTGCATTATTGCTAGTTGTTTTATTGATCGCTCGACACACCCGAGGGATGATTCGTATCAGTGCCATCGTGATCGCGGGTTTAACGGTATATAACGTGCTTAACATTGAAACTGGGCGCACAGGCTACCTCCAAGTTGTTGCGGTTAGTTTACTTTTTGTTGTGCTAACTTTTAACCGATTACAAGCAGCGATTCTGTGTTTCGGAGTAGCCGTTGCGTTCAGTGTGGCGTACTTATCGCTCGATCGCTTCAGCTCTAACGTAGATCAAACTTTGGCCAATGTTGAGCGGATGGTGGTGAATGGGGATTATCAATCGTCTGCGGGATATCGACTCGAGTTTTACCGAGTAGCGATTCAGATCGGAGCCGACAATCCATTGGGCGGGGTTGGTGTCGGCGATGTGGTCGCTGAGTTGAAGAAATATGCTGAGTCTGGGCAGATCCCAATTTTGACTGATAACGTGCACAGTGAGTTCATGAATATGCTGGTGTCTGGCGGGGCGCCTGCGCTATTGCTATTTTTGGCGTTTGCTTTATTGATTGGTCGGGAGGGACTCGAATACCGGAAAACGGATAGGGCATGCGGAGACGCTTTGATAGGGGTAGCTGCTATTATCTTTGTGTCCGCGCTTTTTAACTCCACTATGAAAGATTATGGCGAAAAACATGCGTTGCTTATCATTCTCTCGCTTTTAGCCGCAACACTTTTGGCTAATAAAGCCAAATCGATGAACAGCACCTCGAGTTAACAAAATACTTTTCTTGAGCTATCAATCTGACAATACGTCGAAAAGAGTCAATCCTATTAATCTGAATAGTAGTTACGTGAATTCACGCCAGTGCTCGCCGACAAGTAGAAACTTCGATCCGGTTTTCATGTCAAACATGGCCTAAGTGCATCCATTCCCGCCATGCGCCGCGCTCCCAGTGACATGAGCGCCAACTTTCATCCAGTTTTTCGTAGAGTTTTTGACATCAATTTCGCTCAAGCAGCCAGCTTCTGCTGAGCGAGTTTCTCCACAAATTCAGCTGGTGATAAATTTCCAAGCGCAGAGTGTGGCCTGACTTGGTTGTAATCCTCTCGCCATCGACTGAGCTCATAACGCGCATCACGAAGTGGTCTTGGGCCTGCGGCATTTAGAACTGGTGACAAAATTAAAATAATCAAAGGACCGTTCGCTGGGATTACTACAATGGTATTTAGTTTGGTTGAAAGTCGTGTAACAATATCTTCCGAGTTTTTGAGCTCAATGCGAAAACTGAATTTTCCCGCAGATGGTTGTGGCTACGCCTAAATCGGGTGTTGCTCTGGTTCTATGGCAACATGTAGCGTTGCGATACGGTCGCGTTGATCGGGCGGTAGCTGGTCTTAAACAAAAAGTGCAATTGGTTTTGAGCTCTATCCCCCAAGCCTGATGAATTCGCGCTACAGCCTGAGCGGAAGATCGACTAATTTGAGTGGTATTGAAATTCTGGAAGTGGTTAACCGAAGAGAACTGACTCAGATCAGCAGGCGTTAATTTAAAACAAAGCAGGAACATATGAAAAAAGCACTCATCACCGGCGTCACTGGACAAGACGGTGCGTACCTCGCTGAGCTACTATTAGATAAAGGCTATGAAGTGCATGGTATCAAGCGTCGTACATCGTTATTTAATACTGATCGTATTGACCATCTCTATCAAGATCCGCACGATTCAGATCTTCGTTTTGTATTGCATCACGGAGACCTAACCGATTCCAGCTCGCTGCTCCGCGTCATTCAGGAAGTACAGCCGGATGAGATCTACAACCTCGCAGCACAATCCCATGTTGCGGTGTCGTTTGAAGAGCCTGAATACACTGCGAATTCAGATGCACTTGGCGCGCTACGCATCCTAGAAGCCATTCGCATTTTGGGCCTGGTGGGGAAAACACGCTTTTATCAGGCGAGTACCTCGGAGCTCTATGGCTTGGTGCAGGAAGTCCCTCAAAAAGAAAACACGCCATTTTATCCGCGCAGTCCTTATGCGGCTGCCAAGCTTTATGCCTATTGGATTACGGTCAATTACCGCGAGTCTTATGGAATATTTGCTTGTAACGGTATATTGTTTAATCATGAATCGCCTTTCCGTGGCGAGACTTTCGTCACCCGCAAGATCACTCGCGGACTGGCGCGGATTAAACTGGGCCTCCAGAATACTTTGTATCTTGGCAATCTGAATGCCAAGCGCGACTGGGGTCATGCAAAAGACTATGTTGAGATGCAGTGGCTGATGCTGCAGCAAGATAATCCCGAAGATTTTGTTATTGCTACCGGCGTGCAATATTCGGTGCGCGACTTTGTAAACGCCGCTGCGAATGAGATTGGTATGGAACTTCGCTGGGACGGTGAAGGCCTGAACGAGCAAGGGTATTGGGTGAACAGAGTTGAATCGTCAAGACCCCCCGCCCCTCGAGAGTACTTAGATCCAATTGTTAAAGTCGATCCACGTTATTTTCGCCCTGCCGAAGTGGAAACTCT
>Ga0209654_1003073_pt1 | contig 10620 bp, 8 predicted proteins | sample SaaInl1SG_22_DNA_FD_184646 | JGI IMG/M metagenome (GOLD analysis project Ga0209654, IMG submission 184646) | Marine microbial communities from expanding oxygen minimum zones in the Saanich Inlet - ESP_161SG_22_DNA (SPAdes) (version 2) | ecosystem: Environmental > Aquatic > Marine > Intertidal... | reverse complement strand
CTAACTTACACAAAGGCTCTGACTTGATAGCTTTAGCTGTTAATTTTTCCGCTACTTCGTTTAATTCCGCTATGTCTTTTGCAGTTGGAAAATATTCTTTCATGTTTTGATACCTTGTGCTTTCTTTCGGTGTTTTTAATAAAATAACAGTTATTTGTCAACTTTTGACGAAATTATGCAAAAAAAGCAAAGATGTGTAATTTAAATAGCTCTATTTCTTAATCTAATGCGTTCTTAGTAGGGTAATTTGAAAAAAATGCACTGAGGTAGCTTGAGCAAGTTATTACCCCTTAAAACGCATTAAAACTTGAAATTAGCAGTTTAGATATTTTATCAATTTTTTGTATTGTTCTTCAGAAATAACAAAGACTTTATTTTCTTGATATTCTATAGCCTGAATATTACCAAATTTAGCATTAAACACGATAATATCAAGGTATAAGCTCTTGGATCGTCCTTACGGAGTTCTGTAAGAGTCCATAAGTTGTAATTGCAGTCTTTCATAATCAATCTCCTAAACCTATTAAAATGGTGCTAGGGGTTGGATAAGTCATTGAAACAGAACAACACCCCACCACTTTCATGCCAGAGGCACTTATAATGGCAGACCCCTAGCATAAAAGCTTAAGGTTTTAGTCGATTAATTTGCAATGATGTATCCAGCACCACTAACAAATTTGAAAATACTAGAATGATGAAAAATAATCAAGAAATTTGAAGTTCACCTAAGTGCGCACATCCCCAAACTCCATAAAATGGAGTTTGATTCGCTCAAAGTAAGGAGTTGCAAGGTAATACTTTTCCTGATTACCCACTATCTGCGGTTATGATTCGTCTAGGTACTGGAGGAGTTCTTAGTCCAATAAACATAAAGCGTACCGGCATATCCTTCAAAGAAAATCTACGATTGAATCTATACGAAAAGGTCGCTAAATGCCTTGCAAGGTGTTCTGGATGTAGTTTGTGAAAAGTACCTTTTAATGAATTCTTTAAATTACCAAGTATTGTATTTACCCATTTAAAAGGAGATGTCTTCATAGGATCACTACTGTTACCAACTATTAATTGTTCATGCGTACAACCATTATTAGAGATTTCTGTAAAACAAGCAAGACCATCAGTGCGTAAATTTGACCCTCTACAAATATTGTTTGTCATCCATTCTTTTACTGATGTTTTACGAAAATGTTTGACCACTGACAGCTTAATATACATCGGCTTATCTTCGCTCTTCTCAACAGCAGCAATGAATGGAATTTTATTCGTTGATCCTCGTCCACGTTTACCTTTTTTGTAACCACCCCAATACACATCATCTGCCTCAATCTCACCAGATAATGGCTTTGTATCATCTCTTTCCATCATGGTATGTGCAATCTTATGGTATAGCAATGCTGCTGTATTTATTGTGACACCTAACTGACGCCTTAGCTCCATCTGTGAAATTCCATTTTTACTCTGCGTCATCAAATAAATAGCTAAAAACCATTTTTTTAATGGCAGTTTCGTAGAGTGAAATATAGTACCTGAGATAACCGAGGTCTTGTGATTACATATGTTACATTGCAGCTGGTTACTACGATTGAGCTTACAATATGTATTATTGCTACATTTCGGGCAAATGAAACCCTTTGGCCATTTAAGTTGAAATAGCTCTGTTCTACATTTTTCTTCATTATTGTAATTCGTTATAAATTCAATAATACTTAGTCCCGATTGAAACTGAATTATATTTTTACCCATTGTATATCACTTAATTTAAATGATATAATTATAGCATTAAATCCCAACCGCAGATAGTGGGTAATCAGAATACTTTTTATCGCTGAAAAACTATAAATTTGTACCTTTTTTAGAGTGGATGTGTTGAGTTTTATTTCACCACCGTATAGTGCATTGTAATGACAATCCAACATCAATGAAAAGTGTAATGTCTTCTTTTTTGACAAAGTTCTTTCCACCCAAAAAATAATTATTTTTGTAACGGTAAGTACATGAAAAAAATTTATTCAAACTGAATGCGCACTTATCCATTGACAGTTGTCAATGCGTCGCTCAAAGTTTTTTAGAGTTCAACTATTCAATTTTTGCTGAATGGTAATTGCGCATTATTATGAATATGACAAACATTTGCAGAATTTTGTTATACGCAATCTGCAAACTAAATTTGCTTGCTCTTTAAAATTCATTTTTGTAAAATGAGTGGTTGATCAAATTTATCTAGTCAATAGGTGGTTCGCCGTATTTGTTAGCAGTGGTAGTGCCTTTGATAAACGATAAAAGTAATACATAAATTACTCCGAGAATTATTAGGGAAGTGTATTCTAGATATTTTAGAGTTATTATCACTGATATTAATATAATTTGAAAAATCCCTGAATACCCAAAATCATGTAACCTACGTATATTTAAATTGAAAAAAGGTAGCATTAAAAATAAATCTACAATGAAAAACAAAAATTCTAATCCCAGACTAAATCCAAAAATTAAAGTTAAAATTTCGTAAATTAAACAGATCACTCCATAAAATAGAATAAACGATATATATTCCTTTCTAGTCGCTCTATCATGAAAGTTAAAATAGTTTTCAGTATAACATTTGATAAATAACTTGAACATAAATCAGTTAATAGGTTGGTGGTAAACCGTATTTATTAGATCCGTCTGTTCCTTTAAAAAAAATAAATCCTATCATTAATATTTGACCAAAAGGTATAAAGGTCACTAACTGCCACCAACCACTAGCATTTAAGTCATGTAGTCTGCGGTGTGTTACAAAGAATACTTGGATTACGGAGAGAACAAGGAACACTAAACAAATAAATAATAAAAAGACAGAAAGTACAAGCATAACAATATTTTCGTTTATAGAGTCAGAAAATTTAAAAGAAATATTACACAAAAAAAGTGAAAACCACATCATCAAAAATCTCAATATATATTCTTGACGACTTGACCTTCCATTAGTTCTAAACCATCCCTTTAATAATAAGTTATATAATTTATTACTAGTCACCAGAAAACTCGCTTTCTCCCATTACATCTAGCTTATGAGTAATGACATGTTGACCAGGTACAGATGTGTACATTTCATCAGTTGCCTGTAAATAACAACTCACCACTCCTTCAATATTAGTAATTTGACCCAATATTTTAGCTAAAGTTTTAGAGACCTTCGCAGTAAGCTTTTCTTGAGCGTAACTTTCGATAACTTCATCAAGTTTCCAATTACATTTTATAAAACCACCTATACCTATCCAAGCAGTTTTTAATTGGTTCTTGGCTTGTATTAACTCACCACGAAAACTTTTATCAACTACAATAGCTTGGTTGTTAGTGCCTTTTTCAATACCTTGCTTTAAGTATTCCCTGTACATAGCTATTTTTTCTTCTTTAGTACCTACTCCAGGGAAAAGTTTACTATTTTGTTCTAATTTTTGAGTAATAACAATCATATGCTTTACAACAGAAGTTTGCATAGCCTTAACCAAATATCCTTCCCCATCAGGTGAAAATTTATTCCCCTCTAGATGCAGAGTTTTCAACTTTGTTATTTTTCCACTAGATAACCCATCAGCAAAAGGAGTGATTCCATTATTAGTAAGGTTATTATTCGCAAGATTTAGATATTTTAAATTATTATGAAAGTGACCTGTTAAAGATTGAGCTAAATACTGACCACCAGAATCACCTATTTGATTATTACTTAGGTTAAGGTTAAACAAATGCGGAAGCCAAGCTGCGCTAAAAGCCTGTCCTAACTGTCTACAACTATTATCTCCTAATTGATTACTACTAAAATTCACCTCGTTAATATTTTGCCATTTAAAAAAATGCAAAAAATTATTCATTCCAAGATGAGTAATATTGTTTTGATGTAAATCAAAAAGACACAAGCTCAGGGTAACTCCTGATGTTGTTGTCCCGCTTGACCCAGAGAGTTGTGTACCTAGATTGTATAAATCAACATCAACAAGCCCTCTATTGGAGGCATTGATAGCTAACTTATGGTGCAATGTTCCTTTAGACACTTCGCCACGTATAGTAGTTACAACTTCATTTACAAAGGGAACACCTTGACTAAAGTGATTTGTTCCTATTATTGCATTTGAGTGTATTTGTCCATAACCTACATCAAAAGTAGAAAACTTACTTTGTAAATAATCATTATGTAGTTTTCTTAACCCTGTAGTACTATATTTAACACTACTAGTGTAACTAGAATACTCTCTACCCGATTCCTTGCTTTCATCACTTCCACTCTTTACACCACCGTCTCCACGTCCTTCTCTACCACTGCTACCAGTTCCCGAGGGGTATTTACTTGCACTGGAAGCATATATATCTACACAAGCTTGTGCCTTTTCAGACCAGTAATGATTTCTAGTTTCGTAACTACCTCTACCACATCTAATCGTAATTTCACGCCCACCTCCAGCACTAACGCCGCTACCTCCAGAGTTGCTACTACTACTTCCCCCGCTACTTCCTTTACTACCGCTATTCCCCATAAAAACTTTAATAAAATAATTTCAAATCATACTTATAATTCAACTTTTGAGTTAAAGTCAAACTGATAATTTTATTGTTTTTTGAATCGTGAGATATCTGCATTGATTTTATCAATGCATCTTGCGTATTACAAAATTCTGTAAATGTTTGTAATACCATTAGTTTTTTAAATTCACAAAAAAGTAATTTCAACAAGTTTAGTAAAATTAAAAATTCATAATAATGCGCAATATGCTATTCAGCAAAAATTGAATAATTGAGATCTAAAAAAAGGTGCAAAATTATAGTTTTTTGTAAAAAAAAGCAGTACCTTGTAAACCCTTACTTTGAGCGGATCATAGAAAATAAATTTTCTATGTATAAGTGCGCATTCAGTTTGAATAAATTTTTTCATGTACTTACCGTTACAAAAATAATTATTTTTTGGGTGGAAAGAACTTTGTCAAAAGAGAAGACATTACACTTTTCATTGATGTTGGATCATCCTTTAAATCATCAAAAGAAAGTTGTCCTTCTAGTACTTCAGGAATGCTTTCTTTTTTCTTCTTAATACGAGCTTTAGGTTTTACATAGACATTCTTTTCAATTCCAGTTTTTCGATTAGTTACTTTGTGAACTAATGTTTTCTTGAATAGAAATTTAACTGCAACAACCTTACGTCCTTCTTTGATCTCTTCAAATCGCATGTCCATGTCGTATTGATCATTGATTTCTTGGCAACCATGAGCGAATGTCCTTTGTTTAAAATCTCTATAAGCCTTAAACTTAGTGCCAACAGCAAACGCTTCCCTTAATTGTTCTACTGATTTTAACATCCAACCTGTTTCTTTGAACTCTTGTATTAATTCATAAAGACGTGTTGTATAAAGGCTACCAAAGTTTGCTATTTCTTTTAGATTGTATAGAACAAATCTTTCTTTAACTTGTGCTAAGTAAGGCATTATACTATCGGTAAACTGTATAGAGACAAACCCTTGGTTCTTATTGTATTTTGCCATTGAGCAAACGTTAATACGCCATATCTCATTTAATTCTCCTCTTTCTACTTTAACATCAGTTTTCATTAATTTATCAACGGCTTGTTTTAGAATTAAATAGCAATTACTCAACGATACATTAAATACTTCACTAAATTCTTTGGCTGTAAGTTTGTGTTCTCTTTGTAGTTGTTCAGGTTGTAAATATTTCCCAAATTCATCAACTCCACCTACTTTACTAACAAGATATAAATAAACTTGATAATCATTATGTGTAAAGTTACCAAAATTAGCATTATTGAGTTTTTTGTTTTTATAATTTTTTATAGTCTTTGTACTTAATACCTGAGAAATATCATTTTTTGCCATAGAAATATATATTTTAATGATTTATATAAATACATTATATCAAATGTCTTTTTAAAAAGAAAATACTTTCCACTAAGACGATGAAAATGTCTTATTAAGACGATGAAAATGTCTTATTTAAGACGATGAAAATGTCTTATTTAAAACCCCAAGAGCCAATAAACATATGACACTCAAGGGACGTACAAATACTACTACGTAGAATACAAATAGATTTATGAAAGGGATAAGTCGGTGGATGAACCCTAAAATTCGGATGTAAAATCAATCATTTTTTGCATTAAAAACAATATTGAGTTCGCTATGCTCACAAAACTTTTTGTTTTTTAAGTGGTTGGCAAAAAGAATGTTTTGGGTTGAGAATTTTTATTTTAGGTAATCTGGTTTTGTGGTGGTGTAATCGCAATCCTTGTTAATTCGATCTGCTAAAAGTTTTCCTTTTGGTGTAATTCCCTCTAGTCCCATATCTACACAATCAGGACAATTGCTTTTGCTTAGAGTTTTATAAAAAATCGTAGCTTTGACTAACTTACACAAAGGCTCTGACTTGATAGCTTTAGCTGTTAATTTTTCCGCTACTTCGTTTAATTCCGCTATGTCTTTTGCAGTTGGAAAATATTCTTTCATGTTTTGATACCTTGTGTTTTCTTTCAGTGTTTTTAATGAAATAACTGTTATTTGTCAACTTTTGACGAAATTATGCAAAAAAAGTAAAGATGTGTAATTTAAATAGCTTTATTTCTTAATCTAATGCGTTTTGAGTGCGGTAATTTGCAAAAAATGTACTGACGTAGCTTGAGTAAGTTATTACCTCTTAAAACGCATTAGAATGCGAAATCAGCAGTTTAGATATTTTTCAATTTTTTGTATTGTTCTTCTGAAATAACGAAGACTTTATTTTCCTGATATTCTATAGCCTGAATATTACCAAATTTAGCATTAAACACGATAATATCAAGATAAGCTCTTGGATCGTCCTTACGGAGTTCTGTAAGAGTCCATAAGTTGTAATTGCAGTCTTTCATAATCAACCTCTTTGACCTGTTAAAATGGTGCTAGGGGCTTTAACCAGTTATTGTTTTTAATAACCCCTGCTGTTCTTCATCTCGGAAGACTTATAAACAGCAGACCCCTAGCATAAAGCTACAAGGCAAGAAGATTGATTTTGCAATAATGGGTTAAAGCATTACTAACAATCTGAAAATAACTGAATGAAGAAAACTAATCAAGAAATTTGAAGTTCACCTAAGTGCGCACTTCCCCAAACTCCATTTTATGGAGTTTGATCCGCTCAAAGTAAGGAGTTGCAAGGTAATACTTTTTATCGCTGAAAAACTATAAATTTGCACTTTTTTGAAGCGGAGGTGTTGAGTTTTATTTCAACACCGTATAGTGCATTGTAATGACAATCCAACATCAATGAAAAGTGTAATGTCTTCTCTTTTGACAAAGTTCTTTCCACCCAAAAAATAATTAATTTTTGTAACGGTAAGTACATGAAAAAATTTATTCAAACTGAATGCGCACTTACCCATAGAACATAAATTTTCTACGATCCGCTCAAAGTTGGGGTTTACAAGGCACTGCTTTTTTTACAAAAAAACTATAAATTTGTACCTATTTTTAGAAAGCAGTCTTTCAATTTTTGTTGAATAGTTATTGCGCATTGTTATGAATATGAAAAAGAGTTTATGACAAACATTCGCAGAATTTTGTTATACGCAATCTGCAAATAAATTTGCTTGCTCTTTAAAATTCATTTTTGTAAAATGACTGGTTGATCAAATTATCTAATTTCTAAACATCTTTTCAAAATTAGATATCTACATTTTTTAAAGGTAGATTAAATCCAACAGTCACTCCTTTATCTGAATTTTGTTTAGCCCAAATTCTACCATTATGTAAATCTACAACTTTTTTAGATAAGGCAAGACCTACTCCTCTTCCACCTGCAGGAGTTTTTGTTTTTGAACTAACTGTAAAAGCTCCAAATACATCGTAAAGTTCTTCCTTAGGTATACCTATACCCTCATCTTGAACTTTGAAAACTACTTCTTTTTGTTCGTTTTTATAAAGTAAGATTGTTATCTTACCGTCAGTACAATACTGCAGAGAGTTAATAACGATATTATCTATTGCAGTTGTAATGTAATTTTTGTCACAACTTACGATTATGTCATCTCTTATATCTATGGTTACTTCTTGTAACTCCTTGTATTTATCTTCGGTATATAATTTTCTACAAATTTTTACTCTTTCATAAACTAGTTCACTAAAATCTATATCAGTGATGTTTAATTGATAATTTAGACCAGATAACTTAGATAGATCCAGTATATTGCTAATAAGGCTATTTAGACGTTCAGAGCTTTTAGCTATATCTTTTATTGCTTTACGTCTTTGCTTCTCGCTTAGTTTATCGTAACTTTCATCTAGAATTGATCCCATAGTACTAATACTGGTAATGGGTGTACGAGCTTCATGTTCTAAATTACGTAAAAACTCTTGTTTTAGTTCTAGTGATTTTTTTAGTTCTATTGTTTGATCGTCTAGTTTATGAGATAAATAATCAGATTTTTGTTCTGTTTTTTCTTGAAACTCTTGTTTTGGTTTGAAAAAAATAACAATAGAAGTACCAATCAGTAAAAAGGTATAAATGATAAGAGAGGCGTTAGATGTATTTATAATTATATTATCTATATTTGCATAATATTTGAAAAATATAATACTTAAATAAATACCTATCGTTGTCATATAAAACAATAATTTCCATCTTGTGAGTATAGCAGCTACAATGAAATTGGCTATAAATACCACAAATTGCAAATGACTAAAGGTACTTAATATTAGAAAAAAACTACTAGAGAAAATTAGTAAGAAAAATATGCTTATATTCCACAATATCTGTATTATTAAATCTTTTTTTAGACTTAATGGCCAAATAGGATAGGTCATAAAACAGACTGACAACACAAGTATAATTTCATACAATGGTAGAATTGTAAGTTTGTTTTGGCTGTCCATAGTATGAGATAAAGAATACATGGTACAAACAGTAGAAATAATACAAAACACACCAAAACTAGTGTAAGTTAAATCATTTTTTGGTGAATTTTTTTTACAAAATGATTTTAAATTAAATGTTGTTATAGCATATATAAGTTGTTGAAACTTATGATAAGTTATAGATAATTTGCTGTTTAATAATTGATTATTTTTTTTATGAACCCACCCTCCTTTTTGTTTTAATATATAATGACTTCCCATAAAGAATATCAAATTAAAGACAGTACCTGGTAAAATACTATCAACTCCAGTATCCATAAAATATATTCGCCATAGAATAACACTAACAAAACCAGCTCCCATACCTATCAGAACAGATTTTGTGGTACTACGAAAACCTAATATAGCTAATATAAGAGGTACATCAATTATTGGGATGTAGAAACTTTGTGTCATAAACACTAGTGGTAGTAAGTCATAGTCTAATAACGCTAAATATATAGACACTCCTCCAATAATTGCTGCAATTATTTTGGATAAAATCAGTTCGCTTTTGAATTTTAGATTTAAGGGGTAACAAAAATCATGAGTTAGTAAAACTGATGAAGCATTTATATTTGAGTCTGCTGTAGACATACACATAGCTACCACACCTATCATTATAAAGCTTTTAATCCCTGTGTGTGAATAGTTATTTATTATATATTGTACTAAATTTTGAGGTTCAAGATTAGGATCAAGGTTAAATAAAAGAAAAGCAATCCATGACATTCCTATTAAAATCATCATGAGCAATAAGGCAGAGATGCCAAAAGCTTTTTTAACTTGAGTAACATTTCGCCCTATAGCTACTCTTTGAAACATAGTTGGATTTAAATCTGGTATGGAAAAAAGTAAAAAAAGTAGTAAGACCGACCAGAACTTAGGATTTGAAAAACCTAAAAATTCGTCATAGTTAAATAGAGGTTTGTTAAATGCGTTTACTAAACTGAAAGAGGTGGTATTAGTTAAGTCATTCCATATAATAATACCTAAAACTGGTATCAGTACACCAAAAGTAAAAAATTGTATTGCATCTGTGAAAGCAACTGATCTTATTCCTCCAATGCTAGAATACAGTACCACTACTAATGCAGCTAACAAAATTGGATAGTTACCAGATAATCCTAAAAAGTCATTTAAAATATAACCAAAAACTTTAAACTGTACGGCTATAAAACCTGCGGAAGCAATCACGCCTCCTATAGCTGATATAAGTCTTACATGCTTCCCGTATAAATCACCCATTGCTGAAGCGACAGAAATACTACCTAGAAATTCCTGCATTTTAGGAGCAAAAATATATGCATTCAACAATAAGCAAACTACCATTCCTAAACACCCAATAGCATAATGTAATCCAGTAGTATAAACTTCTGCTATTGTTATAAAAAGATAATCACCTCCAATCCAAGTGGCAACTATCGTAGAAACCAAAGCTCCAGTAGAAAAATTCCTCCCTCCTAAAGAGTAATCTTCTATAGTTTTTACTTTTCTTCCATGGTAGAGACCTACAATAAGATTAAGTACTAAAAATCCAATAAAAATGCCAAAATCAATATTAAAATTCATAAGAATTAAACTAAATTAGGTTGTTTCTTAAATTATTAGTTGAAAATAATAGCATTGAAAAGAGTAATGTTTTCAGTGCTGATGAAAATTTGATGTGCTGACTCTTTAAAAATAGCAAAGAATTATAGATGATTTGATCAACCAG
>Ga0209654_1003072_pt1 | contig 10627 bp, 16 predicted proteins | sample SaaInl1SG_22_DNA_FD_184646 | JGI IMG/M metagenome (GOLD analysis project Ga0209654, IMG submission 184646) | Marine microbial communities from expanding oxygen minimum zones in the Saanich Inlet - ESP_161SG_22_DNA (SPAdes) (version 2) | ecosystem: Environmental > Aquatic > Marine > Intertidal... | reverse complement strand
TGGATTCATGTGTCTTACCTGTCTAATTTTCTGCACGAACCAATCGTTCGCGCTTTTTCTAAAGTGGGATCGTAAACGCATTTGAATGCCATAGCGATCCCAATATTCCGTATCCTCTAAATCCCAAAACGGATTCTCTGGTCGAATCGGCATTAAGAGTTTCTCCGTGTGACGTTAATCACCTTCAGTCGCATTTGCAACACTTATCAAATCCGATCCATTAACTTTTTTTCGACTTCCGCGCCTTTCTGCTTGGCAGCCTTCGCGTATCGCTTGATGTTGTATTCCATCAGCCGGTGCAGATACCACTGCGCCTTCTGCAAATCTTCCTGACCTTCGGCTGACTCCATCTGGGATAGCGTCGACTTCTGACGGAACCGCCAAGTGTACTTGATGACCTGCCCGCGCAGATAGCCTTCGTATCCGTCGTCACATGTTTCCAGCATCGCCTCAATCGTGTCGATGCATTCGATCTCCCCGCCCGTGTAGTGCGCTGGCGAATCGACATAATCCTTGATCTCTGGGTTCAAGACAGAACCCTCATTCATTATTGGATGCGTTGAACTTTTCGACATGGCTGGCTCCCCCGCTGTAACTGTCTTCATCTTTCTGTTCACAGACGACGAAACCCGTCGCCTTAATAATGAGCGAAACATCACTCCCTCCCTGTTGGCAGAGATGCGCGTATCGCACCGCCTCATCCTGCTCTTTGAAAACCTTAACCTTCATCGTCTTTGTCCAGCAGAAGCCAGAACGCGCAGATAAACGCGGCAAATACCATCAGTTGAACTGTTTGGATTTCAATTGACATTCGTAACCCCACAAACCGATTAAAGCAGCCTCCGCCCGCCCGTCATCCTTCTTTCGCTTAAACAGCCCCGCATGGTCAGGAAATCGATCCATCGCAACCTGACGCGAGGCGTCTTTGTCATTCCCTAGACCGAAGTGCTTTTTCCATTCTTGGGGGCGCACTCCCGTCACTTGATCCGTCAGTGACGCGATCACGCCTTCAACGATTCCGACTGCCTGCCCGAAAGCAAACATCGACGCGACTCCCTGATTGGGCATCGCGCTCACGGTCTCGATAAACGCGTGGTCGATTTCGTAATGCCGAAGACAATCGAACAACGTCTGCGCGTCGACACGCTTCTTCTTACGCTTGTTAATGATGACTTCTTTTGTCGGCATATCGACGACCGTCACAAGCTGGTCGCCATCCAATACGGCAACCGCACCACTCGCTCCGACGTCGACGCCGTAAATCACTCGCCAAGCCTCTTAATAGCGTCCCGAATAGCAGTGACGCTTGCTTTGCGAGGCGAAGAGGCGTTTTGTAGCCATCGCCAAAAAGTTGCTCGGCTAACTCCCGCCTCTGACAACACTTTGGGACGTTGCAAACCCGCTTCATTGATTTCCTCTTGTAGCTTATAGGCTACTTCAAACGCTTGTTGTTGACTCACTTAAAATAATCCTTTGGATATAGCCCTTTGTTGCAAGTGTAACGCAATAGTCGATCAGCCGCCCACGCCGCAATCGTGAATGATCCGTAAATTGCGATAAAAACCGACAAGAAAAAAAATGCTTCAACTAAACTCATACGAACGACTCCATGATTGTTTCGATTAGCCTACGCGATACGCGTACAGTTTTACCTTCAGGCGTCTGAATGGTGACTGTCGTTTTGGAATACGCCTTGACGATGCCGTTGATCTGACCACCGGCGAGAGAAACTTTAGCTCCGATATGTAGTTCCATCACTCAACCCCACAGTAATGTAATTTGATGGCATAAAAGCGCGCCTCCATGTCGTAACCGACATTCATGAAGAACTCGCGCATCTCGCTATGGAATAAAGCGCACTCTTGCTCCAAGCTCAGGTCGATCTCTGTCAGAACGACCTTGCAAATTTGTTCGATGACTTTTTGCATCACTTCCCCCAAAGGCCGCTTACGCGGCCTCCTCAATGATGCCCAACAAGAAATTCATGCGCGACAATTCGTTTTGAGTAAAACTTTTTCCACGCTCGGCAATCAAAGTTTTCGCCTGAGCAACAACGGCAGTATTATCTTCAGCGCTCCATCCACGGATCTTCGACTCGCCACTGACGATCGCCTCCAAAGCGGTCATCATATGCAACGCAGGATAATTCGGGTTGAATCCAATAATCATGACGATCTCCCAAAGGCCGCTTACGCGGCCACCGTGTTAATGATTTCGTAAATTGGGGTAACTTTTTGAGCGTCAGGGATTAAATAATCAACCTTTACCTCAACTGGAGTTCCAGTTTCATCAAGGCGGAACTTGATTTCGTTACCCTTGGCATAGTCGATAAGAACGACGTTGACAAGGTTTTCAAAACCACACATCTGATAACCTTTCTTTTCTGCATTAGCACCATTTACTAAAGCTGCTAGAAAATCCCACTGCTGTTCAGTTTTGCCAAGTCCATCGTTTTTGAAGTCGATTGCTGTTTTCATGTTGTTTACTCCTTTGGCCCCGTTGGCCGTGTTGTTTCGATATGTTTAGTATAATGATATTTGTACCATATGCAACACTTATGGATAAAAAAATGCCCTCCGAAGAGGGCGAAGATCGTACAGGGGGTTGTACGATGAGGGAACTGGTTACGTCAGCAGCGATGGATTCGCGTAAAAACGTGGGTCGAATCGAGCGAACTGACGATCATAGGGTACGCGAGCAGCGCTTGAACGTGAAGAGGGCGTGTAGCTCAGTGCGACTTTCGGAGTTTCGATTTCCTCTTCTTCGTCTTCCTCGGGTTCCATGACTGCTGGCAACGGCAGTTCTTCTAAACTGTCTCCGCCAACATCTCCCGCTCCGACCTCAGAGTATGGCATCAACGTCGGATCGCCTAAACCAACTAAGTCGAGCAAACCGCCTTTCGGATCAGCGTATTGATACATCTCTCCGCCTTCCAATGGCATGTAGTTCGCTGTATCAACAACGCCGGTAATCATCTTAAACGGGTTGAGCACGTTCGCGATCACATCGGCTGTTCGATTCTCGTCCATCTTCTCAAGCGTCGGCCCGGTGAACTGTCCTGTATTAGCGCCGTACATGCGAGCGCGCTGAGGTACGTCTTGAAACGCGCCAAACAACCGATCGACAAACGATGGGTCTTCAATACTCGGAGGCTGACCGACGTCCAAACGGATTGGCGTGTCACGCGTGATATCAGCAGTTGGAAGTACGCTCGATCCGCCAGCGAACGTGACGGACCGTGGAGCGTAAGGCGAGATGTTAATGCCGCCGTATCCAGTTGCTTCTGGAACCGTCATTGTCTGGAAGTCGCGAATAGCTTCATCCATGTAATTCGGGGTTACATATCCTGATCTGTATGGAACGCCTCCGCCCATGTTTGAGAACTGAGGTGAAACCGCTTGAACGGCGCGTGGCGCGAACGTCGGGGAAACAGTTGTTTCAGCTGCTAGATATTCGTCTCTCGCTTGCTGCTCTCTTTCGCTTTGGTCTCGGGTAAAGTCATCGATCCCGGTGTCGCCGGTGTCGCCATCGTCAAACTCGAAACTGTCGACGCCATAAGCCTCTGACTCATAGTCGCCTGCAAATCCAGTGGAATCGTTAAATGCGCCCATCAATTAGTCCCTCAGTAATCCAGTGATCGCTTGCGCGGCTCCAGCTGCACCAGCCACACCAGCGCCTGACGTCAACGCGGCTCCCGTCCTTGCTCGCTCTTGCGAACGACGGATGCCTTCAAGGATGCGCTGCTGCATAGCCGGTGAAGTCTCTGTCAGCATCTCGGCAACACGCTGACCCGTTTGTCCGCCTGCGCCGCGTGTCTTGTTAATCAGCCCACGGAAACCGCGAGTCAATGCTCCGACATTCGTGACAGAAGAAGGATTCATTATCAGGTCGACTAAATCATCGAAGCCCATATCCGCTCCTGCTATATCCCGCTGGAACGCAGCTGTCTGTGATCCGCCGAGCGCAATGTTGCGCGTCTGAACCATCTCAGCCTCTTCTCTCAGTACGCGCTCAAATGCTTGGAATGCTGGCGAATCTTCGCCGCCCATGATTTCCGCAAGACGTTGGCGCTGACCGGGAGCATTCAGATTTAAAGCCTTAATCAAATCGCGGCCTGTATCTTTGCCCATAATCTTGCGCCGTATTGATTCAACCGCTCCAACGACAAACGCTTCTTTCTCTGATCCTTCCATCTTCGCTAACGTCTGGCGTACTTCAGCCGGTGTCATGCTCTCAAACTTGCGACCGTTTTCCACCGCTTCTTCAATTGCCGCTTCACCAGCAAACACTCGACGCGCTTCTTGATACTCAGGAACTTTTACATCAGTTCGAGCGCGCAGATCATCCGCCGTTTTGAAACGCAACGACGCTAAGTTTTCATCGCCTCCGCGTTTCGCCGCTAATCCTTTTGATCCGATCGCGCGCTTGGCTTGATCGAGAAAGTCGAATGGAACTTCAACGCCTTCAGCGCTGCGAACTTGCCTCATGAATTCTTCGTAAGTCTTCGGCGTGCGATTCAACACGTCGTCAGGAATCTGACCGCGCAATCTTTCATTAACTGAGCGGACGATTGCGGGGTATGCCTCTCGGAACGACTCTCTCTCAAAGATGTCCTGCATATCCTTCACTTGAACCGTTTGGTACTTTTCTCGGATCGCTCGGTACAGTGGTGCAGCTGCGCTTTCTTGGTCTTGAATCACGTTTTGCACACGGACAGAAGACTCTGGTCCTAAGCCAGTGCCTCGCTCAACAGCTGACTCAATCCGCTGTCCCTGACCGACCATGCGTGACTCCAAGCGTGGTACGACCATTTCTTCAACTTCGGCTGATCCGCCACGCAGTCCACGCAGTTCGCGTTGCGCTGTCCGACCACCCATCTCAGCGAGTGTCAGTGGAGACGTTGATTCATCTGCAACACGTTGCGCGACACGCTGTTCGGCTTGCACCAGTTGCTGCTCAGGTAATGCGCGAGCCATCTGCGAGAGTGCTTGCTGCTCGGTTCCGCGCCCTGCGCGCAATACAGATGCGCCCAAAGTCGTCGCGATAGGAACTGCGCCACCGACGACACCGCCGATCCCGCCTTCAATGAATGCGCGACCGGGTACTTCGCCCATCGTCTCAGCGCGACCAGCACCTCCGATCGCACCTTCAGTTGCTCCGACGCCTGCACCGCGTGCCATTGTCCCGGCTAACGATGTCCCGCTCTTTAATGCTCCGCGTACCGCTAGCCCTCCGGGGACCAGCGCTGTTGGAATCGCTCCTAAGATCTCAGCTGCCATCGCTTCACCCGGCTTGGCTGCTTCATAGGCAGTCTTGCCTGCGCGAATCTGTCCAACACGTTGTTCGTAATCGCCTTCAAGTCCACTGACAGCAGAAGGAAGCATTGCTTCGAGTTCGTCAGCAAAGCCTAGCGAGAGTCCTTGCAGAACCGCTCGGCCTGCGCCGTAATCGACAACGCCGCCTGATTCATAATAGCGATTGTATGCATCAATAAATGCGGTCTCTGGGATTCCGCTATCGCGGATGACGTCGTTGATCTTTTCGTCTGACGCTCCAGAGTCAAACAGCTGATCGACTTCTTTGAATGTCGCCTCGAATGACTTAACGACGTCTCGGGTTGCTTCTCTCGCTTTCTGAACTTGCTGTCGTGTTGCCATTATTGCTGTCTCACTCCGCCTCTAGTTCTGCTCTGTCGTAATGCGCCAGCTGGGTTTTGTACCTCAGGCGTTGTCAACGCTGAGGTCTGTCTAATATCAGTCGGGTCAATGATGACGTTTTGCGGGTTCAACCGCTGACGCTGGGCAATCCCTTCATACTGCTGGCGACCTTTGTTGTAGTGATCCATTGCCGCTTGCGACATCAAGTTACCAACATTCTCCATATCCCTGCGGAACTGCTCTGGTAACGGCTTGTTGCCTTCAATACCTTCTAACGCAGTTTGGAGTCGTGTTAACAGACCACTCAATGCTTGCGCTGATTCGTACTCACTTGAGAGTACGGCGCTGGTCGGCTCAACTGTCTTAATCGCTGAAACGAATGTCAAATATTTACTGACCGGCCCGCCTTGCTTCAATAACTCGATCAAAGTGTTACGACGCTGGATAATATCATTCGTGTCGGTGACATAACTGTCGACAAACTCTTTCCGCAAATTGCCCTCTTCTTTGATTGCATCTTCCCGTGAAACCATTCCGCCTGTCGCTTGTTCACGCAAGTCGGCTGCCCGGTCTTGGTACATCTTGGCTGTATCTGGATCAAGGAACTGCAAACGCGTCGCTTCTTGCTGCAACTGTTCAGACTGCGCCGCCAAAGATTTCTGGTTCGGGTCCATCTGCTGAATCTGATACTCGTTGAATGTTGTCAGCTGCATTCCGCCCATTGGCTGCATTCCGCCAGCGCCGATCGCTGGAGTCGTTTGCCCGGCTCCCGAGATGCGCTGTTGCGATTCGCGTAACGCTTGAAGGCGCATCGCTTCCATCTTGCGCTTGCGATCAAGCTCGTCAAACTTCATCTGAGTGGATAGGTCGCCGATCTTCTGCTGACGTGCTGCTTGAGCCGCTTGCTGACCCATCTGCATCGCGCCCATCAAACGGCTTTCTCCACGTCGAACTGGTCGCGCAAGACCCATCAATGTCGCATACAACCCTTGTTGTCCCGCGAACCGGTTGGCGTCGCTTAACAGAGAGCGGTAGTCGGGAGTCGATCCCAACAACCCTTCGGGAATAATTGGCGCAGTTCGCGCTGGAGCGGCTGGAGTCGTTTGAGGGCTGACGCCATACGATGGTGAGAATGGAAATGGTTGTATCGCCATGATGACCTCTTATGAACCAAATGGGTTGCTGAACATAGAACCTTCGCCGCCGATTAACGGATTGCCGGTTAGACTTCCGTAAAGACTACCAAATGCTCCAACGCCTCCAACAAGATTTTGCAAGAAACTCGGTTGGTCAATCTGCGAAGGCGCAAACGACGAACCAAAACCCTGACCAAATGTACCCAACAACGTATTCAGTTGTTGAGATGGGAACCCTTGCGCTTCTCGAAACTGCGAATAATCAAAGTCAGTACCAAGTTGGGATAACGCGCGCTCTTGTCCGCCAAGTTGCTGAATCACTTCGGCATCTGAAAAACCAAGGCTGCGTAGCTGGTTCGCGGCTTGCGATAACGCAGATGCGCCTTGCAGTTGGACGCCCGGTGCTGCGCGTTGGGCTGCTAAATCGTTCAGCGCTCCACGTTGTGCATACTCAAGACCCGCCTGCGCGCCTCGCGTCGCAATGTCACCGGCTTGTTGCGCGTACTGTCTTTCGAGTTCCGACTCAACGATGCCTTGGCGAGACCCGCCAAATGCGCCTGCGCGTATGGCTTGCTCAGAGACGTCTTGCTGACGCATCTGACGCTGACGGTCCAGTTCGCGTAACGCAATATCGGTGACGCCTTCTTGGTATTGCGTCTGATACGGTGCTAAGTTCACATCGCGCAACAGTGAAGGCGTATATCCCGCAACCTGAGAGGCGACGTCTGCCGCGCGCTCTGCTTGAGGATACCCAAGACCGGACAACGCGAGGTCTTCGAGTTCTTTACGGGCTAATAACTCTTGCTCTGTAAAGCCTAAAACGCGCTCGTCTGGAAATGGTTGATATTCGCGCTGAGCGAGTTCCAGTGAACCGGCCAATCCAGCAGCTGCTAAAATCTTGTAGTCCTGCTCGGGATCTCCTGTTAATTCGATACCTTGAAGCGCTTCAAGCGAAGGAAACAAACCAGAGTAGTCGGCAGGCTGGAATACGTCATCAGCAGGGACGTCAGCTGCTGGCGGTGTATATGTTCCAGAGAACTCCTCACCTGTACCGCGAGCCATTGTTCGCAGTTCGCTTTCGTCAATCTGGGTCGCCTCCGCGATTGCCGCTCCAGCGTTTTCGCCGAATGCCGCATTTGCTTCTCGAACAATTTGGGCATTCGCTTCAGCTGGTGACGCAGCCGATGCGTAAATCTCTTCGATGCGCTTTTGAGTCGCAAATCTGGTTGCGTCGTCTAATACTGCCATATCCTGTCCTTTACCGTCGGCTACCCGACTTCAAATTCATTCGTAGTGTACCAAACTTAAAGCCATCATCGCGTATCGCTTCAAGTTTTAACTGCACCTGTCGTGCATTCAATCGCACATCGATATAACCATCTGTTTGGTCGAACGTGTACTCTTGCGTGGATTCTGCCTGTTGAGGCGTGTTTCGGATTCCGATCGTCGCCTTCACTGAAGACAACGTGTCGTATTCATCCGTAATGATTCGATCAACGACCGCGAAGCGATCGCCCTGACCGAGTTCAACTGGACCGCTCTCGGCATACACAGAACCGACACGCGTCGCTCCGTCATTCGTCCATCCGATTTCATGCTCATAAATGTAGCTGTCTGGATCGATCGCAAACGGATGCTCAAATGCGCCTTGGTCGGCCCACGCAGTTCGCGCAAGTGACCCAACCGACCAGTGGTTCAACCGATAGTTATACACGATGTACTTGTCGTTCTCGCCGGTAAAGTCGTCAGTGTCAGACGATGGGTAGAAGAACCAGAACTCGCCGAACTCTGAATTGTGACCGGCATACGTCTTACCTTGCTGCACGCGGTTGATGCCATCGGTGACGTCGAGCAACGCATCGCATTGCAACGGCTTAATGCTGCCGTCGTACTGCCAGAAGCCTGACTCGCTCAACCAGACAGCTGTGTTACCGGCAACTGTCACTGCTTTAGGTCCAACGATACCAGCGCCTGACGCCACGCGCTCGATTCCATAAACGAACGGGGGTCCAACATAACGCATCAAGTGGACATCGACGTCTGTCCAGATCAGGATGTCGTTTCCGACTCTGCGAGCACAACGAATCTGCCCAGCTGTTTCGATCTCAAGCGATCCCGCCGTGTTGGTCGCAGCTGGCGTCCAAGTGTTGTTGTCTTCCTGATCCGACCACTGCACCTTACGCTTATTTCCGTTCGCACCGAGCGCAACTAAATAACGCTCGTTCGTCACAATGATCGCGACGTTATCGTCTGGCGCGTTACTTAAAACAGCCGCTTGAGTTGCGGGACTCAGTTGCCATTCGTAAATCTTTCCATCAGCTGACGAACAGGCGACAAGATATTCACCCCAGTTGTCTAACGACCAAGTGGTCGCGTTAATGAGAAGGTCGGATGATCGTGCTTCGCCCCAATTGTCTGTGCCGTACACGTCCATTCCGTAGCCATTACCACGCGCGGAGTGTTCTTTACCTGTCGCAAAACTGGCTGGGGTGATGTCGTAAAACGTCCCCCCGATCGACCCATACAATTTGGTATGCGTGCCGACTGCTAAGTATTTCGCGGAGTCGTTTGCGCGCCAAGTCAGAATTGCGCGTGCTGCGCCGTCAAACGCTGACTCGTCCCATTTCTGCCATCCGCCAACTGGCTCAAGACGACCTTCGCGCCAACGGACTAAGTTTGTGTCATACCACCGGCCTCTGGCTTCATATTCAGTTCCGTTACGGTAGACGCCGGGCGGTATATCTAGTGGTACTAATGGCATCAATCGTCCTCAATACTAAAAGTGTTGCCCTTCAATCGGTTCTGTTCTGCCGTAATACACTGCAAATTCGCGTAAGCGTGCAAACCGCAAACCAGCCGATGCTTGAGTGGCACGATGTGGTCTACCACATATTCTATACCAGTTTCCAGTGTGAGTCGCTGTGCCTCTAAATACAACAGTTTCACCAACCGTTCCTTCTCAGGCGACATGATCGTCGCTTTCTTAATCAGTTGACGTCGTTGACGACCTCGAAGGAAATGCGCTGCTCTGTTTTTCCGATAATGGGCTTTCGCGTACTCGCGCTTGTTCTGGCGGTACATTTCGTCTCCGAAATTCTTCCAGTACCCACGCGCTGTTCTGACGATGTTTCTTTGATCGGCGCATAATTTACACGCCCTGCTTGATGTGAAGCGAGGGCTGTAATGCCCCCGAACGCATGGTTTTTCTGTGTAGTAATAAATTGCACCCTCTTTGAGCGCTTGCTTGCGAGTCTTTGGTATCCCTTCCATCGACTCGCTTCACTTACTTGATTAGCTCAAAGTGAGGCGCGTCGATAAACGGTCGCTTCCCTTGGCTTCGCCGTAGGTCAATGTATGACTGCATCGCGTCTTCCATCGTTCCGTCCCACTCGCGAATATCTGGAACCGTCCACGCGCCGCCCCATCGGATGCCGACATTATTTTCGACAGCCGCTTCCGCCATCGCTTCCGCTAGTTCGTCGTAGACGTTCAGTTCCCAGCAGCCTTTGCCGTTGACGTATGCCATCAAATCAACGGCTTTGCCGTCGAGATGCTTCGACTTCATTGTCTGAGAAGCGCCTTTGGCGACTAACTCTTTCTGTTCTTCGATTGTTCGCAAACCCTGAATGACGCCGAAATCAATCGTTGTCAGTTTGATCGCGTCGCAAACGACTGTGACCAAATCAATGTCCACGCCTTCTAGTTTGTCGAGTGACCGTTTTGATAGTTCGTACATAATCAATCCTTACTTTTTAAGATTTTCTCGCGCTACGTTTTTTACCTTTTCATAGCTACGCATTCCGCCTAGCCCTAAAATTCCTAAAAGAACCGGCA
>Ga0209654_1003063_pt1 | contig 10647 bp, 14 predicted proteins | sample SaaInl1SG_22_DNA_FD_184646 | JGI IMG/M metagenome (GOLD analysis project Ga0209654, IMG submission 184646) | Marine microbial communities from expanding oxygen minimum zones in the Saanich Inlet - ESP_161SG_22_DNA (SPAdes) (version 2) | ecosystem: Environmental > Aquatic > Marine > Intertidal... | reverse complement strand
GTTTGGCGCATTTGGGTGCGACGGGTTCTCGTACGCGCGTTCCCAAGTGATGCGGCTTGAAGGTATACAAAGCGCAAACTCTTCAAAGGTTTCGCGAAGTGCGCCTTCAATTGGGGTTTCTCCCTTTTCTGCCCCGCCACCGGGAAGATCCCAAAAGGCGGAGAAAGGTATGTTTTGTTTGTTATCGCGCATGTAAGTGAGCAGCACACCTTTGTGGTGGAGCAAAATTTTCGCCCCGCCAAAGATGCGTTTGCCACTCACCCCATCAGGACCTGCCCGAACTCTTCACGCAAGTTACGCTTGAGAACTTTACCCGTCGCATTGCGCGGCAGGGCATCAGTGAACACCACTTTGTCCGGTTTCTGCCAGCTCGCGATCTTTCCATCGAAAAAGGCAATAAGATCATCAGGATTAGGGTCACACCCTTCAGCCTTCACTGCGACAAGAACGGGGCGTTCATCCCATTTCGGGTGCGCTGCCCCAATGACCGCAGCTTCGAGTAGATCAGGATGTGCAACGGCTATGTTTTCCAACTCGACAGAGCTGATCCATTCACCACCTGATTTGATGATATCCTTTGAGCGATCACAGATCGTCATGTAGCCGTCAGCATCAATGCGCGCTACATCGCCTGTATCAAACCAGCCATCACGCAGTTCTTCGACTTTATCAGGTTTAAAGTAACCCGAGATCACCCAAGGTCCGCGCACGAGCAAATCACCTTGTGCTGTATCATCGTGTGGGAGAGCGTTGCCATCGTCATCGACAATTTTCAGGTCCATCCCGTAGGGCGGACGCCCTTGGTTCTCGCGCAGCTTGTGCTGATCAGCGATAGGAAGCTTGGCATGTTTGGCGAGCGGTTTGTTTGACGTGCCAAGTGGGCTCATCTCGGTCATGCCCCATGCGTGAACAAGGTCAACGCCATACTCTTCGCGAAATGTATCAATCATAATTGGGGGGCACGCAGAGCCACCAACGACCGTGCGTTTGAGAGTTTCAAGCATGCTACCCGTTTCCTTGGCAGCCATGAGCAGCCCTTGCCAAATAGTTGGGACACCAAGTGCGATGTTGACCTTTTCGGTGTCGATCAGCTTAAGCAAGCTTGATCCATCAAGCCCCGGACCCGGCATGACGAGCTGTGCGCCAACCATTGCCGCTGCATAGGGAGAGCCCCAAGCATTGACGTGAAACATTGGAACAACCGGAAGCACAATGTCTTGCGCGCTGAATCCGATGCAATCGGGCAAAGCAGCAGCAAAACTATGGAGCATGGTAGAGCGGTGCGAGTAGAGAACACCCTTTGGGTTGCCCGTCGTGCCAGAGGTGTAGCACAGGCTAGATGCCGTATGTTCATCAAAGTCCGGCCAAGTGTATTCTGCATCGCCCGTTTCGATAAATTCGTCGTAAAAGACAAGCTCTGGAATTTGCTCTAGCGCCGCTTCATCGCGTGCGCCCATCAGTACAATTGCCTTTAGTGTCGGCATCTTATCGCGCAAAGCGGCAGCAAGCGGGAGGAAGGTGGAGTCAATGAACAGAACTTCATCTTCGGCATGTTTAACGATGTAGACAAGCTGTTCCGGGAACAAACGTGGATTGATTGTGTGGCAAACGAATTCACCACCTGAGACGCCAAAATAGATTTCTAAATGGCGACGGTTGTTCCAAGCTATCGTGGCGCAGCGCGCAGAAGGTTTTAACCCCATCTTTGTCAGTGCACTGGCAAGTTTTTTGGAATTTTGCTGGACCTCGGCCCAATTAGAGCGTGCAATGGTGCCGTCTGTTTCGACTGACGTAATCTCAGTTGTGCCGTGATATTTTCCGGCGTGATCCACCAGTGATGAAATCAACAGGCGGTCTTGCATCATTTGACCTAGCATCTTTTCTCTCCTCCCAGAGTTTGTCGCAGAGAGTGAAGCGCCAGGAGGGATTGTCAATCCTTTTGCGCGGGTTGCGACGGAAGGTCAGGCGCTTGCTCTAGGTAGGCATTGACGCAATCTTGGACTCGCCGAAAGCGATCCCCACCAAGATGCGTACCGCCATACCAACGGGTGACAACGATAAGATGATCCGTCAGATTTGCGCGTTCCAACATACGCAGGATAATCGCGCCTGCACCACTTTCACCATCATCATTCTTTATTGGCCCACTGTCTGAGCAATGTAGCGCCCAGGTGTTATGTGTCGCTTTTGCGAAACGCTTGTTGCGTTTGAGCTCTTTCAGAAGTTTCAGTGCTTCGGCTTTGGAGCGCGCAGGTGCCCCGCTGACCGCGTATTTGGAGCCACGGTCTGTGACAACATGGGCAATTTGGAACACTATTTCAGTGTTGCCGCAGTTCGGCGCACCGTTTCAATACGCGCTGCGTTGGGTGGATGTGTGCCTAAGAATTTATTGCCTGGATCAGCGATCTTTGTGAAGAAGGCCGCGCCAATGACAGGATCATACCCTGCTTTATGTGCGATGACTGTTCCTAGCTCATCGGCCTCAAGTTCAAAGTCTTTGGAATAGCCGCGCGCGCCGACAGTCGCGCCGACTTGTTGCGCTGAATCGATGGCTTGCTCGCCCGCGCCGGTAATCGCGGCGATACCACCAAAGATAAGCGCGCCTGCGGTGGCGTTGCGTTGTTGACGATCAAGGTGGGCTCTTATGTGGTGCGCGGCCTCATGGCCCATAACAAACGCGAGCTCATCTGCATTCCGAACCGTGGCGATGAGTGGGATGTTAAAAGCGAGGATCGGGCGACCTTCCTTGTCACGCGTTTGAAACGCATTTGGCGGTTGGCCCGGTCGATCATCGACGACGATGTTAAAGTCACAATTCATATTGGTTGTGCGCGCGCGACATTCTGCTTCGGCCACAGGCTCAACTGTGCGCACCACTCTTACAAACTGACGTGCGGCTTGTTCGGCGCGTAGCGATGTCGTGGGGGTCGGCGTGCTGACGGCTGGTGTCGTTGGTTCGCTCGGTGCTGTTGGCGCTGGGCGCGATACGGATACACAGGCGCTAAGACCAAAGGCCAGAAACGGGATGAGAAGATATGTCTTCATAGTTTTGGACTGCCTGCATATGCTGTGTTCGCGCACAAGATAGGTGGCTGACGCGTTCAATACCAGTCACGAATTTGCGGGGATTGGCGTTGCTGCTCTTACAAGTGCGGCCTAAGCTGGCGTCATGTTTAGTATCGAACACGAATTTGACTCTAGCATCATCACGCTTGTGGATGAGGCGCAAAGCGCGGCCCAAGAGGATGTGGTGATTAACGCATTTGCGGAATGCATCACATTGGAACAGTTCAATCCACGACTAAATCGCGCGGAAAAGATAACGTTGAGCATGGAGCAAGTGCGCGATCTCGCGGCAGCGCTGGATTTGCCAGAGGGCGTGTACCGCATTCGCCCAGAGGAAGATGAGAAGGGAACGTAAGATGCAGACAGGTTTTTTCTGGGATGAGAGCACATTTTGGCATGGTGGCGGCAATTACGCGAGCATGTTCCCTGTAGGCGGTTTTGTGCAGCCGATGGTGAACGGCGGTTTGCCTGAAAGCCCTGAGAGCAAGCGCAGGATGAAGAACTTGATGGATTTGACAGGGCTTTCTGGGGAATTGGCGATGCAAAGCGCGCCGCGCGCGAGTATAGAGGATTTGCTGCGGGTTCACCCCAAAAGCTTTTTGGATGAGTTCAAACACCTGTCGGATACAGGTGGCGGTGAAATTGGTGCGCGCTGTCCTTTTGGCCCTGGTGGGTTTGAGATAGCTGCTCAGTCTGCTGGCCTTGCAAAAAGCGCATTGGAGGCTGTTTTGAGTGGCGACCTTAAGAACGCCTATTCGCTTTCGCGCCCCCCCGGGCATCATTGCACGGCCGATACGCCGATGGGATTTTGTTTGCTTGCGAATATTCCGGTCGCGATTGAATCGGCTTTGGCCAGCGGGCTCGCGAAACGCATCGCTGTGCTAGATTGGGATGTGCATCATGGTAACGGGACAGAAGCGATCTTTTATGATCGTTCTGACGTACTGACGATTTCGATCCATCAAGAGAACAATTTTCCTGTTGGCACTGGCGACTTTAAAGATCGGGGGACTGGTGCGGGCGAAGGCTTCAATCTCAATATTCCGCTAGGCGGGGGCGCTGGGCATGCAAGCTATCTTGAAGTCATGGAGCAGATCGCGCTTCCGCAGATACGCGCCTTTCAACCTGATGCGATCATTGTCGCCTGTGGCTTTGACGCTGCTTTGATTGACCCACTTGGGCGGATGATGGCGACAGCGGATACGTTTCGTCAGATGACGCGACAGATCATGGCGCTTGCGGATGAGATTTGTGATGGTCGTTTGATGATGGCGCATGAGGGCGGATATTCAGAGGTCTATGTTCCGTTTTGCGGGCATGGTGTGCTGGAAGAAATGAGTGGCAGCAAAATCACGGCACCTGATCCGATGGCGGAGCTTTATGTAAAACGTCAACCGGGGCTAGCGCATCAGCGGTTCATCCGTTCCGAAATTACGCAAATGCGAGATGCTCTAGGCCTTTAAGCTTGAAACTTGCGTGCAGAGTGCTGATGTAGCCTGCAACGAAGAAGGAGCCGTTTGTGCCAGATCCAAATCCAGCTGCGATGGACTTTATGCTCTCACGTCGTTCGCGCCCTGCGAAAACGTTGCAAGGTCCCGTGCCAAGCCGTGATGAGTTAGAGCCACTTTTGACGGCGGCAGCACGCACGCCTGATCATGGCAAGTTGGAGCCGTGGCGCTTTATCGTGTTGCAGGGCAAAGCGATGGATCGCTTGGCAACGCTTGCTCAAGCACGTGGTGCGCAACTTGGTTATGACGAAGAGAAGACAACCAAAGGGGCCGCGCAATTTGTAACAGGCGAATTGGTCGTTGTGGTTGTCGAGGTGCAAAAGCCGTCCGAAAAAGTCCCCGCGATAGAGCAAACCTATTCTGCGGGCGCTGTTTGTTTGGCGCTTTTGAATGCTGCGTTGGCGAGCGGATGGGGCGCAAACTGGCTTTCTGGTTGGCCGTCCCATGACCGTGAATTTATCGAGGCTGGTTTCGGTCTAGGCCCGCACGAGAGTGTCGCTGGCATTATTCATATCGGCACAGAAAAAATGGCACCGCCGGAACGTCCGCGCCCTGATTTAAGTGCTATAACGACTTGGGTTGACGCATGATCCTGTGGTCGTTCTTTAAAGCGATTGGGCAAATGGGCGATCCACGGTTTCGCCGTGTCCTGCTTCTGGGTGTTGCGCTGACAATTGCCTTGCTCGCGGGTTTTTATGCGCTGTTTCTGACGCTGATGAATGAAGCAGTGGATGGCACGATGGTACTTCCGGTTATTGGCGAAGTCACTTGGCTGGGCGATTTGCTGGGCTGGGGATCGCTCTTTTTGATGCTGTTCTTGTCAACATTCTTGATGGTGCCGGTCGCGTCGGCGATCACGTCGCTTTTCTTGGATGAAGTCGCCTCCGCGGTGGAGGCCAAACACTATGCGCATTTGCCTCCTGTGAAAGGTGTTTCGTTCTACGAATCCTTGCGCGACACGATTAATTTCTTAGGCGTTTTGATAGGTGCAAACATTGTTGCGGTCTTGCTCTATGGGATGTTGCCGTTTGCAGCAATTTTCATCTTTTGGGCGCTCAACGGCTTTTTGCTTGGCCGCGAGTATTTTCAAATTGCCGCCATGCGCCGCCTTGGCCGAGAGGGCGCAAAGCAGGCGCGCAAAGAACACTTTGGTTTGATCTGGCTTGCTGGATGTTTGATGGCAGTGCCACTGACGGTGCCACTGTTGAACTTGTTCATCCCGATCTTAGGCGCGGCGACCTTTACCCATTTGTTCCATCAGACACAGATGCGCCGCCCATCCGATTAAACATATCAAGATCGCTCACACTGATCACACCTGAGATGATAGTGCCTGCGATGATGCACCAAAGAACAGCACTGATCGCAGTGGTGATCCATGCCTTCTTCTTGAGGTTATGATGTTCAGGGGATCCGGCATGCGTGCCCGGAACGATCTCACCCACGTCCCCCTGGGTTTGAAGACGGATTGGGATAACAATGAGAAACGTCATGAACCAAATGACTGCGAATAGAACAAGCGCTGATGTGATGCCCATTATACTTGCTCCAGCTCGGTAAGGGTTCCGTTCATATCTTTGGGATGCAGAAAAATGACGGGTTTACCATGTGCGCCGATCTTTGGTTCACCATTGCCAAGCACGCGCAAGCCTGACGCAACCATTTGATCGCGTGCGGCTATAATGTCATCGACTTCGTAACACACATGATGAATGCCGCCTGACGGGTTCTTTTCAAGGAACCCGTTGATCGGGCTGTCGTCACCCAATGGATAGAGCAGTTCAATCTTGGTGTTCGGCAGTTCAATGAAGATAACTGTGACACCGTGATCTGGCTCATCTTGTGGTGCCCCCACATTTGCGCCAAGCGCGTCACGGTATTGCGCGGCGGCGGCTTCAATATCAGGCACTGCTATGGCTACGTGGTTCAATCGTCCAATCATCGGGACACTCCGGTTCATTTCTTTGCGCACTATATGGGGCGGCAGGTCAGTTTCGGCAAGCGGATGCATAGACGCGGCCTCGCTGAATATGGGGAGGGTTAATCACTTGTTAGGCTCGTTGGCCTAGCGTTGAGAGCAGCTGATATAGATTCGAGGGAACCATGAATGAACTGGAATACACATCCTTAACGCCCGCGGCGACGGCAACCCGCCCGTTGCTTGGATTAACCATATTAGTGGTAGAAGACAGCCGATTTGCTTGCGATGCGATGCGGCTTCTCTGTCTGCGCAGCGGCGCACGTATTCGACGTGCGGATTGCTTGCGTTCAGCGCGGCGTCATTTACAGGTGTATCGCCCTAGTGTCGCAATCATTGATCTTGGGCTTCCCGATGGCTCTGGCGCTGAGCTGATCAAAGAGCTGGCAGGAACGGAACCACGTATTCATGCGCTTTTGGCGATCAGTGGTGATGATACGAAAAAGGATCTTTCGCTGGAGGCGGGCGCAGATGGTTTCTTGAGTAAGCCACTTTCGTCCTTGGCGAATTTTCAAACTGCCGTTCTTCATTCTTTGCCAGAAGATATGCGGGCTACTGGGTTGCGTTCTATTACGGACGAGGAAGTTGATCCCGATCCACTCGCATATCGGGATGACATGGCGCATGCTTCAGAAATGCTCTCAGACGATGCGGATTTGATGCGTCTGGACTATGCAGCGCAGTTTTTGCGCGGGGTCGCGAAAAGCGCGCGGGATGAACCACTTCGCGAAGCTGCACAACTTCTTGCAAAAGTGACTGCGACAGGGACGACAGTACATAGCCACCAAGCAAAGCTTGCGGGATTGGTTCGACGGCGTTTGAGTGAGCAAGTGGCTATTTAAAGGGTAGGATCACTTGCAAAGCGGACCAGCCCAGTAAGATCTCCCAATCGTTCAAGTTGCTTGCCTTCGGCATCAAAATTCGCTTGATCAAGCCAAACGCGATACGCCTCTTTCATTGCGGGCCACTCTTTGTCGATCATTGCGAACCAAGCGGTATCGCGGTTTCGTTCCTTAACGACTAGCGCTTGGCGAAAAATGCCCTCGTAGCTAAAGCCCAAACGCTGGGCTGCTTGGCGCGAAGGCTTGTTAAGCGCGTTACATTTCCATTCAAAGCGCCGATACCCTGCCTCAAAGGCCCACTTCATCATCAAATAGACGGCTTCGGTTGAAACAGGGCTGCGCTGCATCGCTTTGGAAAAGTTGATGTTGCCTACCTCGATCGAACCTGCAGAAGGCGCGATGCGTAGATAGCTGAGTACACCTAAATAAGCTTCTTGGCGTAAATCGTATACTGCAAAGAACAGACTGCTCGCGTCTGATGTAACTTCCCGAACCCAGCGATGGTACTGCGCAGCAGAGTAAAATGGGCCTGCCGGTAAATAGTCGTATAGTTCATCTTGATCGACAAAGGCATTGAATAGAAGCGCTGCGTGCGTTTCGGCACTCAATGGTTCTAACCGACAATAGCGTCCTTCAAGCGTCATAGGGCCGGGTGCGACCGGAGTTGTCCAATCGGAAACCAGCGCTCCTAGGGGTTTGTCAGTCATATGTACTCACGCCTCTTTTGCGGCAAAGCTTTGCACCGATGTTGGCAAAGGGGAAGCCAAATGTTGCAAAACCCCAACAGCATTGTGAGTGCAGCGCCATTGGTCTGTGAACTGACGTTCTCTATGTAGGTTGGGAACATAGGAGCATGAATATGGCATATCGCTGGAAAAACACCCTCTCTGATAATGATGTTACCGATCACGCGTTGTTCTTGAACAGACGACAACTGATGGCCGGTGCAGCGGGTCTTGGTCTTGCCACAGCGATTGGCGGTCCGCGTGCAGCCCTTGCGCAAGAGGCGCTTGAGCCAAATAGCTTTGAGGACATCACCAGTTACAACAACTTCTATGAATTCGGTACGGGCAAGGACGACCCAGTTAAGAATGCGGGTGCACTCACAACGACACTTTGGACTGTCACCATCGACGGTATGGTTGATAAGCCGGGCGAATATGATTTCACCGATATTATGGCCAAGATGACTGTGGAGGAACGCATCTACCGTTTCCGCTGTGTTGAAGCTTGGTCAATGGTTGTGCCCTGGAACGGTTTCGAATTGAAAGACCTGCTTGATCTTGCGGGTGTCCAGTCATCCGCGAAATACGTCGCATTCGAAACGCTCTATCGTCCTGAAGAAATGGTGGGTCAAAAGTTCCCAACTCTAGAGTGGCCCTATGTAGAGGGTTTGCGCCTTGATGAAGCGATGCATCCCCTGACGATTATGGCGACCGGGATCTATGGGAAAGACATTCCCAACCAGAACGGCGCACCCATGCGTTTGGTCGTGCCGTGGAAGTACGGCTTTAAGTCTATTAAATCGGTTGTGAAGATTACGCTGACAGATAAAGAGCCACCCACGAGCTGGAATATCGCGAATGCGCGGGAGTACGGTTTTTATTCCAACGTGAACCCGGAGGTCGACCATCAGCGTTGGTCTCAAGCGACAGAACGCAAGATCGGTGGCGGTTTGTTTGCTAAACGCATTCCAACGTTAATGTTGAATGGATACGAAGAAGAAGTTGCGAGCCTTTACGAAGGCATGGACATGAGCGTAAACTTCTAATGATCAAAGACACGATAAATGGAACAGCTCGTAAAGTTCCGGCTTGGTTTGTTTATATACTCGGCATCCTTCCTGCGGCTTGGTTCCTTTATGAGGGGCTGACAGGAGGATCTGGGGCTGATCCGATAAAGGCGCTGGAGCATGAACTTGGCGAGTTCGCGCTAAAGCTCTTAATCCTTGGTCTTTGTATTACCCCATTGAGAAAACACTTGGGTGTGAACCTTTTGAAGTTCCGCCGTGCAATTGGTGTGATGACATTTGTCTATGTCGTTCTTCATCTCTTGGTGTGGTTGGTTCTTGATGTGCAGATCGTGAGCCAGATTTGGGCCGATATTCTAAAGCGCCCCTACATTACTGTTGGGATGGTTGGATTCGCGTTAATGATTCCCCTAGCTTTGACATCAAACAACTTCAGTGTGCGTAAACTTGGGGCTCGCTGGCGCAAACTTCACAAACTTACCTATGGAATCGCTTTCTTGGGCGCTTTGCACTTTGTCATGGTTGCGAAAGGCATCCAGTTAGAGCCTTTGCTGTATATGGTAGTGGTTCTTGGACTGATTGCACTGCGAGTTCCAAAGGGTTCTCTTGGAATTACGGGACGATTCACGCGTGAGTCTGTGGATAACTGAAGACTTATCCACATTGTCGTGATTTCGACCCTAGGTAAACTTGCGGACACGTACTTTTATTATCAAGAACGCCCTCCAAACATCTGTTTTTGTGCGTAAAATAAGAAAAATGGAAAAAAGTGAAATTAGATCAAAAAAGGTCTTGCGACTATTATCTGATAACACTAGAACCCCCTTCAGCAGCGTCGGACTAAGCGGCGTGGCACTAACGGAGCGGAGGAAACGAAGCTAAGTTAGGGACTAAAATCGAGAAAATGATGGCGGGGCGCGCTGAAGAATATACGGCGCATCTTGTTTTTGTTGTCTCAACGTTATTTGAAATTGATGGAATACTGAAGAGATATGTGGGCGGTTTGGTTCATTCGATGGATCAACCTCGGCATATCGCGCTAGTAGGGAATGTGTCATAGACGCGCTACCGATAATCTAGTGTCAGCTTCACTGTTTGGACGGCTTCTGACTACTTTGTAGTCTTTAGCACAACAAACAGAAGATGAATGATTTGAACAATCATTCGATGTGCAAAGGTTCGACGTCAAGGATAGGCAGTAATGCCTTTCAACTTGAGAGTTTGATCCTGGCTCAGAACGAACGCTGGCGGCAGGCCTAACACATGCAAGTCGAGCGCTTACCTTCGGGTAGGAGCGGCGGACGGGTTAGTAACGCGTGGGAATATACCCTTCACTACGGAATAGCCTCGGGAAACTGAGAGTAATACCGTATACGCCCTTCGGGGGAAAGATTTATCGGTGAAGGATTAGCCCGCGTAAGATTAGATAGTTGGTGGGGTAATGGCCTACCAAGTCTACGATCTTTAGCTGGTTTTAGAGGATGATCAGCAACACTGGGACTG
>Ga0209654_1003060_pt1 | contig 10651 bp, 10 predicted proteins | sample SaaInl1SG_22_DNA_FD_184646 | JGI IMG/M metagenome (GOLD analysis project Ga0209654, IMG submission 184646) | Marine microbial communities from expanding oxygen minimum zones in the Saanich Inlet - ESP_161SG_22_DNA (SPAdes) (version 2) | ecosystem: Environmental > Aquatic > Marine > Intertidal... | reverse complement strand
TTTCAAGGCCTTACCGGGCAATAATTCACTCAACCTGATCTGGTTCATCTATTCGATTTACATTCGACCTTTTCTCCAGAACGTCTACTAGGGAAAGCCCTGATGCTGTGCATCAAGGCTTTTTTATACGCTTAAGTTAAATCACTTAAAGACTTGATATACAGCTTTTAGCTAACCTCAGACAGTCTTCGTTACATTGAGCCATGAGTAATTGTACAGCGTACTCCATGCCTTGAGCGCAAGGCTCTGAGAACAAAAAAGCCCCTCCGAAATGAAAGGGCTTGGTTATTAAAATTTAAGTGCGTGCTTTCGTCACGTTGCTTATTTTATATAAGTTATATTAAATAATTGTGGATTGGCCTCAATTTCCTCGATACTCCATTCTTTTTTACCAGACAATCCTTCTATAACAGCAACCTTGCATTTACTAATTGACTCGTGTATGGTCGTAATGTCATCGTCAGAATAGGCATATAAAAACGCATCAGTTGCGTTATAAATAAACTGGCAAGTTTCTGTGTAGTCTGACCCGGCTGTGATAAATGGCGCCGCAACCCAAAATTGGTTGTCCACATATAAAGATGCTGAGACAAGATAGTTCCCGTCTAAAACATCGCTCGTGATAATTGGGCAGTTGAAATAGGTTGCACGAGCTTCGTCAACATTCGTCCATTGCGCTTGACTAATTGTTGTTTCCCAAATGGTCACATTTGTCTCAGGCCCTTCGCAAGAAGACAATGAGAGTAATGTCATTAATGTTGTCGTTAAGGCGAAGAAAAATGATTTCATAAAATTTTAATTTTAATGGTACAATTAAAGATAAGGAATTATTACTAGTTTATCAAAACTTATCTAAGAGACGATACACAGTCTGCAAGTGCTGCTGTAGACTTCCCTAAAAATCGGACAGGTAATTAATTGATTAAATTAGACCTGTTATGAGGAAGAGTAAATTCACAGAAAGTCAGATCATCAAAGCGATCAAGGCCAATGAGAACGGTCAACGTGTTGAAGATCTCTGTAGAGAGTTGGGCATTCGCGCAGCCACCTTTTATGCATGGCGTAAGAAGTATTCCGGGGTAGGAATTGCAAGGCTTTGTCCCACTAGTGGAACCATGAATCTATTCAATCAGGGTTTCGGTGAGGGGTCATCAAACCTTCGACCTTTTCTTCAGAATGTCTACTACCCGAGACCCGAAGACAAAATGTCTTCGGGTCTCGTTTTTACAAGAAACACAAGTGTTTATAAAACTGTTACTTGTCTCTGGATATAAATGTGTGTTTGAGGGGTAGAAGCTACTGTTTAGTAAGGCGTACACTTAATAGTTTTCCGTTCTTCGTATAAATATTAACCAAGAATAGTCCATTGGCAGCATTACTTAGATTGATTACTGTCCTACGATGAGGCTGATTCACTAAAAGAATTTGTCTCCCGCGTGAATCATAAACTTCTACGCGTTCCACTTTTAATTCTCCTAACTCTAAAATTGCGCTCCCTTTATTGGGATTTGGATATAATTTAATTTCATTTTTTAAGTCAATTTCTGAAACGGATATATTCGTTTGAATAACCATCTGTGCCGTATCTCCACATCCTAATGGAGAATTCCTCCAAGCACTAAGTAATCCATTAGAAGGGCCTGACCATTTCACAGATACAGTATCTGTGCCTTGCCCACTGAGTATAATTCCATTATTGATTGTCCAAAAAGTAGAATCGGAAGAATTAAACAGGGTGGTATAATTATAGATAGTACTTGTGTCGATTCCCTGTTGTACACCTATAATTGCCCCGACTATGGGGAGGTTTACATCTACTGAACAAAGTGTATCACCATGCTCTGGACCAAAACCACACTTATTGGTAACAACATTGCTGTCAGAACCTTGCTGATAAACGATATAATAAGATCCATTATAAAATGTGGTATCGCTGTAGATGGCTAAATCAAAAGCTTCATTATTTACATCACATAAGATATAAACGCTATCGAAAGACAAAAGAGCTCCATTTGAATTATACACAGCAAAATCGCTCCCGTCTGCTGCTATTGTAGAACAGTCCAATTTGAAGCTGAATGGGAAAGCAAAAGCGGAATCACTCCAACAAGTAACCTCAATATGGGGTATACCCGTCATAGGATCTATTGAAAAACCGGGTGCTTGTATGTCCAATTGAACCCCAGCTTGAGCAAGAGGGGTGCATACTGATGCAATTGCAATCTGCATATCCCGATTAATCTCGCCAATCTTTTGCCAGATATTTAGGGTTGTGTCCAATCGATACTCATCTACAATAACTGCCATTACATCGATCTCAACCGTCGATGGCTTGAACGTAATAACACCTGTGGTATGATCAATGGACAATGAATCAGTGGCTGATGTAGAAATAGGCTGATTATAAGTCCACCCTGTCGCATAAGAAAGATTAGACGGTGAACAGCTTCCTCCAGTTCCATCTTTTACATAGGATATTCTAAAATAAAGGGAGTCTCCGTCCGGTTCAACAGCTCCCTGTTTCCAATTAAATGTTCTCCCAATACAAAATGCACGAACTGGCTCACTAACGAATTCAGGCGATGTGTTTTGACCAATTTGGTTATTAAGTTTTGCTTCAATGTAGAACCCTTGAGAGGATGGGTTGACAATATTATCAACGGCAGGATTTCTACAACAAGTCGAGAAGGAGAACGTCCAATCCGGTGCGTTACCCGGGAGGGTGATTTCACCTTCGTAGGTAACAACGTGAATGGTAACACCGGCGTTTGATGAGCTCACACAGTCAAACAGTGTGGGCGCTACAACACCTGAACCGCTTGTTGAAGGAGTCGTCTCAGTAAGCGTTGCACTAACCGTCGCATAATTTGCTGAACAAGCGTAAATGGTTGCGCTCGTGGGTAGCGTAATACCGCTATTGTCACGGTAAAGACGCATGTAAATTTTATATTTGTGGCTATTACCAATAGAGCTGATGTATTCATAATGGAGATCACCTCCTGCGTTATGAGAAGCCTTAAGTTGAGGCGTTAAAAGGAAAACAGCCAAGGCTGTGAATATGAATTGACAGAAGTTTTTCATGGCTTTTAGTTCTATTCGAGTCTAATTATATCAATTTAAAAATAAGCTACTGGAGCACAATAATTCTAGTGTCAATGACAGCTCCTTGAGGATTCTTTAATAGTAATGTATAACTACCTGCAGCTGTACGTCTTCAAAGAAGTTGGACATTAATGTTTGGAGTAATTTACAAAAAAAAATGCTGATCTAGTTCTAAGGTGATTTCTTCTTCGCTGTTTCATAGATTTTTGTTTTAGTAGTTGTCTTTGTTCTAGGATTATTTTGTTTGTACCGTTATAAACGCTTGCTGGAGTACAGCTATTTTTGATACTTCACAATACGTTGGACATTTTCCTAAGTGACACTAATTTAAGTGTATTATGGATAAAGTCATCAAGGAAGCAGCAGATTTGCACTTCAAGAAAATGGTCTTGCGTTATGGTGAGATCACCGGAAGAGACAAGAAAGCTTATGAGCTTTTTAACGTAAACAAAAGCACCTACTACTTTTGGAAGAAGAGGTTTAGAGAACAAGGTTACCAGGGTCTTCTGAGGAAGAAAACGGACCGTTCCAATGACTCCAGGTGAATTAAGAAAGAAGTGATTGACTTAGTTCTTAAACTACGAAAAGAACAGCAGATTGGTAGCTGGAGGATTGTATGGTATCTGGAACGCTACCACAACATAAAAATCTCTGAATCCAGCGTTACAAGGATACTCAAGCGCAATGGTATGAACCTGCTTGAGAAACGCTCTTACAGAAGAAGTTTGCACACCAAACGCTACAACAAGAAAACGCCGGGACACCACGTCCAGATTGATGTGAAGGTGGCTATACTAGAAAGCAAGGGGCACAAAATCAAGCGCTACCAGTTCACCGCAATTGATGATGCAACACGCATCAGAGCATTAAAAATTTACAACCGACACACCCAAGTCAACGCCATTGATTTTGTGGATTATGTGATTCAAAAATTCCCTTTTAGGATCAACACCATTAGGACGGATAAAGGCCATGAGTTTCAAGCAAAATTTCACTGGCATGTAGAAGATTTGGGTATGAGACACGCCTATATCAAACCTAGATCACCACAACTCAATGGAAAAGTTGAACGCTCTCACAGAACGGACAAAAAAGAGTTTTATCAGCTCCTAAACTATACCGATGATGTGGATTTAAATCGTAAATTAAAGGACTGGGAAACCTTCTATAATTACCACCGTCCCCACGGTGCATTTGAAGGAAAAACTCCCTACGAAAAGTTGAAATCGTCACTTAATATTCAGTGATTATGTCCAACTTTTGGAGAAGTATTACAAGACTTTACTTTGTCTCATTTGAGAGGTGGGCTATGGAAAAATATATTGTAATTTAAAAGAATGATATACAGACTTACACTACTACTTTTTTTATCATTACCTGGAGTAATGTATGGACAATCGTTGATAGGCTTTTCAGGATCAAATTCTCAAAACATTAATTCAAGTGCTGGAGAAGTTGTGACTGGGCTTGCTTCTGATGCCTCTAATAGCTTAACCATTGGTCTTCAACAGCCTTTACTACAAATTACAGCTATTGAAGAAGATGTATTAGTAGAGGTCTCTATTTATCCCAACCCTGTGCTCTCTCATTTAAATGTGGAGCATTCCATGGAGGAATCCTTGACATTGATCTTGCGCGATGAGATGGGAAGAACCCTAGAAACAATCAACAACCTTAATCAAACCTACATCTTGAATTTGGAGGAATTTCCAAACGGCAGGTACATCATTGAATTTGTAACTGAAAAGGCTAGAACAAGCTATTCAATTTTAAAACTGAACTAATGAACAAATCACTGTTAACCTTCATCTTTCTGGTATTTTCGGCTGGATTATTCGCTCAGTCACCGAACGCCTTTAATTATCAAGCAGCTTTAAGAGATAATCAAGGAGCATTGCTTAACAATCAATCTGTCGGACTAAAGATTGAAATTGAAAATTCAACGGGTGTCGTTTATACAGAAGAATCTGTCGTACAAACCAATGCTTTTGGGATTATAAACGTTCAAGTCGGTGTTAACCCTTCTTCATCATCCAATACATTTGCAGACATTGACTGGGGACAAGGACCGTACTCGCTCAAAACCTATGTCGACCCGAATGGTGGACAAAGTTACCAGTTCAACTCTTCCAGTGATATCTTGAGTGTTCCCTATGCTAAGTATGCAGAAAGAGCAGAAAACCTTGATCACGGTTACAGGCTGAGTAATTTTTATCCAATTTTGCAGGGTAGAAAAACACCAGGAGCATATTGGTTTGGAGGGCAAGTCAATAATAATAATGGTGTTAAGTACTTTAAGGAGGGTGCAGGATTTATAAGGTGGATGCCTATGCTTATTGAAAGTGTGAATGGTCCAACTTTTAATTTGCAAGGAACTTCAGTTGCCTTGAGGTTCAATCACGGGAGTGGCACGGATTTTTTATGGGGTTTGGACGGTACACCAAAACAACAACCTACTGGTTATGTGGGCTATGAATACTACAAGGATTCTACAAAAATCATTATTTATGGTTTTCAAGGGTTCTTCGATTATGATAATCATAGAATGGCACCTCAAAATGGAGTTTACGACATAATAATTAATCCAAATTCGGCGAATGAGCGTGTTTTGGATAAGAAGCTAGAGATAATTCGGGATGACTATGGTAACTGCACAATATGTGATTAACGATGAGAATAATTTAGTCATAAATGTTCATGTTTAAGCAAAATATATTAATTCTCTGTTTGATTGGGGCTCTAATTTTTGGAGCCCCTATTTTTTTGGATCCTAGTTATTTCGGAAAAGTAGGATTTTTAGCACTTTTATTATCCTTCTTAACACTTTTCACTTCGTCAATAAAGGATCTTCTTCTTTGTAGTTCCATAATTACTTTCGGTTATTTAACCACTGGTGACTTTTTGAATCACACGTTTTTATCTGCCGCTGTATTTGTCATTATTTATAGACTGCAAAAACAAATCACCTTCAACTGGATCTTTAAAGCTGTAGCACTTGCTAATGTGATCAACCTTGTAATTTGGGCTCTGGTTTCAACATTGAAGGATTCTCCTTCAGAATCTTGGTTGTACCCTTCAGGTCATCCAAACTTATTTTCATCTTATTTATTCATATCCAGCATTGTTATTATCTACGCCATCCAAACAGAAAAAAATGATAAACTCGGCTGGATAATCGTAATGGTTAATATTATAGTTATTGCAATTATTGGATCCAAGGCGAGTATTCTTGCCATATGTATTAGCATCCTTAGTTATTTTATTCCTTGGAAAAAATTGATCCTATTTGAAATGGGCAATAGAGCCAGAGTCATAGGGCTAACTTCATTTTTTTTAATCATTTTCTCTGCAGTACTACCTACAATTTTGTCATCTACAGTTCTGCAATTAGAAGAGAATGAGTCAAACACAACTGTGGTTGAAAGAACCATACTTTGGCGGAATTCCTATCAAAATATGGATAAGGCGGCAGTGTTTGGAAAGGGAGCTGGCCGCTGGCCAATAGATTATTTAGCCGAGGGTTACCCAAAAATTTATAGAGCTAGGGAGTTACACGTATTTTTTCAACGTCCTCATAATGAGTTTATTCGTATCTATTTTGAATATGGCATAATAGGACTTGGGGTTCTCTCTTTTATCCTATCATATGTACTTATTAGCGCATTTTCTTTAGCCAAATCAGATAAAACTTTGCGAATAGTGTTTTCAGGAATGGCAGGTTTCATAGCACCAGTACTGTTCTCATTTCCTTTTGAAAGAGTTGAGCATACCGTTTTATTGTTTTTTCTTAGTCTAATTACATTAAAGAACCAGTATGAGACTGTTTAAAATTCTCTTGGTAACGCTGGTCTTAGGCTTCATTACTGATATGCTAATTAAGCAGAATAACCTTAGGAAGCTTTATGCAGCTTACTTGTCTCAAAGTACAGATTTACAACTATTATCCTTCAGATACCCAGAACTAGATGTATATAGTGTTCCTTCTGATTTTTATTTATCAAGTATTGCGAAAAATGCAGGGGATTACCGGAGCGCGTATAAATTAATTTTGGACGCTGAAAGGCTACATCCTTACAATGTTGATATTCTTCTGAAACGTTCTGAATTGGAGCTGTATCTAAACAACGACACCCTGCAATATTTAAATCTCAATAGAAGGTGCGCTAAACTAAACCCACGGGACGACAGAGCACTTTTAAATCTTACAGAATATTATATGATTGCTGGCCAAGTTGATTCTACGATATACTATGATAAGCTTAATAAGATAGAAAGTTCACAACGTGCGGCAATGAGGGGTATCATATATGGATTGAAAAAGAATTCTACCGTAAAGTAATACAACCGAATTTCGCAATTCGCGTTCTTACACCCTGTTGATCTTTTATAGTGTAACCGTCTCGGCGGTTATGTCATTTGGGGGCGAACTTTTTCGAGCCACTTAATTACACTTCGATCTTTTCTCCAGAATGTCTACTCAAAGCCCCTTGAAGTGAAATTTCATGGGGCTTATTGTTTTGACAAAGAGTTGAATACCATTTAGAATAATACCCACAAAGGCTTTAAAGAGCGCGGCAGATTAGATTCTATCAAGAACTCCAAAAGGTATTAAGGGGTAGAATAATCATAATTTAATGTGTTTGCGAATTTCATGACCAGCATCATTCCAAAAAGAATTTGCCCGAGCGGCTGAGGGTTGAGGCACTTGTACAAAGCAAGTGCCGTTTTTTATTAGCCACCTCATCTTGTTTTTATTTTGGGTAAACGTGTTGGCCTGTTTTTCGTCTGTGAAATCACCTTGAATTATTTCATTCCAATAGTTCATATAGGAAGTTGAATAGAAGACAACCACTTTCGGCTGGTGAGTATTTATTTTATCTCTGATATATCGAGTTCTGATTTCCGTAAGTTTCTTTCGGTATGTTTCTCTATTTTGTAAGTAGTCAATATCTGTCCATCCTTCCTCTCCATATTTCCATGGTTTTATACCAGGCGATGGTAAAGGAAACAAATCCAACAAAGCATTGTCGGATTTTGGCTGTCCCCATGAATTTTTTTGGATACCGCGGATTTTATTTCTGTCATCATTTGCATTTCCGCTAAGTTCTCCTTGCATACTTAGCTTGAGTCGGATAAGTTTTGCCCATGTGCTTTGCAATATTCCTTTGTCAAAGAATTTGGTGATACCTATTCTTTGGTGATGCGCTCTATTGTCAATCAGGTCAGTCAAAGAATTATGCCAACTATCAAGTCTTTTTTTTACTTCTTCGGGTTTATCACCGCCACCTTCTTCCATTCCAATGAACCAAAAGTCACTGTTCCAATTCCCATAGCCATAAAAGTTATGGATATATTTTTCTAATTTCTCGCGATTTAACATAGGTAATTTTGTTTGCGTAAATCACAATATATGAATTCTAAAAGCAATAACATTGTTACAACTTAAGATGTTATATCATTATATGAATCGACTCCTGCTACTTTATGTACTAATTGTTTCATGTTCTCAGAGCGATGTGCTTCAAAATGAAGGAATCAACGGTTCACAAATAGAAACAAATAAATATGTTGTCCTTGATTCTGTTCGGTTTTCCGATGGGACCGACTTACAGATTCTGATCAAAGCGCTGGATGATGAAGAGAAATGTCATTCCTGCGATGTACCGGTTAAGTTAAAAAGATCAAGCTTTTTATCAAACGGGAAAAAGGTATGGATACAATCAAGTGTTTCGGTACACAATCAATGGGGAGAGCCAGGGAGGTTTTATTTGGACAAATTGAAGGCATATCCTGATTTATTGTTTTATAGGGGAGGGTATTCGCAGTACGGTACACGATATGAATGGATCAATGCGTTTAGGACCGATGTACAATATTTAGGCGAAAAGGAGTGGTCTTTTCAGTTTAAATCCAGTTATGAAGAACATCTAGATTTCGGAAACGACTCATTACTTGAATTAACTGGTATAGAGTTATTGGATAATTCTCCGGTTGACATAATGAGAGTTATGAGAGGTGAATTGGATTTTGAGGTAAATAATGACCTACTCAATATTTTTGTGGAGGAAAGTCAAGAATTATTAGTGTATTTAGATAAAGATGATTCACTGCTTAAATTAAATCAGGGATATAAATACAAAGAGATTTTCTATCATTTGGAAAATGGTAATGTCTACTTAGATAGTGCTTATAGCCAAAATACTCGTAATGAGATTAGCGATAAATCCTTATGATAAAATACTCTGTTATACTTCAGAGGGTTTCTTCGTTAAAGAGGTTGTTCATGAATTGTATTTACAGTCTGATTCCAATGGCTAAAGAAAAACCCTACTCGGTAGGAATTGCACGGCTTTGTCCACTAGTGGAACCAGAACTCAGTTCAATCAAGATTTCGGTGCGGGGTTAATTCTTCGACCTTTTCTCCAGAATGTCTACTCAGAAACCCTTTGAAGGAAACTTCAGGGGTTTTCTTCGTTAAAGTGGTTGTTAATGAATTGTATTTACAGTCTGATTCCAATGGCTAAAGAAAAACCCTACTCGGTAGGAATTGCACAGCTTTGTCCCACTAGTGGAACCAGAACTCAGTTCAATCAAGATTTCGGTACGGGGTTAATTCTTCGACCTTTTCTCCAGAATGTCTACAAGGAAAGCCTTGATACGCAGCGTCAAGGCTTTTTTTATTGATTATAAAGCGGATCGTGCGCATTCATTATCTGATCTGCTAGAGCGTGTAAGTCTGTAGTGAATCCCGTGGAGTAAGTATTGGTCCCAAGGTCTTCTCGATAGATACCCTTCATCCACATTAAAGTTCCTGCCTCGACAATAATCTGACCTTGATGCCCCTTTGCATCTGTAAATAAAGAGGTGGCCGACGGCCCGGATAAGGTGACACTATCCAGCAAAAGTCCATCTTGTTTCATCTTTAAAAGATCGATAGCGGCCCAGCCTGTGGGTATGGTGAATATTGTAGTATTCGGAAACTCTGCCCTCAATGGATCAATTACGGTTTTATGAATGATGGTGTTTACGAAGTAATAGTAAAACGATTCTATAGAGCTGAAACCATAATGTTGAGCTGTATCAGTCCAATTCGTTGGAAAATCGATGGGAGGGATAGAGATAAATACCTTCATATCCGGATTTTCTTGTAAGCCATATTGAATCCATTCCCTGAATCCTTCTGTGCGATTGTCCGGTGAAGAACCTGAAGTCATTCCAAAGTATTCAATTTCACCTGTATCAAAAGCAGCCTTAATTTCTTGGTGGGAATTGCTCGTGGAATCATTCCAAAAGCTGATTGCCCATCCATTTTCTCCTCCTCGAAATACGAGTGTACTATTATGGTTTCGATAACCTGCATCGGCAGCGACATCATCTAAATGATTGGCATAGGGTTTAAAAAAGCTATTGCCTATGAGTAGCATGCGATGGCCAGGGTCATTACTGCTCGTTCCATTGTCGCGGGAACAAGAGGGTAAAACAATGAGCGCAAAGAAAAAATAAAAGAATCGCTTCATAAGAATATCTAACCTACTAAAAATAAGATGAT
>Ga0209654_1003059_pt1 | contig 10653 bp, 18 predicted proteins | sample SaaInl1SG_22_DNA_FD_184646 | JGI IMG/M metagenome (GOLD analysis project Ga0209654, IMG submission 184646) | Marine microbial communities from expanding oxygen minimum zones in the Saanich Inlet - ESP_161SG_22_DNA (SPAdes) (version 2) | ecosystem: Environmental > Aquatic > Marine > Intertidal... | reverse complement strand
CACAATGAAAATTTTAAAACAATAGAAGAGGAAAAATACTTCTACGATTTAATGCTAGATGCCATACGAGAGAAAAAAAAGATAGAAGAAATTTATAATTTTTAAAAAATGACAAATAAATATTCACAACAAATAAGCATAGAAAAAGCTAAAGAAGATTATGTAGATCTTATTAAAGAGTCTATAGATAAAAAGCTGTGGTTCAAAGCAAAAGGACTGAATTTATGGCTATCACCTTATGAATTGCAAGATGGATGGGAATTTGGTAAGTATTTATTACCTGTTAATTACTGGCACTTGTGCAACCCTAACGAATATCTAAGACCTTTTTCGGATGGTTTAAGAAAGGCACAAAATAAATATGACTATGCACATAAAAGATATAAGGCTTATGTTAAAAGACTTTCAAACACACCTATAAACATTTAAAAAATGGGATTAAATAAACAAACAAACACAAAAAATGCTGTGTATTGCTTTCAAGGAAAGATGATCGTAGCAGCAACAGAAAAAAGTAGTACAACTATCGAAAAAAATGGTAAATTGTACGAAACTTACAATTCATTAACAGGTAAAATTACAGGTGTTAATGTAGTTGAAGGATACGAAGGATCTAAGGATCTAGTGGTATCTATTACAGAAGATGGAGAAACTTATAACCTTCAATTTGGCGTAAATTCTGGATACTTCAGATCATTTAGCCGAATGTTCCCCAATGTAGACACTTTAAAAGATTTAGAGATTTTTTGCACCTTTAAAGATGAAGATGGAAAATCAAAATCTGGAATTGTTATACAACAAGACGGTGTATGGGTAAGAAGATTTTACACGTACGAAAATATGGGAGATTGTCCTGTAGCTATACCAGTAGAAGTTAATGGTATGACAACTTATGACTATACAGAGCAAAATAACTTTTTAATCGAGTCTATAATCAGTAAGTTTGCCAAAGAAAAATTACCTTTTTGAGAATTTGGTAATTGTTTGATGTAAAGGGAGTATAACAGCTCCCTTTTTTTACCTCTAAACTAAAATTATGTCCAAAAAAAATAAAAATAAAAGTGGTGAGTTGTCTATTGCTCAAAAAAACATTCGTAAAAGGTATCGAAACGCAAAAGGACAATTAGTTAGCTATCAAGATGTACAGAATATAAAGAATTACTGGAGAGAGTTAATACCACAGGACAAAAAGCCAGACAATTATAATGATCCAAATTTTTTAAGAGTAACACTAAAAAATTTACAGCCAGACGAGTTAAAGCAGTTTAGCTCACAAGGATCAAAAGGTTTTACAGACGAAATACCAGAATTATTTTTAGTTGATTCAGCTTTGCCCATAACTGTAGAAACTACTGTTGATATGCGATTAAATCAAGCAGAGGCAGAGGGAACAAAGTTGTTTTATAACGATCAAAAAGTTAGTAAAAAAGAATTATTAGCAATTTTGCAAGAGTACAGCGATCAAGTAAAAGAAGATACTATAAAATCTGGTCAAAATTGGTACAAAACATACGCTACATTGCAAGTAGATTATAAGAAAAATAAAATAACATTTGATGATACTGGCGATGATACTACAGGTGATCCTGTAGCAGATAAAAAAAGTAAGCGATACAAAGACAGCCAAAAATTAAATAAGGAACAGAAAAAATGGCTAAAAAACAGAAACAAAAAATAGTAACGTGCAAACTGAACAAAAAATTTCCAGAACTACTGGACAGCTTTATAGCATTAGGTACTCCTATCGAAGTAGGTCTAGGAAAATACAGCTCTTATATAATTACAAAAAACTCAAATACGAAGTACAAATTTTTAACGAAATTACAGACTAAAAAAACTTTTATAGGCTATGTAAAAATTTTAAAGGATCTCAAAAGACCAGAAGTAGAAGTAGTTTTGAGTGATTTAAAAGATTCCATAAAAGAAAGTGATAATACTTACTTTGATTATGGAAAGGCACAGAATTGTGAGTATGAAAATGCAGTTTGTGTAGATCTAAATTCAGCATATTTACAGGCTCTGTATAATCTTACATTAATCACTAAGGATACTAAAGACTGGATAGAAAAATACTTGACAAAAAGAGAGAGATTAGTAGCCGTTGGAATGTTGGCAAAGCAAAAGGAAATTTTACAGTTTGAAAATTCAAAATTAATTTCTGATACTAAAGAAGATGCAAAAAACAGGTTTATTTTTAATGCAGTTATTCAAGAAGTAGCAAGCGTAATGAATAAGGTAGCTCAAAATCACGTCGATGATTTTATATCTTACTGGGTAGATGGAATTTATCTAAAAAATGTATTTATAGCTTTTGAAGTAGTAGATCAATTTGAAAAAGCAGGTTTTCCTTGCAAAATAGAAGAGCTAACAGATTTTAAAGGTAAAATGTCTTGGTCGCATATGACCTACACATACAATAAAGAAGGTCAAAGCAAAAAATTAGATCTTCCTATAAGAGCTGTTCACGATCTTAGAAAACGTAGGATAGTTAGTGTAATAAATTCAAAAAGAATAGAACGAAATATGCCTACTTTAAGTTTAGATGATTTATCGCATAGGAAATATTCACAAGGATTATTGGCTCTAAGTTAAATTATCAAAAATGGTAACTTTCTGGTAAAGGTCAATAGCTTTTTTTACTATTTCTTTATTGTTTGTTCTGTTTTGATACGCTAAATCTTTAATTTTTTTGTGCGTTTCTTTGCCAATAATTACAGAAAATTTATTGCTTTTGTTTTTTTGGTTTTTTTGAAGATCCATATATACTGTATATTTACAAGCAAAGTTATAACATTATAACGTTATAACATATATTTTTTCAAAATGTAAATTAGATTAAATATAAATAGTGTTTTTATTTCTTTATTTTTGCATATAATGAATAAAAGTGTATGGATAGGAATAGCTACTGCTATAGGACTTGGTGAATATGCTCGCTATGGTCGTATGATGGATTCTATTTCTGTTAAAGCAAGTAACATAAAGTTTTCTGCACAAGGCACTCTTATGTCTATTTCTTTTAGTTTAGAAATAAGCAATAGAAGTAATAAAAGTGTTAATGTAAGAAGTTTAAATGGTAAATTATATGTAGGTAAATTATTTATAGGTAATTTTAGATCTATACAATCTACTACTATAAAACCAAATACTGTAACTACTCTGCCTATAACAGCTACTATTAATGCTCAAGAAGTTTTAAACAATGCTGTAGGTAAAGATTTTAAAAATGCAGAAATAACTATAGATACAAATACGATTGTAGATTTTAATTTATTAAGTCTACTTAGTATACCTATTCCTATAAGAGATAGTACAACTATTAATACTAGTGAATTATTCAGAGAATTTTCTAGTCTAGTTATGAATTTTAAAAACTTGTTTAATTTATGATAATTGGCAAACCTATAAAATCTGGTCAAACCATTGTAATTAAAAAAAGTGGTAACAATGCAGACATTATAAATGCTTTGCATAAATATATGCCGTATGCTGTGCAGCAGTCAAAAAAACGTGCATCAATGTTTAAGGGAAAGGACAACAAGGAAACAGCACGTAATATTTGGTCTTTTTTAAAACATAATATAAGGTATATAGAAGATAGCGAGCATTTTCAAGACATTAAATTACCAGATAGATTAATTAAAGAACGTAAAGGAGATTGCAAATCTTTTAGTATGTTTACTGGATCTATTTTAGACAATTTAGGTATTCCATATAAATTTGCTTACACTAGTTATACAGATTCTAAAACACCACAGCACGTATATGTACAATTAGATGATGGAACTATTATAGATGCTGTCTGGAAAAAATTTGATTCTGAAAAACCGTATACATATAAATATTTAAGAAAATGATAGCTAAAATATTAACTAAAAAAAATGTAACATACGCAGCTTATGCAGTAGGCGGTTTGATTGTTGCTAAAAAAATATTTGACTATTTCAAGTCTACTTCAAAACAGACGTTAAAAGATGTAGAAACAGAAGTGGTGGAGTTAGAAAATGAAGGAATGAAACCTTCCAGATCGTTAGGTCAATGGAAACTTGTAGCAGATAGTATATATAATAGTATGAAATTTTCCTACGTTTCAGATAACAAATCTAATATTGAAAGTCAGTTAAAAATGGTTCAAAATGATTTAGATTTAGCTTTATTGGTGAAAGCGTATGGTTTAAGACAACATTATACGTTTGCTATACCAGATGGAAGTAAAACAACTTTGATAGGACAAATAGCTACTGGTGAATTGTCAAACAGTAGATTAGAAAGTATTAATAATAATTACGCACAAAAAGGAATTAAATTTAGATTTTAAATAAAATGGAAATAAGAGCATTAACAGGTTTTGATTTAGAAACCAGACAGCAATACGGCAGAAGTTATACTCCTTTAAATGGAACGAATACTTTACTAGGTAGTCAAGGAATAGGACTAGAGCCGAAAACAGTTAAATTTAATGTAGATATTCCTGCATACGTTCCACCACAACCTTTAGAAATGATTGATTCGTCAACAGGTCAAAAGAAGATTTTTACAGTACAAAATGCACAGCAATTAGCTGCGTTAATACAGCAAGGATATAATTTATTTCAGCAAATAAGAGGTGCTACTGGATCACAAAAGGTAGTAGTGGTAAGAAGTAATACTCAAATACCACCTGCTACTGCTGGATTAAATCCTAAATCATTAATAGGTATAGGCGTTGCTGCATTAATAATGATCTCACTATTTATATCAGTTAGAAATTCAAAATAAAATGGAAACAAGTAAAAATATTTATTTAGGGAATAGTGGCATAGGAGCTGTTAAGACAGATGGTCAAGTAAGTAAAGATGAACACAAAAGAAGGATAGTGTTTTATTCCCCTGCTAGAGGTGCATTTTTAGGATTATTAAGAATTAATGTTTGGGGAATAGCTAGCATTTTAGCAGAGACAGCATTTGAAGTAGATAAAGCTACTACAGATAAACAATCTGCACCTAACTACTGGTGGGATGTGCAAGCTAGATGGCGTAATGCTTGGTATAATTTAGGTGGATCTTGGGGTGATTTTGTAGCAGGCGTTAATAAAGGAAAAACTAGAAAACCATTTTTAGTAGCAGTAGCACCTAAATCTATAAAAAATAAATTAAAAGCAAAAGGCATAACAGGTCAGCAAGGAATAGGAGATCCTGCGACTCTTACTGCTATAGGAGCAGCAGCAGCTATAATAGGTGCTATTACTCCTTTACTCTTAGCAACTATAAATTTAATATCACAAAAAAAAGCTTCAAAACAAGCAGGCAGTGATACACTATATGTAGATGAATTTGGTAATCCAGTAACAGATTTTAACGTATCTACAGAAGGTGGCGGTTCTGGCGGTGATGGTTCTTTATTTACAGATGCAGGTGGAAATCTTACTACAGCAGGATATGGTACTATAGGATTAAGTATTTTAGCTCTATTATTTTTTGGTACTATGTCAAAAAAGAAATAAATAAAAAAATTATTCTGACTATTTGGAATAGTTATAAATAAAGTTATAAATTTGTAAAAAATAATAAAAATGATTAAAATTCAAAACATCTTAAAAAAGGATAACCTAGTTGCGGCAGCAGGACTTGGAGCTGGTAGTTTAGCAGCAGAAATGGTTAACGCTAAAGTTACTCCAATGATTTTGCCTGCTACATTTGATAAATTCGCACCAGCAGTACCAATACTTGCAGGAATGATAATTCAAACTAGTACAGGTTTTGCACGTAAAGTAGGTCACGGAATGATCGCTAACGGAGTAGCAAATCTTGCTAAAACTTATCTACCAGAAACTTTTAAATCGTCTATTGGCGTAGGAGCTTATGGTGATGACGTTATGATGGGCGTAGGTAGTCAAGACACATTAATGGGTACATCACCTGCACCAGCTTTCGATTACACAGTAACGGAAACTTCGGGTGAAACAGCTTATTAATTAATAAAACGTATATTAAATCTTATAAATATAAATAAAAATGAACAGCATTGTTAGCGAAAAACGGTACATCAGCGAAAGACTAGGTGTACCTTACGAAAATTTATCTCAATCTTATTTGAGAGCAGAAACTTTATTGACTACACAGTCAGTAATTGATTTTACACTACAAAACAACAAGGTAACGAATCCTATTGTTACTGAAAGATTGCTCGATCTTAATGACGAATTTGTGATCACACATTTTACTGTAGCTCTTAAGCAAATAGGATCAGATACTCCTACAGATTTACAGCAGTTGAATGCACCAATACTTACTTACGATAACGCAGTAGCATTTGCAGGAACAAATGGAGCTAACGTTGCAGCTATTTATAATAGTGATTTAAGTTGGACTATTGACAGAAAAGAATTTGTACCACAATTTCCTGTAAGAGCATTTAAACGAGTACCTACTACACAGCAAGGTGCTAATATGGATTATACTGGATCTGGCATTAGTCAAGCAGATGGTTATACTTCTGGACTTTTCGGATTTTATCCAAGTGAGCCTACAAAAATAGATGGTAGACAAACAATAGACCTACAAGTTAATCTAGGATCTTCTACTACTTTTGATGATGCAAGTAACAGCTACTATGCAGTATTTGAGGCAAGAGGATACCTAATAGTAAACGCTTTATCATAAGGAATACTTATTTAATCTTACAAAAAAAGTCTTGCATTAATTTGTAAGGCTTTTTTTTTGTGTTATAAATACTTAAATTTGTAAAAAATATATATATAATGAATAATATTATCGTAAAACAAAGTCAATTAGTTACGGCTACTTTGAATGGAACACCAACTGTCAATCGAAGATATAAGTTTGACGACATTCCAAATTTATCTAGAAACAATATAATTCTGTACGGTATAGAGGCGTATTCTTCTAGCCAATTAGTTTCTACAGCAGATGGATCTGATGTTATAGCAGCAGCAGATGCTCTAGGTGTAACAGTAACACTAAAGGACAATCAGAACAATGAATTTATATATCAAATGCCATACTATAACCTTATCCGTTCTGAAAATGGTGGGTTTGTAGTATTGCTAGAGCCAAAAATAATAAATCTTACAGATTGCTATGTGCAAATTAACAATGCACTTGGATTAGCAGATGGAGATAAAGCAGTATTTAACTTTTATTACGATTTTGTTTAATTATGCCAGTAGTAAGCCAAATAGAAAACTATTTTGCGGAAACTGGAAAGATTAGACAATATGCAGATAAAATAGCAAATCACGTAGAAACGATCTCTATACAAATTCCTGCAAACGGTTTACAAACTATTCAAATTCCGCAAAATTCGTGGTTAGATAATCACAAAATTCGTGCTATCCAAATTTTAGCAGAAGATCAAATGTTTTATGGAAATTTGCCAGATGGTACAACTATTGAAAATTTAGACGTTGCGTCATTACCTAGTTTTGTTTTCACTTTAGGTTTAGATAATGAAGAAATAGCAACTATACCTTTTACGAGTATGCACACACCTACTCAAAGTGGAAAGTATTTTTTTATAGATTCGGATGCAGGTAAACATAGAATAGGCGATAGCTTTATAACTCAAGTAAGTACCGCTGGTAATGCACAAGGCAGAGTAATTACTTTACAATTTTGGTACGATAAATAATGAATTTAACAAATATAAAATATCTATATGATTTGATGGAAAAGGAAGGATTTACTTACTTTACCATTTATGATAGCAAAGGTTCGCCAATGCGAGATCAAACGAATGAAAGTTATTCTGTAGAAGATTCTAAGGCAGATTTAAGTCAATTTTTAGAGTATAATTCTGGTGTTTTTAGAGTAGAATTTAGACGTAAAAAAATTAATACTCCCAATACACGTAATTTTTCGTTTACTATAGATAATCTAAAAAGTGATCCAGAGCCAACTATGCAAGGTATAGGCAATACTGGAATGGGTATGGATTATATGGCTGTTATTCGTGCAAAAGACGAAAAAATAGATAAGTTACAAAGTGAAATGTTTGCTAATATGATGGCAGCAATGAACAAGCAGCACGAGCTACAATTAGAAGCATTGACAAAAGAAATGAAAAATGCAGATGGTGGTAATGATGCGTTGATGCAAACTGCAATTTCTGCACTAGGTGGAATGTTTGGCGGTGGTGCTAATATTGGTGTAAGCGGTTTTGATACAGCTATACCAGAAATAAAAGAAAATACACATACAAGAACAGAAAATAATATGGTAGACGACACAAAAAGAAAAATAAATATTGCTGTAGTACGATTAATACAAAATGATCCAGATTTTGCTAATAACATAAGTAAGTTAGCTGATTTATGCGAGGATAACCCAATGATCTACAAAATGGCTATTTCAAAATTAGAAAGTTTATAAAATGAAAAAGAAAAATATAATATACGGACTTTTAACTCTATTAGGTATTTATTTAGTAACTAAAAAAAGTGATTCCGATGATTCTACAGGTGGTAGAACAAGTGATGTAGGTAATGGTAGTAACGATGTAGAAAGGGGAAATGCTGTTACAGATGTATCTACTAAAACACCAGTAGTAGAAGTTAATAGTGGTGGTACATCTACAGGAGGTGCTGTTGCTACAGGTGGATCATCTGTTAGCACTACTCCGCCTTCATTTGTATATTAAAACTATATGAATGATACTATTTTAGATGGTGGGTGGCTGCCAGAAGTAGGAAATGCACCACCACCAGAAAAAAATAATTATGGGCTTTTATTGCTTATTGCAATAGGAGCTTATATTGCGTATAAAAATAAATAGAATAAAAAATGGTTAATAAAAGAGCAAGCGGAAACGGTAATATATTTTTAGAGGCAATAACTGATTTTGTTAACGTTACTTCGCCAACTATGGTACAGAGTAACTGTATGTCTGTAACTTTTATTAATAAGGGTACAAATACAGTAAATGTAAATGGTCTAAAATTGGCAACAGATGAAACGATAGAAATTTCACAACCTAATACTTTTTTAGATAGGACACAGTATCAAGTAACATTTGATGCAGATGGTGCTGAAAGTAATTGCTTAGTAATTCGAATTTTACCTAAAAATCAATCGTAAAAACAAATGGCATCAAGGTTACATTTTGATGCAGCTAGTGAAGGAACTCAAGGTGCAACTGGTGTACAGGGTGTAACAGGATCACAAGGTGCGATAGGAATACAGGGTGCGACAGGATCGCAAGGTGCAACTGGTTCACAGGGTGTACAGGGAATAAAAGGTCTTTCTGGTAATCAAGGAGCGACAGGTTCACAAGGAACTATTGGTACGCAAGGATCTACAGGTAGTCAAGGTGCTACTGGTTTAGGTTTGCAAGGATTTTCTGGAACTCAAGGGACTACTGGACCACAAGGAACTATTGGATCACAAGGTGCTACAGGTTCACAAGGTGCGACTGGAATACAAGGAACTACTGGTATAGGCACACAGGGTGCTACTGGTAGTCAAGGTACACAAGGAACTACTGGAATAGGTTTACAAGGTACAACTGGATCTCAAGGATCTACAGGTGCGACTGGGGTACAAGGAATACAAGGTTTACAGGGTGTAGGTGGTTCTGTTGGTAATACTGGTAGTCAAGGAGCTACAGGTTCTCAAGGTACACAAGGAACTCAAGGTCCACAAGGTCTTGCAGGATTTACTGGTAATACAGGATCACAAGGAACGACTGGTGCTACTGGTGCTACAGGTTCTCAAGGTACACAGGGAACACAGGGAATAAAAGGTACTACAGGAAACACAGGAACTCAAGGTGTTCAAGGACAGCAAGGTGCATTTGGATCACAAGGTACAACTGGATCTCAAGGCACTACTGGTACTACAGGAAACACAGGGACTCAAGGTGTTCAAGGACAGCAAGGTGCATTTGGATCACAAGGTACAACTGGATCTCAAGGTACTACTGGTACTACAGGAAACACAGGAACTCAAGGTGTTCAAGGACAGCAAGGTGCATTTGGATTACAAGGTGCAGCAGGTCTTAATGGAACTAATGGATCACAAGGTGCTACTGGATCACAAGGAACTACTGGATCACAAGGGACGATTGGATCACAAGGTGCTACAGGATCACAAGGTACAACTGGATCACAAGGTGCTGTAGGTTCTCAAGGATCTACTGGACTACAAGGTGCTAATGGTTTACAAGGTACGCAAGGTATACAAGGCATAAAAGGTACTACAGGAAACACAGGAACTCAAGGTACACAAGGCTTACAAGGTGAAACAGGAACTCAAGGAGCTACAGGTGTTCAAGGATCTGTAGGAACACAAGGTACGCAAGGATTAATAGGTGGAACTGGTGGTACTGGTACACAAGGAGCTGTAGGAAGTCAAGGAGCAACTGGTGCTACTGGATTAGATGGTACACAAGGTGCAAATGGTACGCAAGGTACGCAGGGTTTAAAAGGTAATACTGGTGTAGGTACACAGGGTGCTACTGGTTCTCAAGGTACATCTGGTACTAATGGAACTAATGGTACACAAGGTGCTACTGGATCTCAAGGTACAGCAGGTACTAATGGAACTAATGGTACACAAGGTGCTACTGGTTCTCAAGGTACAACTGGATCACAAGGTACTCAAGGTTTACAAGGTAGAGCAGGTTTAAATGGTATTGGTACACAAGGTGCTACTGGTT
>Ga0209654_1003057_pt1 | contig 10660 bp, 10 predicted proteins | sample SaaInl1SG_22_DNA_FD_184646 | JGI IMG/M metagenome (GOLD analysis project Ga0209654, IMG submission 184646) | Marine microbial communities from expanding oxygen minimum zones in the Saanich Inlet - ESP_161SG_22_DNA (SPAdes) (version 2) | ecosystem: Environmental > Aquatic > Marine > Intertidal... | reverse complement strand
CTTGAGTCTAGAGGCGAGGCAGAAGCTTATTTTGATTTAGTAGCTGAAACGGGCGGAACCCTCATCGATTTAACAATCAGCGAAGGTGATGTCGTTAAAAAAGGTCAACTACTTTATACCGCCGCAGATTTATCTACGGTTTGGGCACAATTAGATGGGTATGAGAATGACCTTGAGAGTGTTTCGGTAGGTCAAAGGGTGCTACTTAAAAGCCCTAACCTTTCCACTTTTACCTCAGAGGGCACCATTGGCTTTATCGACAAGGTACTTAATGAAAAAACACACACCTATAACATTCGAGTGGAAGTCTCAAACGATAGTGGGGTCTTAAAGCCAGGCATGTTCGTTCAGGCAACTTTGGAGCCGAGAGAATCTAATGGGCTTCAAATACCCGCAAGTGCAGTTCTTTGGACTGGAAAGCGTTCACTAGTTTATGTTCAGACCACTTCATCGAGTTTCGAAATTCGTGAAGTTGAGATAGGTCAACAAGATGCTGAATACTACAAGGTGCTATCTGGTCTTACTGAAGGAGAGTCTGTGGTGGTAAGTGGCGCATTTCAAATAGACGCCTCTGCACAATTAAAAGGGCTTCAATCAATGATGAGCTACCAAACAGAAGCTAGCGAAAGTATAGCACCTTTTACTGCTCAAGAAGATTCAATGATGAGTGCACTTATTCAGCCTTATCTAACTCTTAAAGATGAACTTGTTCGTTCTGACACTAAAGCTGCTAGTGCGGCGGTGACCAAAATGTTATCGCTTCTTTCAGATAAAAAATATGTCTTCTCAAGATCAAATTTAAAGGCGCTCCTGGGGTCTTTTCAGAAAACAGATGACATTGAAGAGCAACGAGAACTTTTTCGTTTGATCTCAAATGAAATGATTCAGTGGGCGTCTTCTACTCAGTCGGTTTCGAATAAACTCTATGTTCAGTTTTGCCCAATGGCAAATAACAATAAGGGCGCAAAATGGCTAAGCGCCGAAGAACAGATTCGTAATCCTTTCTATGGAGATGCAATGCTTACATGTGGTAGTATTGTGGAGGTAATCGAATAATTAAGGGGAGCAACTTATAATGATAAAACCGTTATACTATTATAGTGTAGCGGTTTTTCTGTTAATCCCTTTCCAAATGTGGTAATCCAAACCAATCTTACCTGATCCATATGCGAAACTAAATATTGAGACCCACAGAAATCCCAAAGCTGGTAATATGGCCCATGGACCTTGTTCCAAAAACTGATCCCATTTTTGAAAGAAAATAGCTGTCAACATTGTTATGCCAATCATAATCGACCAAAAACGTGTTCCCAAACCTAAAGCAAGAAAAAGTCCTCCGATTGCTTCACTTGCGGCTCCTAACCAAGCAAAAAACCATGGAAATAAATTAAATGGAAAACCAAATTTAGATACATCCTCCGGAAACCATGAGGCAACCTCAAATAAAGATAAATCACCTCCTCTACTCCACGGTAAACCAAATTTATCAGAGCCAAAAGTCAAGGTTAACATTAATCCACATACTATTCTTGGAATTGAGGTAATTAAATCTGACCAAAGAGGTCTTTTAGGTTGAAAGAAAAATAATCGCTTTACTATATTCATTTTTAGATCTTTTTATTTAAACTCTTTTAAGAATTGAAAAGGGAATCACTCGTAATAAAAGGGCAATTAACCTCCACCTCTTTGTGATATAAACTACCTTCTTTTTTTGATTTATGGCTTCAAATATTTGTCTCGCAGCCTTTTGAACAGGGGCTACCCAAAATAGACCTTCACCTTTTGCCATTATTGTATCCACAAACCCAGGTCGAACATCGGTAACATAGATAGGTAATTTTGACTTATGAGTATTTAATCTTAAACCCTCCAAATAATTAATTTGATATGCCTTTGTAGCATTATATGAAGGAGCAATTCCGTTGCCCCTAATTCCGGCAATAGAACTAATGTTAACGAGATGACCAAATCCTTGTTCTTTAAAACAACGTAAAGCCCAGTCAGCTATATAAGTAAATCCCTGAATGTTCGTTTTAATTACACTACTCTCAATATCAAAATTCAAATTTTGATTCTCCTCACCGATACCTGCAGAAATAATCAATAAATCCAATCCACCGATTTCTTTCACTAATTCATTCAAGACTGTCTCTAAAGTTGACAAATCTTGAACATCCATTTTCTTACAAACAAGTCGTGTGTTCTTATTTCCTTTTATGGATTTAAACAACTCTACACGTCTGCCTGTTAATCCTAGTATATAGTTCTCACATAAAAGCAACTCAGCCAATGATTTGCCAATTCCACTTGTTGCCCCTATGATAATTGCTTTCTTCAATTATATGAAAGTATAAAACCGACTACGAATTCAATTGTCTCATGACAAGACAATCAATCCTAGCCACTAATTTTTTTCAATTCACTTATAGCATTAAGGATCCTATTCTTATCCAATTCTAATCCCTCTAAAACTGATTTGAAAAATTCTTGACGATCTTCTGGGTAATCTATTTCATATTCAACCGGCATACCTCGATTCTCAAAATATTCCCCCTCTAAATTTCTATAGTACTCGTTGGATAAAGCAAATTTCCATCCATTCGGTAATTCTTTTTCTAATGCTGTAGATAAAGCTCCCATTGTTGGCATTCCAATCCTCTTAATACTTGGCAGAGTCATTGATCCCAAAGCAAGAATTTCAGCTGCACTACCCGTTTGTTGAGAGGTTAACAGATAAACATCACCTGTATAATAGTTTTCTTTGGATTCTATGGTTATATCCCAGGTGGGAGACTCTTGACCATTGTAAAACAAACTCTGATGAGCCATTAATTTTGGAGAATCATTTAACCAACTCAAAAGTTCTAAGCTAACGGCATCTTGACCACCTCCATTGAATCTGATATCAATAACAATTGACTTAAAATTACTTAAGTCTTCAAAGACTTTTTCCATGGTCTTATTCATTGCAATCCTTTCCAACTCGATATATTCTCCTTCATTTAAAGCGTAATATCGATTATCGTAGGCTTGTTGGTATCCTAAATCATTGATTTCCTCCTGAGTGACTCCAAGGTCGCTCAATAAAAACATTGCTTTAACCTGAATATATCCAATAGAATCATTCATTTTACCCCATCGGACAATGTTGGAACCTTTAGTGTACTCTTCATTCAAGTGATTCTCTGATACCATATTAGAAACATAAAAGTCACCTATCTCATCTGTAGGACTATTCTCATTATTAGTCTGGTCGATAATATCAGATGAAGGTTCTAAATACCCGTGATTATCCTTTAATTCGTTTAACATTTCATTGATCACTTCAAATAGAGTCTGATTATTAGGGTTGGTCGTAATTCTTTCTTTAGAGGTATTATATAAAGACTCCCAGTCAACCTCATTAAGTTCCATGAATGCATAATTTTCAAGAATTGTTGCAGAAAACACTTCAAAATTGAAAAGTGGGTCTTTCTTCTGCTCTTGAGTCAAACCATTATCACACAATCTATAATCTTGATTTGTACGGATGTAACCATACTCAATGACACCTCTTTTAATTTTTAATGTGTCATTTGACAATGAAATCCTATTTCCAAATTCTTGAATATTAGCAATACGAGCAATTTGACAAGAAATGGAAGAGTAGTCATACTCCGTGTAATCACCATTGGAATCGATTGCAAGTACCCAATTCCCTCCTAACGAAGTCCATTTTCCCTCATAAATTTCATTAGATCCTGAAATTCTTGTACAGGAAAGAAGTACTGAGTATAGAATAAACAAGAAAAATATTTTTTTCATGATTAATAATTCTAAAACTAAAGACGAATTTTTATCGAATTCGTTACAATTGTGATACCCACTGAAATAGAAGTAAGATTTATTTTAGGTACTTAATCCACTACAAGATTTAGTTGTGCTGCAACTTTGAATAACAGGGGGAGCAACTTATAATGATAAAACCGTTATACTGTTATAGTACAGCCGTTTTTTTATTTTTGGATTTCACTATGAAACTAAAAAACGAACATTTCTGGCTCCTAATATTCGCGTTAAACTTTGTTTCATTTCAATTAGTCCAAGATTATATCCGACCACAGTACGCAGGCGATAGTAGTTTAATTAGGTACTTTCTTGGTGTAGCTCCAAACTTCTTTCCCGCTGTAGGTATCCCTTCACTTTTTATGGTACTCCTACCAATTATATTCTCAGGCAAGATTAGCTCAAGATTCATTTTAAAAAGGCACCTGACCTCGAACCTGATTTCAGTTATAGGACTCGTTGGATGGGAAGTTCTTCAGGTTACAGGAAAATTAGTTTTTGACTGGCATGATATACTATGGACCATTTTAGGTGCGGTTCTTTTCCATATTACCTGGATTCTGTCCTCAAAGTTCTATCGTTAGGAATCACTGTTGATTATAGTCAAATGTCGTGTCCATGACGTGTCTCATTTCCGCTGAGAATTCAAAACAATTCTAATTTTGCATCATGGATTTAGGGGATAAAATAAAGGCCGCCAGAACACAGGGAGGAATCACTCAGAAAGAATTGGCAGAAAAAACAGGACTCACAGAACGTACTATTCAGAGAATCGAAAATCATGAAGTAGAACCTTCTGTCTACTCGCTGAATAAGATCTCTGAAATCTTATCATTTGATTTTAAAACCGAAAAACTGCGCATTATGAAACGACGTAACCAAATTATTTACACCGTTATGATTGTTTGGACAATTGCTCTTGCCTTCAATCTTATTTTCACTGATTTCAATTTTGAAAGTCGTTGGTGGGAAATTGTGATTTGGTTTATGACCTTAGTTTTTGTTGTAACAGGTCAGATTTATATTCCCTATCGTAAAAAGAAATAGACTAAAGTCACAAATAGACTTAGTTGTGCTGCATCTTTGAATAACAGGGGGAGCAACATATAATGACAAAACCGTTATACTTTTATAGTGTAACGGTTTTTTATTTTTCTACGAGTCCTAAGTATTATTGGAACTTTTGATATGGGAGGAGAACAAAAAGGTATAATAAGGTTAGGTTTGTTATTTTTCGCTTTATAGTCTTTAATGTTTTGATATTGAGACTATTAATTGTCCTTTTTTAAAGATTTTATAAATTTGAAGTATGAAAAATCTCACGCTGTTATTCGCCCTTTTCTTTTTAGTAATTTCTTGTTCCAAAGACTCTGATTCTGAAACCCCCACTCCCACTCCAACTGTAAAATATACACTAACCATCACAGCAAGTAATGGTGGAAGTGTCGATATCACAGGAGGTGAATACGAAAAAGGAACTTCTGTTACAGTTACTGCAGACCCAAATGCCGGATATGAGTTTGAAAAATGGTCTGATGATAATACAGATAATCCAAGAACCATTATGGTTAATTCAGATACGACATTAGAAGCTCAGTTTAAACTAACAGTTGAATCAGTTGCTATTAATAAGATTGAGGTTCTTAGAGAGCAAGTTTTAACTCAAATTCGAAATAACGAAACGGTCGGTGTATGGGCCTATACTTTCGATTTTGAGGGAGATAATGATGATGATCTATTATTAATTAGATCGGGAGAGTTGAGTGATCCAAAATTACCATTAACCGTCTACAAGAATATTGGTGATTCTTTTGAAGAATATAAGCCTGGATTTAACGCTTGGGGACGTTCAGTAGTTTTTGATGATATAAATGGTGATGGTTTAGAAGATATATTTTTTTCTGATCACGGTTATGATGCACCTCCATTTCCTGGCACGCAAGATCAAATTATTTTTCAAGAATCGAATTCAACATTAATCGATGTTACTTCTTCAATATTCCCTGAAGAAAATACATTTTCACACGGTTCAACTATTTTGGATCTTTTGGATAAAAAAGTAATAATTGTAAATATCGGTACAACTCAAAAGACATATCTATTTGATGGCAATCGGTTTAATGAGTCGGATGAAATCATTTATCCAAATATTAGTGAAGGAGATGGTTCCGGATATGGACACCCGACTATCAATGGTGAATTTAGATTAGACTTATGGTATGAACCTATCAATGCATTATGGAGTGATGTTGGAGATCTAAATAACGATGGTTATGCCGATCTTATAATAGGTACAACAAACAGAAAAAAAGATGGGGAGTATAATGAAGATCAACAAAGAACCAATTATTCTACAGATCCTTACGGTAATAGTGTTGGTAAATCTGAAATTATACTATTTCAAAACACCAATACAGGAAAATTAGAGTATTCATTCCCCGAAAGCGTAGTAACAGATTCAAAAATGGAAGGATCAGATTTTATCCATGGGGTTATTGGTATACTAACTGCAGATTTTAATTCAGATGGGTGTACGGATTATGCGACATACACCTCAGACTATTCGAATGAACATTTTGTCTCAATAAAGTTAAGTAACTGCAATAATGAGTTTGAAGATGTGCAAAGATTCGTTTTACCCGAAGTAGATTTTCTATGGGAAGACTTTGACTTAGTGGATGTGGAAGATGATGGAGATATTGATATCATAATATCAAATAATATCCAATGGGGGAGTGCTTATGAAAGCATTAACGAGCATAAGGTTATACTAAATGATAATGGTTCTTTTTCAATTAGAAGTGGTAACAAATCTGATATTCCTTACCTACCACCTCATATAGCACTATCTTGGCCTACGGAATAAAAATCTAAATTAGAATCAGAGATAAAGATTCGTGAACTAATGGAGAGTAGACTCCAAAATTAATCCGCTAATAGATTTAGTCTTACTGCAACTTTGAATAATAGGGGGAGCAACTTATAATGATAAAACCGTTATACTGTTATAGTGTAGTGATTTTTTTGTTTACCATATATTTAACTTTATCGGATCAATGATATTCGTTTCTTAGTTCTTATGAAAAATATCCTTGTCTATCTCTCAATAATTTTTGTGCTTTCTTGCGCTCAAGAGCCCATTTACGACTTAAGTATCCTCGATGTAAAACGTATCGACATCGAAACTGCTCAAATTGAGAACGTCGACATCTATATTAACCAAGATCGTATTGTCTTAATTCAAAATGCGGATTCAGAAGACTTGGCAGCCAAAGAAACTGTTGATGCAAAGGGCGCCTATGCTATACCTGGCCTATGGGATAACCATATTCACTTTAGAGGAGGAGAATCTCTTTTAAAAGACAATGAAATGTTTTTAGAACGACTCATCGACTATGGAATTACCTCCGTAAGAGATGCAGGTGGAGATCTAACTTCTTCTGTAAAGAAATGGCAGCTAGAGGTTTCAAAAAATGAGCGAATTGGTCCCACCATTTTCACCTCTGGTCCTAAAATTGATGGTAAAAACCCAACCTGGCAAGGATCATTAGAAGTTGAATCAGAGGATGAATTAGATCAGGCTTTAGATTCCTTAGAACAACTTGAGGTAGATTTCATTAAACTCTACGATAGTAAATTAAATGGAAACCTCTTTCTATCTGCTCTTAAAAAATCAACCGCTAGAGGGTTTAAATCCTCTGGACATATGCCCTTTAGTGTTAGCTTAAACCAAGCTTTAGACGCTGGAATGAATGGTGTAGAACACCTCTACTATATACTCAAAGGAAGCTCCAAAGATGAACTAGAAATCACAAAACAATTTCAACAAGGAGCGCTCGGCTTTTGGCAAGCCATGCCCTTGTTAATAAACTCTTATGATGAAGCTACTGCTCAAAGCCTATTCAACAAGATAAAACAACAAGAAGTCTTTGTGATTCCAACACTGCATATCGGGAATACTTTGAGTTATTTAGATGAGATTGATCACTCAAATGATGAATACCTCAACTCATTGAGCCCTGGCTTTAAAAAAACTTATGAGCGAAGAATTAAAAGCGCCTTAAACAGCTCTCCTGAAACTCGAGCTAATCGCAAAAACTTGGATGCACTTTTTGGAACACTCGCGCTAAAACTTCATGAATCTGGAGTTAAATTAATGGCAGGTTCAGATGCCGGGGCATACAATTCTTATGTATATCCTGGCCCATCACTTCACAAGGAACTTGAATCCCTAGTAGCTGTTGGATTAAGCCCATTAGAAGCCCTGAAAACCTCAGTAATCAACGGTCCAAAATGGTTGGGTGTCGAAGAAAACTACGGGGCAATTGACAAAGGCAAAAAAGCGGATATCCTACTCTTAAAAATGAACCCATTAATCAATATAACAAATACCACCTCCATACAAGCAGTAATCAAAAATGGGCGGTATTTGAAGAAAAATTAAATGCAATAACTGGTGTAATTTTGACCCTATGTTTAAACAAGAAAAAACTATTTAATCATGAATTTGACACTAATTAAAAGAGTATTATCTCCCCTGTTCCTATTATTGATTCCACTTTTTGGAACCATTTTCTCCAACCAAGTCAATTGGTCTCTATTTGACTTTATTTTGATGGGTATTCTGTTGGGATTGTTAGGGTTAAGCATCCATTTTATTTTGGAAAGGGTTCAGAATAAAAGAGTAAGAATAGTACCCATTATTTTTGTTTTAATAATTTTTCTGATGATTTGGGCTGAGTTATCAGTAGGAGTTTTTGGAAGTCTGATTGCCGGTAGTTAATTCATTTTCAGATTTACTTGTGCTGCAACTTTGAATAATAGGGGGAGCCGAGCGTGAAGAAAATGTCTAGTGGACATTTTTAGCGAAGGAGCGAGCTGGCGCGGAGGCTAAATGATAAAACCGTTATACTATTATAGTGTAACGGTTTTTTTGTTGAATGACGTAAAGATGTCGTTTTATAATCTTAACCTTAAGGGTAGTTTTGCTTCATGGCATTTAAGCCGTGTTAACAAAAGTGTCTATTCACAATTTCCATTACAGTCCTCCGCGTTTTCAAAATCACTTTCATTGATGATAAAAAGAAAGTTATCACCTCCAATTGAGGTATAATCGCTGTCCCTTAATATATTTCTTTCTATTGGTGTAAAATTGCCCGTTCTATAGGTATAAGTAAAGGAAGATACTTTAAGGTTGTCATAAATAATACGTATTGAATCCGCTTGAAAAGAAGATACGGGAGAATCTGCTATTGTATCAGGGCTTAGTTCTGACCAAGGCTTACTTATTTCTATACTTAAGCCTGCAAGTTGCTCGGTATTTTGGAGTTGGGTTTCACCATAACGGAAAGTAAGGGTCCCCTCTGAATAAAATTGTAGGGTGATTGGTACACCAGTACCATTTTCGATTATGTACTGCCTAGGATAGATTGGAGCTTCAGTGATACAAGAGGCCAAAATTAAAAATGCTAAATATTTTATTTGTTTCATGTCTGAATTATTTAATCGGTCCAATTAGCGAAAAGTCAGACATAGACCTTCGAGAGAAAAAAGATTATTCTTGAAAACCAATAGGACAATCAACAGCTTGGTCAAAGTCACTTTGAGTAATACTAAACTCAAGTTGATATTCACTTTCTTTCAGTAATTCTTCGCTATAATTGTCATACTCCGAGATATTAAAAATTTCATCTCCATTACTTTTTGTCCAAAAAACGCACTTGTCTGATGAAAACGTAATGACAATTGAATCTCCAATACTACTTATATGTGAATCGTAATAAAAAAGAGATGGACCTTCAGCTTTTGTGATATTGGATATTATTTGCTCATCAGTAACAATGATATATGAATCAATCAAAGTTCCAATTTGGCTATATACATCCATTACCAAATCGTTTTTGGTTTCGTTTTTATAAACGTATAGAACAGTTCTTCTTGGTTCAACTATTTTGCCTTTATCACAACTTTTTAAGAATACTGTTACTATACTAATCCCAATGATTAAAAAGGGCTTCCAAATTATTTTCTGTTCCATTGTTATATCTATTTTTAATGTTATTTCTCCAACCAGTCCAAGACGATTGACCATTAAGTGCATCTTCTATCTGACGAATGTTGTAACCTGATACCTGATCATAATCACTAATACCATCAATCATGTCCTGCACTACTCCTGTGTAATTTGTGAAGTATGATGGAACATAACCAGAATATATCATTCTAGTTAATTCCCATTGTACACCCCTAGCCCAACTTTCCGCTACTATTGATGATGAATTTCTATATGAAGACCTATCCATACTCCAATGAGATGCATGAGCCAATTCATGGATTACCGTGCCATAAATTTCCCTACTATTGCTTTGTGGATTGTATATCTTGATCGCACTACCTAAACCAAGAAATCTACATGAAGCGCAATGACTTCCATTACTTTCATTATTTAATTCATTAATAGCTCTAATTTTCATTTGAGTTGTCCAAAAACTATTTTGAGGTGGACGTCTTAATCCTTTTATATTTTTATAGTAGTAATGATAGGCTGCCCTAAATATGGTTGCATAATATTTTTGATTTCCACTATTTAGGTTCAAATCCCAATTACCTCTTTTTTTAGAGCCATTAAAGGTAGCTCCATTTAGCCAACCATCTTGAAGTGCAAAATGGTACCTTTCCCAATCAATGCTATAATTAGCATCTCTTCTAAAACGACCATCGCAGGAATAATACCCACTCGAGTTTGCAATTCCTTTGTGAGTAGTAAACCATCTTCTTGCCCTAACTTCAACACCTTCAACCCCAATCCAACTAGAAAAGTTGTCATCCCAAACCC
>Ga0209654_1003056_pt1 | contig 10664 bp, 5 predicted proteins | sample SaaInl1SG_22_DNA_FD_184646 | JGI IMG/M metagenome (GOLD analysis project Ga0209654, IMG submission 184646) | Marine microbial communities from expanding oxygen minimum zones in the Saanich Inlet - ESP_161SG_22_DNA (SPAdes) (version 2) | ecosystem: Environmental > Aquatic > Marine > Intertidal... | reverse complement strand
GAAGCCGGCGGATTGCCTGGGAAGGCTGGATCAAACTCAGAAGGATTAGCAGGATCATATCCCGCCGCAAAGGAAGGGTCGAACCCACCCGGCGCCAGATTACCGTCAGAGTCGTACACCATGACTTCGCCACGGTCGTTAAGAACAGTGCCGTCCTCTCTTACAGTGAGAGTACCTTGGCCGTTGGCCTCGGCATATCGAATGGCGTCATCGACGTTGTCAAACCGACTATCATAAAGAACTGGCTCATATGGGGGATACGGACCACCTGGGAACGCAGGATCATATCCACCTGGGAAGCCAGGGTCATATCCACCTGGGAAGCCAGGGTCATATCCACCTGGGAAGCCAGGGTCATATCCACCCGGGAAGCCAGGGTCATATCCACCTGGGAAGCCAGGGTCATATCCACCCGGGAAGCCAGGGTCATATCCACCCGGGAAGCCAGGGTCTGGTGGAAAATACCTCGGATCACTCGGGTCGTCTGGAGGATAGTATCCGCCAGGGTCTGGTGGAAAATACCCCGGATCACTCGGGTCGTCTGGAGGATAGTATCCGCCAGGGTCTGGTAGAAAATACCCCGGATCATTCGGGTCGTCCGGCGAATAAAATTCCTCAGGGGGTGGGGCATCATCCATTGGAGGTGGTGCGTCATCCATAGGGGGCTCGGACTCAAATTCGTCAGCATTTCGGACAATGCGATTAATTGTTGTGTAATCGTCCATACCACTATTCCTTGATTAAAAAAGCAGACGTTCATATAAACATTTGATAAGCATCTGAACAAGCTTGGAACTGCAACTTGAACAAAATCAGAACAACAAAAATTTTTTCGTTACAAAAAATACCTTTTGAAGCTGAAAAAACTAGACAAAACTTTTTGCTAGTCTTGCCAAAATTTACATTCGATGAATGTCATGGCTAAATCTAAACGATAAAAATAAGAGGACGTAAACATGTATCGCAAATTGCCATTCGCCATCATGCTCAGTGGCATCGCTACCAATGCGCTGGCCGCGGGATTTTATCTGAAAGAGCAATCAGTAGTTTCTCAGGGAGCAGCATTCGCAGGTGCGGCCGCGCGAACAGATGCCGCTTCAAGTGTCTACTTTAACCCCGCCGGGATCGCCGAAATGAACTCCCAGCTCGAGGGTGGAGTTCATTTTTTAATACCGGACCAAAAGGTGACTGGCACAGCCTCCATTGGCGCACTATCGACTGCAACGCAGGAACCTCTTGAAAACTCAGTGATACCCAATCTGTACTACACCCGACCAATCGGTGCTGGAGTTCTTGGTTTCGGGATCAGCGCACCATTTGGTTCGAAAAATGAATACAGCGACTCGTTCGTTGGCGCCCTTGATTCATATAGAACAAAACTAAAAACGATTGACTACTCATTTGCTTATGCGCGCAAGATAAGTGAGACGACTCGGCTAGGCGGCTCACTCGTTTATCAAACAGCAGATATTGAGCAGAGCAGATTGGTGTCCTCAAGATTGTTAGGCCAAGCATCAGATAGCATAGCGACACTTAAGGGAGACTCGTCTGAGATTGGTTTAACACTGGGTGTCCAATTTGACTTGGCTAATGGTGGTGTTATTGGTCTCGCCTACAAGAAAGGCACCAGCCACGACGTTAAGGGAAAAAACACCATCTCCGCACCATTCGGGTTGCCAATTCCAAACGTCGGAACGATTCCTATTGCGAGCGGTAATTATGATGCCAGTGGAGAATTGAATCTTCCGGGCATGTTGTCCGCCTCTCTGATAACCCCCATCTCGGACTCAACCAAACTAATGTTTGATGTAACCCGCTATGACTGGAGCGTCTACGACAAGCTAGCAATCGCGACCACCTGGGGTGGAGCCCTGGGAACACAAACCAGTACATCACCTCAGAACTATAAAGATACAACATCTATCTCATTAGGCATCGAGCACGATTACGGCAACGGCTATGTTGTGAGATCCGGTATTCACCGTGATCCAACGCCAACGAACGATATAGACCGCAGTTACTCTACGCCGGATGGCGACAGAACATGGTTAGCATTTGGCCTATCGAAAACCACTTCGACAGGCGCAATCTGGGATCTGGCCTACACACGCATAAACGTTGATGACTCAAGCCTCAACCGACAAGTCAACACCGGTGTCTTTGCACAATCAGACGCCGAATCAAGTTTTGACATTATTTCCTTAGGAATACGGATTCCTCTTAAGTGACGACGCTTACACAACGATTCTTCACCCAGGCACTTCGATACGAAAATAAACTGTGCTTCGCACATCGAAGTGAGCTGGGCTGGGAGAGTCAGACTTGGAGCCAAGTTGCCCATCAAGTGCGCAATGCAATGACTGGGCTCGTTCAGGCAGGCATTGAGCCCGGCGATCGCATTGTGTTACTCGCTGAAAATCGACCTGAATGGGCTATCTTTGATCTCGCCATTATGGGTATTGGGGCGCTCGTCGTACCGGCATATGTGACCCATACGGAAAGGGATCTCAGGCATATATGTGATTTGGTTGAACCAAAGGGGATCATCGTTTCATCAGAGGCCCTCACACGGAAAGTGATGCTAGCCGTTAGAGAAAGTCAAACTCTTAAACGCATCTGGAGTCATGCAAGAGACGCAATATCTACCGAACGAGACAAACAACCTCTGGTTGAAAACTGGGACAGCCTCTTGAGTGATCAGCCTAATAAGCATGCCGAACTCCACCCATGTAAAGACTCTGACACCTGCTGTTTAATTTTTACTTCAGGGACCAGTGGATTACCGAAAGCAGCAATGCTCTCTCACAAATCAATTGGCGCCAATGTCGACGCCGCGATCGACATTCTCTCTAAACACAACTTTGGGTCTCATGATCGCTTTTTGTCATTTTTGCCGCTCGCGCATGCCTATGAGCACACAGCCGGTCTCCACATGCCCATAGCACTTGGCGCTGAGATTTGGTTTTGCGAATCAACCGAAAAGCTTCAGCAATACTTGCCCGAAGTTTGCCCAACAGTCGCTACCGCAGTACCTAGGCTCTATGACATGCTCTATGGCCGGATCAATTCTCAGTTGAAGAATGCATCGAACGTGAAACAACTTCTCTTCACGAAAACACTCGAATTAGGAAAAAAACGATCAAAAGGAGAAAAATTCTCCATTTTTGAAAGTCTGACTGATCGTGGGCTTGATCAATTGGTGCGAAAAAAAGTGCGAGCTCGGTTTGGTGGCCGAATCCGTTACTTCATCTCCGGCGGCGCAGCTTTGAACCCGGCCGTTGGAGAGTTTTTTACTGCTTTAGGCGTCGGAATAATCCAAGGGTATGGTCAAACTGAGGCAAGCCCGCTCATTAGCGTGAACCGACCCGGCAAAATCCAAATGGATAGCGTCGGACAAGCTTTCGACGGAGTTGATACCAAGATTGCGGATGATGGCGAACTACTCGTGAAAGGTGATCTCGTCATGAATGGCTATTGGCAAGATCCAAAAGCTACCGACGGAACTATCATCGACGGGTGGCTGCATACCGGCGACTTGGCCACAATTGATGAGAATGGCTTTATCAAGATAACAGGTAGAAAAAAAGATTTAATTGTGACCTCGGGTGGCGACAACATCTCGCCATCAAAAATTGAGTCGCTCTTATGTTCCGAAGCAGAAATCGAACAGGCAGTGGTGTGCGGAGATGGAAAGCCTTGGCTATGCGCAGTTATCGTTCCAACAGCGGATCTCGCACCTGATTCGCAAATATACAACGTGGTAGAGAGTGCCATTCAACGGATCAATTCAACTCTGGCTCCGGCAGAGAGGATACGGAAATTCATTATCCAAAAAGATTTATGCACGACGGAAAACGGACTGCTGACGCCGACGCAGAAAGTGAAACGGACAGCTGTCATCGAGTTAAACGGAAAGCAGATCGAAAGGCTCTACGGTTAATCAGAAAAGACATCCCTGAATCGTGGTTCAAACGGAGGAGCGTTTAAAACCGATACTGCCAACTTAACCCTGTGAACAATGAAAGTGATCCGTCAGTTGTCCAAGGATTTACAGTTAATGCATCGACCTCTCTCTTCATTTGAGTTCCTACAGATATTGATAACTCGTGCCTACCGGATCCTAGCCCAATTTTAGATTCGCCCATGATTCTGAATCTTCTGGGAGACCACTCTCCTCGACTCGATGGCAGTATAAGAAACGAGCTGGATAATTCAGTCAAAACTGCGTGAGAAAATATGGATTGATGCGTTAACCAATGTGCTGCAGCCAGCGCATATGAAAATCGGTCATTGGTTGGGTATTTTTGCAGAAACTCTGAGCGCAAGTCGGAGAGTCTTCTGCCATCAATCGATGAAGATAATAAAATGGGATTTGTTACCCCGAGAAAGGGCGAGTCATAACCCAGCCCTCCAAATCTGACTCCCATACCTATGCTTAATTCACCGAACCCACCGCGATACGTTGGCCAACTCCAATCAAGTAGAAAACCATTAACAGAGATCGAAAGCGGATTTAAAGAGCTCCCATTCTCTCGAATCTCCAAAGTTGGAAAATCACAATTCCCAAGAAACTCTTGACCGACTTTTAGGCAATTAAAAGTTGCTCTTGGTAAATAGCTAGCCCCAAATTTCAAGCTATGACCATTTTGGATCGCCAGCGTGGTGCTTAAGGCAACGGTCGCGAGACGCGTAACTCTCCCATTTGAAGATTCGTGATGATACAAATCAGCAGATAAGTTCGACTGATGATCGTTTGACCAAGATCTCGAGTAATCGATTCCAAAGGCGCTTACCTCATTAATAAAAGGTGAGACTCTTATCAACGTTTCTTCATGCGCGGACACTGAATCGCAAACGACTAACACCATTGATAACCAAATGCTCAGCGATTTCTCAGCTCGATTCATGCTCATGAGCTATACAAATTGAATTGACTCGAAAAGGGACGAAGATGAGGCTCCAGTAAAATCCCAATTCGCATATGTAGCTGAAGGGACATTCCAAGCTGCAGTCGAACCAACTGGTGTAATTGCGTACACGGTAGATTGATCGGTACTCGCTAGAGCCAAATAGCCGTTAGATAACTCAAATAAATCGAGTGTTGATGGGTCTATAGAACCGAGTTTTATCTTATCTTCGTTCACATCATAATCACGGAAAATATCGTAGAGATCCGTACCAACCGCACCGTCATCTAGAACGTATGTATCTGCTCCATCGCCGCCTATGAGCATGTCATTCATACCCCTCGTACCCGATCGCCAACCCGGTTCAGTATCTGTCCCTCCATCGAGGTAGTCATTACCATCGACACCAACTAGCAGATCTTGTTCGCGCCCTCCGTAGAGAGCGTCATTTCCGCCTCCTCCATACAATTCATCACGCGAACCTTGGAAAAAGTAACGAGTTGTTTGGGCAGGTAAATAGCTTCCCTCACCGATATAAAAATCATCTTTGTAGTAATCATAATCAATGAGATTGAGAAGGGTCGTTGCATCGGTAAAAAGCTCGTCAGCCAGTGATAAATCATCCGTATATGAATCAAGAATGATCTGACGGTCGACATCGAGCCCGAATCGCGGATTGACATCTGCTTCCTTCAATAGGCTAGACGGGATATTGTCTCCGATCAGAACATCATCACCATCGCCACCATGAAGATAATCTGTGTTCTGCGAACCGAAAAGAATATCTCCCGCTTCAGTGCCAACGAGATATCCTCCATGATTTTGACGATAATTCCCGTCATATGAAGCAGAATTCAGCCTCCAGTAATCGGCAGGATCTCGTCGCCACTGACTGGATTCAACGAACTCAAAAGTTTCAAAATTTCCTGCCGATTGGTCTCCACCATAATCAGAAAGAAACAAGTTAATCAGCTTTTCTTCTAGAGAGCCATTTGCTGTGCGATCTATTGTTGTCTCAAAGATCTTAGATAAGAGAGCATCCTCACTGGCAGGCGACGTTGTGTAGTTAGGCGCACTACTTTCTAGGGAATAAAGGTCCTTCGAATCAATCAAGTCATACCATCGAGAGATAGGTTGATCCTGCCCATCATTGAGCACACTTGTTTCGAATATCGACCGAAGCCAATCGACCCAATTTTGACGAGACGGGCCTAATGCACCCACCACTGCGAGATCTGTCAGATCACTGATCCCCTGATTAAGAACGGAATTCAAACCAACAACTAAATCATCTTGTGCTTGCAAACGAGCTGTTTCCTCGTTCGATGAACTCAGTTGAGCACCACTGTCGCCGACTGTGAAAGTTATTTGTTTGAGCAAATCAATATCGAAAGGATAAGTTCCAAAATCATTTGTAATTTCTAAACTCTCGTCATCATCAGGCAACAACAAGGTTACAGAGGCTCGCACACTTACTTCGATATCACCCGATCCAGACAGTTGATCGATACCTGTACGGTCAAATTGTGGATACCGTGGAGTAGTTAAATCGATGCCATCGGTCCAATCGCCCTGGGTCGAGTCGTACTCTCTCCAGCGCGTTTGCTTAGCCAATATATCGCCCGTCGTTGCATTTGTTAGATAGATGACTTCCTCGATTTCAGTTTCATAAGAGTTCGTTCCATCCAAATCCACGACAATTGGATGTAAAACTGCTCCACCGAATTCATCAGATATTAGAGGGATAAATTGCGCTTCTACCGCTAACCATAAGGGAATTTCAAAAATCGTCTGCTCGCCGACGTACCTATTGAACACAATCTCTTCAACATTGACTGATGATAAGCCGGCATCGGCCACATTTAGGACCAGTTTGACAACTTGCTCAGGGAAATAGGCTCTGAAAACCCCATCGGTTAACGTGCCCATAAGCTTCACATCAAATTCATCCGATACAGCAGGGTCACGACTCGTCCCCGTGTAAAGCTCATTTCCATATGCATCTTCAGCCCATAAATTATATTGGGTAGACCAAATTGCACTTTTGCCATTGATACCCTGATGTTGAACTACCCCAGGGGCAACCAAAATCTCCCCTGTAGAAAATTGGAGAGGTTCAGCAACACTGCCCGCCGCTCCACTTGAGCTACTTGGGGTCTGAGATTGCTGCGTAGAAGTCGGCCTTGAGGGTGGTCTGGGTACCGAGGGAACAGACTGTGGCGTCAACTCAATCTCAGTCGCATAGGGGTCTGCTAATCCAGTAATAATGACTGACTCTGCTGCCACCAAAACGTCCTGAAGTTCAATCCCCGAAAAATGCGGCGAATTCAGAGACTCCGGAGATAGCAATTGATCTTCAACAACGAAATCATGAATGGCTCGTGTCGTAGCGGCTAAGGTTGTGAGCGAAGACACATCACTAATTGCCTGATTCATCACACCAATCAATTGCGCTGAACGCGCCTGGGCCTGCGGTGTAATTTCCAATCCAGATTCATCAGACACTATTTCGTCGAAAACTGACTGAATGATCGTTTCATCAAGCAGTGCCGTATCAAGAGGTGAAGCCAACAGTATTTTTCCTACGGCCATTGCTGCGGTGGTAGCTTTTTGTACGTCAGGCGTTGGAGAAAAACCCCTCAATGTTTCTTGAACTAACGTTGTGGTATTGAGTATCTGCTGGCCGATCTTTTGGCTCTCGAGAGCTGACTGATAGGTCGAGTTATCCACTTGCTCATTTTGCAGAATTTCGAAGGGATTGAATGCTAGAACATGATCCGTAGCCGGAAGCCGCCCTAAACTCTGAGTGAACGCCACTGCTCGATTAATCGGCTCGATTTGGGTTGAAGAGAGGGACTCGACGAGCGTTGTCAGTGGATTGATCACCGCAATACCAGCGGGAGCACTCATTGTCCCCGTAAATGTCGCACCAGTCAGGATATCGGAACCTCCGGAAGCAATCATACTGAGAGCCGGCAAGTCGTGAGGAACGATAAAAGCCCCAGTCTCATCGGTGCTCAATACGACTTCATCATCACCAGGATCACCGTCACCGTTGGTATCAAATAACACCTGCGCTCCCTTAATCGGAGCATCAACAACGTAGGAAACGATGCCCTCTGGGGTGATACGGTTGACCAACTGAGAGAGTCCTTTCGACACTGCAATCTGACTCTCCAAATCATTGCCAACTGTCTGTACAAAGTGACCAAGTGCAGTTGAAACTGCCGTATCAATAAACAGGTCTGTCTTGCCTGCACGATCTAACTGATCAAGGAAGTTTTTTATCGCAGATACTCGAGCCTCGATAACAGATTCCAACGAGCCTTCTAAGGCATCTGCATATCTAAACAGATCAGCCCAAGAGGAAATCCCCATATTTAAAAGGTCAGATATCAATCCCCCTGCCTGCTCATCAGAAAGGCTGATCCCGGTGCTAAAAAAAACGACTTCTTTGAAGGCGGTAGTGAGACCTTCTTCCTCCATACGAGACAACAACGTTTCATCGACTCGCCGAATAAAATGGTCGGGATTCACAACAAGCAGACTAAGCGACTCTAATGCCGCTGTATTAGGTCCAGTTCCGGTGATATAGAGATACCACCTGAGAGCCAAATCTAATTCGGCTTCTGTAGGCAAGCGTGATTCCAGAAGTGAATCACCCTCGGTTTCTGCATCTGGCATCGCGTCAAAAAGTGTGTCGAGATTGTGGATCGGGCGGAATAAGATCATTAGTTATCTAAAACCTTAACGTATTCGATGTTCAAACCTCGAGACACTGAGTTGTTAGCTTTATCTTTCATCCAGCCCAATCCCAAAGAAACGTGACTACCTCCAAGCTGGCCTTCTGGCAGAGGGATGAGCGTTGACAATAGATAACTTATGTAATCGTTGAGATTAATCGAGGAGACTAACTCATGCCGAAAGGCAAGCTCGTGATCACCAGATGCGTGGTCGAAAAACATAAAACTTTGATCACTCTCAGCAGTTGACTGTCCGTCTGACCTGAATTGAGCGTAAGACCAACCCGCTCCAAATCGCGTCTCCCGACCATCGAGTGTCGATTGATCAAAGGTACCTTGGGCATATCCGCCAGAGAGAGTCGCCTCATAACCTGATGAATCGAAACTTAGTGATCCACCTTTTGAATCCAATGATGAACGCCCGTCAAAGGCATTCAGCTCAAATACGCTAAATACGTTGGCATTTCGTCCAGTGACCTTGGCTGAGACAGACGGAAGAATCGAAGTTAATGTAAGATTTTCCTGCTTCGTTTTCTGTAGCGCTGTCCCAAAACCGAACTCCACAACGGCGAATTTGTCTGGAGTTACGTCAATATTCTCAACGGGTTCTGCTTCTGGACTTACGTATGCCGAAGACTCAATGCCCGAAACCTTTTCCGACTCCAAAATCAACTGAGATTCCGGTGGTTCAACAGTTAACTCTTTTTGCGGATTATATTCATCTAATGCTGGTTGTTCGGGAAGGACTGTTTGTAGATTGACACTCGGTGACTGAGCCATCGGAGCACTCGCTTCAGTCGCTGGTTTTGCCCTTTTTTCAAGCTTTTCGATCCTTACCCTTAAATCACTATTGTCACGAAGCAATCTCAATTCATTTTTTAGGAATTCTTCTTCTCGAAGTTTGTTTTGTGTACTCATACGATTTACCTGCGAGAGGACCTCAAGCACTGCACCATCGATTGCACTCTGGGTTGCGACGGAACGTTGGTCGGCTTCCAGTCTCAGCTGATCAATTTGCGTAACGAGGTTGAGTAACTCATTCTCAAACTGCTGATGATCATCTTTGCTGAGCTTTTGATCGAGTAGCTCCCCAAATCGCCGAATCGAAGACTCTATGTCGGTTAGACGACCACTGATTGCCAACCCGAAATCAGTCATCTTGTTATCGATTGCTGACTGCCTATCAATCAGTTCAGAGCGGCTAGCAGAAGTCTGAATTTCCAGAGCAGAGACCCGCTCATGAAGGGTATCGGGCTGCAGCGGTTGTTCCGTGATGAAATTTTGGCTCAGAGGTGGAGAGGTTTCATGTTCACCAACAGGGCGAGTATCTTTTGCGCTTGAATGTGTTTGAACGGCTCCGGTCACAGCTCCTCTCAGAGCATTTAGTGCCTGAGCTTGCGGAATAAAGCCATCGTCCACGAGCTTTTGTAAGTAATTTCTGAGGGGGACAACTAAGCTTGGATTGTCTCGACCAAACCGAAAGCCAGTTTTGTAATCAATATCACCGGTCTTCCTGAAGTAGCTCGCGTAGGCTTTGCCCAAGTATGGCTGTTGGGAATATGTGGTCTCGGGGTCAAGTGCAATCGAGAAGAATCCAGCGATTTGCCGGAATTCAATATTTGCCTCGCTGCGCGGTATCGATGTAAGTGCGATCGCAAGGAAAAGAATCCCTCCGAAAGCATGCTTCACGAAACGCATCACCCTACCCTTAAAAAAAGTTCTATTAATCAATGATCGAACCGAACTGGTTCAACTTTAATACAAATTTTAAAATGAAACGGCAATTGAGAGTCGAGGGGTGTTGATCGCGAGGAATGAGGAGACCCAGTTGATAGAGCCTCCCCAGAACACATTACTCTGCTGGCGTTGTGTTCTCCGCAGCTAACTCACCTTTGAGGGCAAGCGCATAGGCGCGACGTGCCGTTTCGGTGATTGCCAGTTCTGCGCGTAGCTCATTGATTTTTCGATCACACAGCGCCAGCGATGCCATCTGGGCTTTTGCATTATCCGACAT
>Ga0209654_1003054_pt1 | contig 10669 bp, 4 predicted proteins | sample SaaInl1SG_22_DNA_FD_184646 | JGI IMG/M metagenome (GOLD analysis project Ga0209654, IMG submission 184646) | Marine microbial communities from expanding oxygen minimum zones in the Saanich Inlet - ESP_161SG_22_DNA (SPAdes) (version 2) | ecosystem: Environmental > Aquatic > Marine > Intertidal... | reverse complement strand
CAAGCCGGGCCTGGTCTGGCGACACAGCGGTTAGCGTTAGGGTTCGGCAGCTGAACGCCGGTGGTGAATCGTCCAAAATTGGCGGTCTGCATGTTGGAGTCCGTCTCATCAGACAGGTAGCACTGGGTGACGTCTGCGTTGTCGTCACGAACCACATAGCGACCAGTGCGTCGAATATTGTCGATCGTGTCTGAGGCCGAGTATCGCCAAAATACCTCACCGTGCTCGGGGCCATCTACCCATCGGTAGTTGCCCTCTTGTGTTGAGTCCCCGTCGTCTACAGCGGGATCTGATTCTGACTGGGATGCCCAGTTATGGTGGTCAGTTCCGCCAATCCAGCCGCTCGCAATAGAGCCGTCAGCGTTAGCGAATCGCGAGTAAATAAAGTCGTTCTCGGCCTCCGTGCTGACAGATGTCAGGTAGCCCTGTAGGCCACAAAATTTGGCCGAGTTTGCTGATGCCGCGAAACGGGCCGAATCCCAGTGGATATTGGGGGCGTCTACAAATGCATAGTAGTGCGGTCGGTCGTCGGGATCGTCATCCGGGTAGAATGGGATTCGGTCACCGAGACTGAATAAGATCGTCCGATAAGGCTCATAGGGTGTCTCCTCAGAGATGCCGTCCTGAGTCGCATATCGGACCTGTTTTAGCACTTGGAACCAAGTCTCTGGATCGGGTGTGTTCCCATCCCCCGCGTCGATAGTGAGGGTTCCGAACTGCGCGTCATAAACGGCCCTAGCCTCTGACTCCAGAAGCGGTATGTTTTTGAATGTGTATTGCGCGTATGTGTTCCCGTCCGGTGCCACCGATGTCTTTCTGCAGCCGTGGACATTTTTTCCGGTGTCGAACGGTGGGTCGGTGACACAGGTCACCGACGTGTCTGATAGATCGAATGAGTTCCTGAGGTATCCATCGGTTGGCGTGATGTACAGCATATCGATAGACGGCTGCCATCCGTCCTGAATCACAACCGTGGCGTACCGCAGGCCACACGAACTCTCGGCTTCGCTGGGAATTGAGAAATTGACCGAGTCAGGAGCGATCTGGCACAGGGCGTCGTCCGCCAGCACTCGCGTCACACTGAGGCTCCCCGCAGCTGCTAGCCCCTGGCCTCCCCCAGATTTGAACTCGGAAGAAATCAGCAGTTGATAGAGATCAGAGCCTTCTAACTGGCTAAAGAACCTTGAGTTACCGGCGCCGTCTTCCCCAGGGAAGTATTTGAATTCAGTTATTCTCGTCCATCCGGAGTCTTTGGGGTTGGTGGTCTGCCCCGGGTCTGTGGCAGAAAGACAGAAGTTATCCGCCTCTGTATTGGAAAACAAGGCGAACGGACGGTCGGCCCAATCGAGGGTGGAATTAGGGTCCCTGGCAAACATAAAAGCCTCGCCAGAGGATCGTTCCTGGACGCTCGCCTCAAACATCTCCTCGAAGGAGTCCTTGTCCGTAAAAGAGCGGCAGATACGGATCTTGTCTGCAGGCATCGCTGAACCTGTGTCGCAGATCGCCTCGTAGCCGGTAAAGTTCAGAAACTCGAGGTCGCTTGCGGGCCGAGTGAAAATATTTGTGGTTCCGTAATCATCAAGCCTCATCGAAAGGTTAAGCTCGCCAAGCTCTGGGGCATAGAATCGCTTCGCTAGCTCGCGGATTCGGGCGTCGCTAATTTTTTCGTCGAAAATCTGAATGGGGCCGATTAGGCCAGAGAAATGTGCGTATGGACCATATGATCCGAATAAGAGGATTTGATTGATCAATATGTCTAGGTCTTGTGCGCTGATGGAGTTGGTCGGGGTGAGTTTGGAGCCGTTTACGTAGAGATCGAAGCTGAGGTCCTCGCGATCGGCTTCGGATCCCGTGGTACCGAAATCAAGGTCGTTCGATGAATCATGCTCTACCGTCAGGACGATGTGTGTCCAGATCCCGGAGTTCCATTCCTCAAGCGTACGTGGAGAACGGGTGATCGAGGGGTAGACGATGGACTCGTTCGCGGAGTGTCTCCGCTGTGTACCCAGCCGGAGTTGGAGTTGTCCGGAGTCATTGCGCGCGACCAGAGCGATCCGGTCGTTATCACTGTTAGAGCTATCCCACTCCTCGTTCTCGTCGATGGCACCGAGCTGGATGAGGGTGCACCCCTCGGGATCGTTGCACCCCGTATCCTTGAACCACATGCTAATCGAGAGATCACTCCCGTTGGGGATGGTCGACCGAAAGTCCATCGCAATGTGGTCGTCGCCATCGAACTCGACACCCCAACGCTCGGCGATGTTGTTCCCCCGCATGATCATACAGGAGGCGTCCCTTAGGAAGCCTGGCTCGAGCCCGCAACTGAGCTCCTGAGTGTCAGTCAACGAAGGGTCCGTCTTATACACGTTACAGATATCGACCTCGCTAGAATCAGCGAGCAGGGTGTTTAACCTGAGGATGGTCGAGTCGGCGTCGATGGCGCTGTCTGCTAGGTCTGAGATGCGTTTGCTTGAAACCTGGAAGGTAGACATTAACTGCAACCCGCCCAGTACGATCAGGCTGAAAACGGCCGAGTAAATCAGTAGCTCGATCAGGCTAAAACCGTTCTTAATGGTAGCGAGGGTCATGCGACTGATCATCAGTTAAAGATCGCCGGGTTGGGGCAGGTTTTTGCGGTTTGGACCCGCAACTCTACGGCGTTGGTTGAGTTACTCCAGATCAGCTCGTTGGTGTTGTTGCTCAACGAGCTGTCCCATAAATGCTGCGGGATTGCCACCTTGGAGTTGTCGCCCCGGTCGAGCCAAGCCATCTCATCGCTCTGTTCATCCGGCAGCGTCGCTGGGCAGTTTCCATCCGTGTAGTCACTCGGCTGACGAATGCTTCGAATCCGCCAGCTTTGGAGGCTATTGTATTCATTGACGATGAAACGAGGGTTTCCATTCACCGTGTAGGTATCGAGTCCACTATCAGCCGTCGCTACGGGCAGATTCAAGATGAACCCATCCGATCTGCCACCATTGGCGCTGTCGGTGTTCACGCGGCCCCACGAGGCAACGGTGGCATCGAGGCTGTTGCCGGTGTAGGTCGCTGTGGTCGCGAAATCACCCCCCTCGCCGCCAGAGGACTCTGGTTTGATGAACGGGTTTTTTGGCGTCCTTTGGGGTATGTTTTGCATCTCGATTTCGGCGTAGCATCCCCATCGAACGAGAGCCCCGTCTGGCTGATTCACGTCGTCGTCCCAGGTGCCTACGCCGGTCTGGATCGCATTCCAGGTGGACGACCCTGACTCTGCTTCCGTCACCGCGCAGTTGTTGTTATAGGCGTCATCGAAAAAGAACATGCTGAATTTATCAAACTCGTCAGCATCGTCGTGCGTGTACTCGTACAGAAACAGCGCGATCGCGTCATCCTCGGCTATCGTTTGTTGCTTGGTAGAACCTGTGCACGTACCACTCATGCCAATACATGATTGACCGTACCCGTAGAAGGTTTTGTGATCCTCTGATCGCTGCAAGGCGACGGTGGTTATATCGAGCGGCAACCCATCAGATGGTTGGTCGATAAATTCTCCGAGGCTGTCGCTCCACTTCCCAAGCCGAAACGTCACGGCCGTCCGCCCCTCAGTCTCACACCCGCAATTCGGGAAGACCTCTAATCGAATGTCGCCCGCGACGTCCTCAGCGTCAGAGCCAGTCGTTTGTTGTAGACTACCAAAGCTCATCGCGACGTTAATATCTATGTCCTCAAAAACTCCTGAATTGCCCGTAAATGCGAGGGTCTCCAGCGTCTCGTTAAGGGTAATCAGAGTGCCTTGGATTGTCAGGATGTGGTCGTTGGAGTCGCTGTCCGCCAAAAAATCATCCCCTGTCGTCACGGTTAGCCGCCCTAGGGCCGGGTCTCCATCGAGCTCCGATGCAGTAACTGTGAGGGTGATGTTTTGAGAGTAGGCCGCCAGTGAGTCGCTCTCGACGCGAATCTTTCGGTCTGGGTTGATGCTCCGGCTCACATTCTCCTGGACGGGAACACGACAGGTTCCGCCTGCGCAGGCATCCGTAAATTCGGTGTTCTCGAAAGAGTCATAGTAGTCGTCCTCTACGACCAGGGTGACCTGGCTCGGCCCGGTTACCCCTGCAGACTCGACTAGATATGAGATCGGGTCGCCGGTGTTCGAAGTCTCGCTCTCTCTGATCAAGTAGCGTGGGATCAAGACCTCTGACCCAACGACAACCGAGCCGCTATCAACGGGGATGCAGTCAGTGCTCGCAGTGACGTCATCACATGCGTCAGAGTCCGGGCACAAATGGAAGGTGCGAGACGCTGAGGTTACCCGGTGGACCGCGCAAATACTCTGCGCCCCAATGATATGAATGGGTGCTGGCTCGCTGATTGAATTCAAAACATCAAGGCCTGAATAGACCGACAATGGGCAGTCTGAGTCCAGTGTAAACGTCTTGTTAGTTAGGTCGGCGGACTCGATGGCGCACTCTGGGTTCTGGCCCGAGAACCTGTCGGCGTCGCCCAATACTGGGTTGATATACGCGTTCGCTGTGATGCCTCTCGATGTCGCATCGAGCGAGTCGTTGCCGTCGTTGATGTCGCTGTTAAATTCCTCGAGGTCTTCGGTGAAAGTTGAGTGGGCCTGGTCGATCACGTTAGTCAGTAAGTTCTTGGCTGCTTTCTGGTTGCTTGAGTCGACGGTTGTTTGCTCGAAAAATGCGATCGCCGCAAGCGTGCCCGCCCCAACCATGGCGATGATCGCGGCTGCAACCACTAGCTCAACTAGCGAAAAGCCACGGGCTACCAACTGAGGGGTCGTAGTGATACCTTGGCGTTGTGACATAAAACTCGACCGCAATGGCTAACAATCCAATGAACATTAAAGGTTTTCTCAGCGCGAAAAAAGAAGGGAGCGCAATCTTGCTGGCGATCGCGCTGTCCGCGATTTCTGCGATCGTGGTGATGAACATCGGACAGGTGGCCGTAACCGTCACCAAGTCTGCCGCCGAGGGGGGTGTTCAGAGAGGCAAAGACTTGTTCCGCGCCCGCGAGCTGATGGAGATCGCGTCCTACGAGATCAAGCAAGGCTCAGCTATACCTGATGCATGGGTTGATATCGCAGACTTCTTTACCGAAAGCGATGTGGTCGAAGGCTTTACCAACAGTGAGCTAATCGCGTCGTGTATGAGGCCCCTCGGTGTCTGGACAGACTCGTCCGGCTCTTGGCAGTTGGAGCCAGACAATGCCCGCGAGATACAGTCGTTCAGGCGCTATAGATTGACTGGGCTGAGCGTGTTACCGATGGATGGGGTTGGGGCTGTGGTTGCGGGATCCATGGTCGATGTCTCGAATAGCCTTGCAGCCAATGGCCTAGATGTGACATCTGTGGTTGCTTGCGCGGCACCAAAGCCGAACTCACTCCGTAGGGTGCAATCGAATCTCATTAACTTCCGGGGAGTGATGAGGACCGCTGAGATCCGAGAGATTTGATATGTAACTGTTGCCGACTGGTTCCGGTCCGTCTTGACTCGTTGTTAGAGTATACAAATACCCCTGCCTATGATGTGAAGACCAATAGCTATGGTCTGACAGTCGAGCGTCGCTGGTCTCAATATTAACCCCCAGTTATCGATCGAGAAAGCTCGGACACTTAGTGTTCCGAGCTCTTTTATTTTTGTATTAAGAGCGTTGTAGGTTTAAATTCTTTGAGGCACAGTCTCTATCTTGAGGTGACCCCTACAAAAGAAGTAAACTCCTTATCTAATTGATAATTCAATTAAAATCTCACTTTAGTGATACCATGTTGGTGAATTGATAAATGGGTGGTTTGGTCGACGTGCTCTTCAAGTCTTGTGTGTCTCAATCCAGGCGAGTTTTCTGGTCCGGAGTTATCGCTGCTCTGATGTCGACTGTCGTCATTGCCGAACCATCGTCTGCGCTAACTGAGCGTCAAGCCGCGTTTCTCACCGGTGAGTTAAATAGAGTCGATGAGCTCCCAAAAGAGACCAGCCGCGACGAAAAACTACTTCAGGTCATACTTGACCGCAACGCTCGTCTCTCGGAGTCCGTTGTTTGGAGGCTGATGGCTGCCAATAAACATGCGGTAGATTCGTGGTCGCGCATCGATCATGTCGTTGTACAAACCCTTCTAGACGAATCTGAGTCGCGGCGATACCAGCCAGTTGAGCAATCGCAGCTATCAGCGACATTGATCGCACAGAGCGCCAGGCACCTGCTCATCGACCAGATTCTTACGGCAGACCAAGCGCTGCAGTCGGATGCTCTCAAAGCCCTAGACACGTTGTCTGTGTACTACCAGATCCAACTGTATTCGAGCTTGGTGTCGCAAAGCCGAGTAAATGAAAAGATTGATTACGACAAAGTTAGGAAAGATTTCTTGGCGAACCGATCTATAGAGGATCTGAGTCTGTCGGCACTGATCGCTAAGCGGATTCTTGATCGCAGCCCCAGTGATACAGAAGTTCGGTCAGAGCTAATCTTCCTCCTTGACGAAATAAATGAGTCGACCTTGGCCGATGACCACCGCTTAACTCTTGCGCTCCTTCAACCAGAGCAGTCGATCGAGAATTTTAGGGTGGTCAAGGGTCTCGAGCGGCCGCGTAAAGTGGTGCCTGAAGCAGCCAGCGAGCCAGTAGTCGGCCAAGTCGCCGATGCGCTGTCGCGCGAGGATTTCGACACCCAGCTCGACTATCTGGCTGAGCAGATTTTTAACGACCCGACCAACCTGAACCTCAACCTCAAGTACTTCAAAGAACAGGTTGCATTAGGAGACCTTGAGGGAGCCGAGGTCACACTCGAGCGGATTTTGCTGGTTGATCCAGAGTCGAAGTTCGCAAAAATTTTAATGGCGGAGACGCAGATCAAGCTGGGTAAGCTTCCAGAGGCTCGGAATATTCTGAACAAGCTGCTTGCTGATGAAGGCTTGGCACCGGAGATGCGTGACAAAGCTATTAGCTACGTGTCTCAAATTGAAGATGTGTTGAACCCAATTACTTGGCGTCATTCGGTCGGTCTGACTGCGGGTGTTTCCAATAATGCACTGGGACGGACCGCGACTGGCACGGTATTATTTCAAGATCTATCGCTTCCGTCAGGACAATCGGATGTCGATATCTCGTTTAATGAGCTCAGTTTCGATAGCTCTATGTCGTATCAACTGCCCTATGAAACACCAACGATTATCACAGTCACTGGATTTGGATCGGGGCGCGAGAGCGATCACGAGGATCTGTCTCGAACATCCACCGTTGGTGGCTCGGCATCGATCAAAGAAATCGACGACGGAACCATCATCGATTCGTCGATCAGTGCGATTCAGACCCGGGTAGATGGCCAGCCATATGCGAATTTCGCGAGCCTGGCGGCGAGTCTGATGACCGGATTAACCGAAAATTTAGTGGTTGGCAGTAACGTCGCCTATTCGAAAAATATGTACCAAGAGTTCGAAGGTGTCACTAACAATACCAACAACTCGAGTGAGACCGTGGTGATAGGCGTATCACTGGTTGGGCAAGTAAAGCAGGTCGGCTGGTCAGTGACCGGGAAGTGGTCCGATACAAACGCCAAGGACCGATCGGTCTCGAACGATTTGGAGTCGCTGGCGATGGCTTTGAACTACAAATTCGACAATTGCTCAAATACCCTGTCGGGAGACCGGTCATGGGTCCAAGCCAAGGCAGCGAACACCTTTGTCAGCACGAAACCAAAGCGGGTCACTCAAACCAATTGGGCATATGGGGGCGCCTGCACTGTTGAGAACTTCTGGCAAGGGGTCGCGCTTGAGCCGAGTTTCCGTTTTGTTTGGCGGGACGCCGAGTCGAATATTCCCAACTACGCCAAGGAATCGAGTGAGTATTCGCTGGGTGTGAAGCTGAGGTTCTGATGGTCATTCGAGTCCTTATCTGCATCGTACTCATCGGTCTTGCTCATCAGGCGACAGCCGCGTCTCAGTCCGGTGTCATTGCCGCGGTCAAGGGCGACGTCACGATTGTTCGTGATGACCAGGAACTGGTTGCGGAGGCATCTCAGCCGGTCTTCCTCAACGACACGGTAATCACCCAGGCCGGTGCGCGGCTTCAGGTCCTCCTGAGAGACCAGTCCACCTTCAGTGTCGGTGAGAACGCCGAGATCACAATCGATGAGTTTGTATACACCCCGAAAGATAAAACAGGACGGATTGCCGCGAGTATCGGCAAGGGCGCCTTTCGGTTCGTGTCGGGGAAGATCGCCAAGAAAAATCCGAACAACATGAAGGTCAAGGCCGGTGATGTGATCGTGGCGGTCAGGGGCACAGAGGTCATCGGTAACGTACAACCGGATCAGTCCAGCATTATTTTGTTGTCGGGGGCCATTGATATCATGTCATTATCCGCCGACTGTGTGTCTGGCGGTGGCGGAGGAAACGCTGCATTTGAAATCGGCCCCGATGGTGATCTCAGAATGTCTGGCTCCCCCGTGGTCAATGCTCCAGAGAGCTGCGCCCAGAGTATCAATCTTCCCGGATTCGCTGTCTCGGTTTCAGCAAACGGTGAGGTCTCTGAACCACTGCGCGCGGATCTCGATGAGGTTGATGACGTGCTTGATCAGCTCGCTGTCAACGAGGACGCTGAGGAAGAAGCAGAAGCAGAAGCAGAAGCAGAAGCAGAAGCAGAAGCAGAAGCAGAAGCAGAAGCAGAAGCAGAAGCAGAAGCAGAAGCAGAAGCAGAAGCAGAAGCAGAAGCAGAAGCAGAAGCAGAAGCAGAAGCAGAAGCAGCAACTGAGAACGAATCAGACTCCGAAGCTGATGTGGACGCAGATGGCAACCCAAAAGAAAGAACGGAGACAGCAGAAAGCCCCGCGCAGAGCGAATCAAGCACGATTGCTGATTCCTCAGGTGCGGACTTGGACGCAGACGGAAATCCGAAGCCTGCTGTTGTTAACTCCGAGGTCGATCGGGAATCTGTTGCCTCGAGTGAACCGACGGTTGAGTTGGATGCAAATGGGCAGCCCAAGACTGACTCAAATCTTGGGTCAATAAGTGAGGTATTGGGCGCCGACGGAAAGCCCCTTGAAACCGATCAACAAGCCAATGCTTCATTTGACGACCTATTGAAACAAGACTTGTTTGGTGACCGTGGGGTTGACTCTACGACGAGTGAAACCTCCACGATGCTCGATCAAGAGGTGAAGATTGACGAGACCGCGACTCGGGTTGGTGAAGACGGGAAGCCCCTCATGACAGAAGATGACAGCAAAGAAGAGACAAAGGTGTCCGCGGAGGAGGTTGCATCTGAGAAATCTGAAGACGAAGTCATTACATCAAACTCCGCGCCAGCTGAGCCGTCGATTATTATCGATCAAGCGACTTCACTAGCAGCGATTTCCGTAGTCGCTCCTTCGGCGACACCGGGTACGAGCGTGGGTGCGGCGACCATTGCGGTATCTGATCCAAATCCCGGTGACACTGTTACATTGTCCGCAGATCTGAACTGGATTAGTTTGAGTGATATCGGCAGTGGTCAGTATTCCCTGACGATCTCTGGCTCAGGTGCGCCGTCTACCGCTGGATCCTATACAACGACGATTACCGCCTCAGACGGATCTCTAACGGCCAGCGATACCATCATCTTGGATATCTGCTCATTTGATGACTGTGGGGATTATGTTCAAAGCCTTGATGGAGTCGCGCCCACTGCTACGTTGGATGGGAGTACTGGATTTAAGGTATCCGGGCAGACATATACCTTTATTAGCAACAGTGGAGCCCTGTACAACAGTTTGTTCGGAGTGGGTAAGCCCACGGGCACTTTTGAAAAAACCTGGAAACCGACGGTTGATTCGGCGTATGGCGGCGGTGACGCGAACGATTCAATTACCGGGCGCATCGTTGTTGATTTCGCGAACGAGTCCGCGAGTATCGTAGTTATGGGGAATCTATATAATCTTACGAGCGTTCCAGGCGGTTATACTAAGGGGGACCTTACCTTCGGCGATCCATCAGCCCCCCATTTTGATTACAGTTCCGGCTCTCGTGCCGCGGCCACCACCACCCATACCGTTTCTGATATCTCGGCTGCGTCGACCGGCGGTGTGTTTGTGATCGAAGATACTTTTAACAATCAAGAATCATTGGACGGTGGCCCGTTTAGCTACAAGTATCGAATCGGAGTAGGTGATGATGGATCTGGCGGCCTTGGAGTCAGTGGAGAGGTTTTCATTGACGACAGTGGTAGTTTTGGAAGCGGCCAGCAGATCAACGGTGGGGATATCCAGATCCTGGAGCCGCAGTGAGCCATAACAACTTTGATGGGCCATGTGACGCTTTGATCTTAGTCAAGGTTTCAAGTTAATAAGAAATTAAAGATAGCCTTGTCTTTACCTAAAAAGTTTAGATCCACTCATATTGGCTAGAACTCATAAGTTAGTCCCAGCGTGATGAAGTTATTCGTTATGTCATAACTCGCCATGTTGGAATTATTTTTCACTCGGGTCGCTGTCGCGTTAAACGACCAACCAAGGAGGTGTTCTGATATGGATCCTGCATTAAATCGATACGCGAGCGACAATGTGGTTTCGCGGTCGTCTCGAATTAACTGGTCTGATCCTACGAGGCGTTGGCGGTACTCTAAATTTCTGTAAGAAACACTCCCCGTTATTCGATGAAAATCACCGATGGTTCTTATTGCCCCCAGATTCACGTTCGTTACATTCC
>Ga0209654_1003040_pt1 | contig 10690 bp, 4 predicted proteins | sample SaaInl1SG_22_DNA_FD_184646 | JGI IMG/M metagenome (GOLD analysis project Ga0209654, IMG submission 184646) | Marine microbial communities from expanding oxygen minimum zones in the Saanich Inlet - ESP_161SG_22_DNA (SPAdes) (version 2) | ecosystem: Environmental > Aquatic > Marine > Intertidal... | reverse complement strand
GTAACCCCCAATAGTTCATTCCTCCACCAGGCAATCCAAACCAATGGTCGAACCCTTGTGCTGGCGGATGCAAATCTGGGTGATCTCCAATATGCCACTTTCCAATTGCACTTGTCCTATAGCCCTGCTCTTTTAGTGCTTCCGAAATCAATTTTTCTGAAAGTGGAGTACCAATGGTATTGTCATTTACTTCTTTATAAGGCAAGTTACAATCGTGCCCAAATCGCGATTGATATCTCCCCGTAAGTAATCCTGCTCTTGATGGACTACAATACGGATGAGATACATATCCATTTGAAAACACAACCCCTTCATGTGCAAGCTTATCTAGGTTTTCAGTAGGAATATCTGTAGCGCCATTAAAGCCTACATCAGCCCAACCTTGATCGTCTGTTAGAATAACGATGATGTTTGGCTTTTGCTGAGCAATAGCAAAAAAACCAACGAATAACGCAACAATACATAAAGGAATTTGCATACGCTTATTAGTTTGCTTGAAGAACTAATTCTGTAGATTTTAATCCGTTTGACGTCACCTTCACTTTTATATCTCCAGGAATTTCTGAAGATTTGACTATGAGCACGGCTTTACCATAAAAAGCCTTGATGAAGTTTTCCTTAAACGATTCTAAAGACGCTGAATTTCCATTTCCTACAGATTCTAAAACGCCATTTCCAGCTACATCTATGTTTACCAAATTATCTGCTAATGGACAAAGATTTCCATTTTCGTCAACGATACTCGCCGTAATAAAAGACAGATCGTAACCATCGGCCTTTAAAACTTGTCTGTCTGCATCTAAAACAATTTTGGCAGGCTTTCCAGCAGTATGAATGGTTTTTGTAGCTGCTTGTTTTCCATCTTTGTAAGCAACTACTTTAATGCTACCAGGCTGGTAAGGCACATCCCAATAAAGTCTGTATTTGGATTTATATACGCCTTTTTTAAAGCCTCTATACTCTGTGAAAACATCTGTTAAGTCAACCCCTTTAACTTTTTTTCCAAATGACTTTCCGTTTACAAAGAGTTCTACTTCATCACAATTGGTATAGGAAACGACCGGAATTGATTTGCCTTCTTTTCCTTCCCAATTCCAATGCGGGAGTACATGAACCATGGGCTCATCCGTCCATTGACTTTGATAAAGGTAAAACCGATCTTTTGGTAGTCCTACCAAATCTACAGGGGCAAAATAAGATGCATGTGATGGCCAATCGTCGTTCCAATATCCATCTGTGGAATTATCTCTGCCTCCATAAGGTGTTGGTTCTCCAATATAATCAAAGCCTGTCCAAATAAATTCTCCTAATGAATGTGGATTTTTCTCTTGGGCGTCAAATTCTACATCTGGAGAATATGCCCATGGCGGACCAACCACCACGTCATAACTTGACACTTGTCTTGTGTCATAATCAACCTCATAGTCCATGGGTAAATCATAATACCCCCTTGTGCTTGTTTGAGAAGATGTTTCTGAGCCGTAAAAAATCATATCGGGATTTTGTTCGCGTATCTCTGCGTAATAGGCTGGCTTATAGTTTACACCAACAACATCTACTTGATATGCAAGTTTGTTTTTAAAGGATGCAGGATAATAATTAAATCCTGCCGTAGTTGGTCGTGAATCATCCTCATCGTGACAAATATCGTTTAGTAATTTGGCTGTTTTCCATCCATCTTTTCTGCCTTGCTCTAGAATTTCGTTACCAATACTCCACATAATTACAGAGGGATGGTTACGGTCTCTTTTAATCATATCGCGCAAATCTTGCTCGTGCCAACGGTCAAAATATTTGTTGTATCCATTTGGGACTTTTCCAACTTTCCACTCATCAAAAGCTTCATCAATAACAACGATTCCCAATCGGTCACAAACCTCAAGCGTTTCTACTGACGGTGGATTGTGACTTGTCCGCAACGCATTAGCGCCCATCTGTTGCATGATTTGCATTTGACGTTCTGTAGCCCTGTAATTTACTGCAGCTCCTAGTGGCCCCAAATCATGGTGCATACAAACGCCATTAAGCTCTACAAGATTTCCATTCAAATAAAATCCTTCTTTTTTGAAGTCAATAGTTCTAATTCCGAAATCGGTTTTATATTCATCTACAATCGTATTTCCAATAATAACTTGGCTAACAGCTTTGTAGAGATTTGGTTGTCCAATATCCCATAACACGGGGTTGTTGACATTCACGCTTTGGTTGATCAAAGCAGTGGCTTGTCCAGAAATTATCTGCGTACTCTTTATTGTAGCTACTTTTTGATTGTTGATATCAAATATGCTTGTCTCAAGTGTAGCTTCTTGCGGAGATGAAGCGGCATTTTTGACTTTGGTTTCGATAGAAACTTCTGCCTTATTTTCAACCACTTTTGGTGTGGTAATAAAAGTTCCCCATTGTGGAATATGAAGCTTATTATTGATTTTTAAATTAACCTTACGATAAATTCCTGCTCCAGGATACCATCTTTCAGATAATATTTCTGGTGCTACTTTTACGGCTATAACGTTGTTCTCCCCAAATTTGATGTGTGGGGTTAAATCATACTCAAAACCGATGTATCCGTAGTGTCTATCACCAACGAATTTCCCGTTAATATAGACGCTTGAATTGTCCATGATACCGTCAAACTCCACTGAAATTTGTTTGTCGTTATGTGCGCTGTCAATGAAGAAATGTTTTCTGTACCAAGCTTCACCGTGAATGGGTAACCCCCCGTTTCTCGCATTATTCTTTATGCTAAATGGCCCCTCAATAGCCCAGTCGTGAGGAAGGTTTAGTTTTCTCCACGAGCTGTCATCTAAACTACTATCAGCTCCATTTTCAATGGTGTCTTTAACAAACAGCCAGCCTTTGTTAAAGTCGGTGTCTTCTACAATATTTTTTGTGTAAGACTGACATGAAATGAAAGCTGTAAAACTTAGTGTTAATAGGGTGATTTTTATTAGAGATTGTTGCATTGGTTGTTTAATTTATATTGTTGTAGATATGGCTCAAGTCAAGGGGGTCATCCATTTCCTTTTGTAATTCTAGTAATGCGTTAAACAGGGCTTTCACTCGATATTTGTGTTCTGGAACCTGTGCTAAATTTTGCATTTCCTCAGGGTCATTGTTCAAATCAAATAACAGCGTCTTATTGATTTTAGGATAAACCAATAATTTAAAATTATCTTTTCGAATCATGCGTTGAACATCTAAATACGCACCATAAATAGCCTTGTAATTTCCTTTCATTTTTTCTCCTTTCGCTATGTCAAAAAAACTATTAAACCAAACGTAGTTGGGCTTGTCAATTCCAGCAATATCAAGCGCAGTTGCCATGGCATCTTGCAAATACACATCCTGTTTTATTTTCTTGTTTTTTGGGACATCTGGGCCTGCAATAATCAGTGGCACTCGAATACTGTGATCAAACAAGTTCTGCTTACCCAATAAACCGTGTTTGCCCATGGCTAGCCCGTGGTCTGAAGTAAAAATAACATACGTGTTTTTACCATTTAAATCTTCAACCGCATCAAGAATAACTCCTATCTGGTAATCTAAGTGAGTTATAATGGCATAGTATTCTTTAAGATGTGTTTTGATGGCATGTATTGTACGAGGAAAAGGGGCAAGGGCTTCATCTCTGAGGTTGTTTCCGTTTTTGATATGATTTCGATATGGATATTCCGCAAGAAAGCTTTTTGGGACGGAAATATGTTCAATATCATACATGTCCAAAAATTCTTTTGGTGCCTGCCTTGGATCATGCGGTGCATTAAATGCCAAATACATAAAAAATGGATTTGTGCTTTTATTGGCTTGCGCTATAAATTCAAGTGCATCATTTGCAAGAACTTCACTCCAGTGCTTTCCGCCTTTCCAAAACCCTCCGTTCGAAGTGTCTTGCGGCTGCCAAAGGGTGTCGGTCAGCGTTTTTGGGCGGCTGTATCCAAAAGGCATAATGGATTCATAATCTGTGCTACCCACGTTATTAAGGGAGTCAAATTTTTGAACCATTAAGGCGTGATTCCAAGCATCTGAGGGCATCCCTGGACGTACATTTTTTACGCTTTGAAAAACATTTTTTGCAGCTGCATCAACGTGCCACTTTCCTGTCATATAGGTGTTATAGCCGTGTGTTTGCATTATTCTACCCCAAGTCAAATCCAAAGAATCTTTGTTTATCCAATTTTTTCGAAAAGCATTTGCCTTCCAAAGGGGCCTGCCCGAAATTAACATGGCCCTAGATGCTGCACATACGGCACCACTCCAAGAACCCATGTTATAGGCATGGGTAAATGTAGTTCCTTGTGCAACAAGTCGATTTAAATTTGGCGTATGTATTTCAGTATTACCAAGCGCATGTATTGAATTGAACGTTTGATCATCTGTGAGGATAAACACAATATTTGGTGCAGTATTTTTGTCGGCTTCTTGTTGATTACATCCACAGAAAAAAACTGCTAATATGAAGAGGATAACGCTATTTTTCATGAGTGAACATCATTCAGATTTCCCATTATTTTGTGCCATCAATGGTGGCCCCTAGATGAGTTTAAACAAATATGCAAATGAAAAAAACAATACAAGATTACAGATGTGTTTAAGGACGACACAAATGTTTAATCTTCCTCATCTTGTTTTTGCGTTGTCTCAGCAGTACTATATTGCCTGATATACATACTAGGCACAACGCCAAACTGTTTTTTAAAGCACTTTGAAAAATAAGATGCCGTATTGAAGCCTGTCATATACATGATTTCCTTCACAGAAAGATCGCTGCTGTCAAATAACTTCAATGCTTTTTTCAATCTAATATTTCGGATAAACTCACTCGATGTAAGCCCTGTGAGTTCTTTGATTTTTATGTACAGATTACTTCTGCTCATACTCATTTCTTTCACTAAATATCCAACACTAAAATCAGGGTTTACAATATTTTTTTCTGTGATTTCAATGGCTTTTTTCAAAAAATTCTCATCATGCGAAGTAACAGTAACCTCGCTTGGTTCTAACATGATTTCAGAATTGAATCGCTTTCGCAACTCTTTTCTTCGCTTGATTATGTTGGTCAACTTTAGTTCAAGTAACTCAATATCAAAAGGTTTTCTAATATATGCATCGGCACCCGTTTTTAATCCCTCTATTTCTATTTCTTGAGAGGTTTTTGCCGTAAGCATCACCACTGCTATATGGCTTGTATCACGTGAAGTTTTGAGCTCATTACAAAGCTCAATTCCATTCATGTTTGGCATCATAATATCTGTAATAACAATGTTTGGCATTACTTTTTTAGTCAAAGCAAGACCCTTAACACCATCCTCTGCCTCATATATATAGTACTGCTCTCCCAGTCCCTTTTTAATAAGCGATCTAATGTCTGAATTGTCATCAACAATTAGTATCGTTGGTAAATCCGATCTTGAGCGGGTGATATTGTTATCTTCAATATCATCCATAAGACTTATTGCATGTGACTCAGCGTCAATTTGACTAATAAAAGTGTCTGAATCAAAAACTTCAATTAAGTCGGTATTGTCCTTGTCTTGGTAGGCGTTTTTATCCTTCGGTAAGAAAACAAAAAATGTAGTCCCCTCTTCTGCACTGCTTAATACTTTGATGGTCCCTTGATGTGATTCTACCAAATTCTTAGTAAAAGATAAACCGATTCCTGTACCTTTTTTCTGTAAAGATGCAACACTTGGGTAAGAATAATACCGCTCGAAAATTTGCTTGATTCGATGCGCTGGAATACCGGGTCCACTGTCTTGAACTTTGAAAACGACATAGTCCGATATATCCATTTCAAGTTCCCATTTGTCTGCCATATCAAAACTCTTGCCGTCGTATATACCTAGGGCAATCGTTCCGTTTTCAGGCGTAAATTTAAATGCGTTTGAAAGCAGATTATACACAATTTTTTCAATGGCATTAGGGTCAAACCATGTCTTCAAAATTTCTTGAGAAGCGAGAACTTCAAACGAAATATTTTTTTTGTGACTAAAAAACTGGAAAGGCTCACTAATTTCACGAAGAAACATCACCATATCATTTTTACTTATACTGAGATTCATTTTAGCATGATCCATCTTCCGAAAATCCAAGAGCTGATTCACCAAACGAAGTAAAAAATCCGTGTTCTTTTTTATTAGGCCGTATTGTTCATTTACTTCTTTAGAGCTCAACTTATCTCCTTTGTTGATTAAAAAATCAAGCGGACCCTTAATCAGCGTTAACGGAGTTCTAAACTCGTGCGAAATATTAGTGAAAAACTCTAATTTGAGTTTTTGAATTTCATCGTTTTTTTCTTTTTCAAGGTGCTCTAGTTCTAATTGATATTTTTTATTAGATCGTATTATCGTGTATTTACGAAAAGCCAATAAAAGCCCAATCACTATAGCTACGTATCCAAAGTATGCAAAAGGAGTTTTCCACCAAGGCGGTGAAATACGTATTTTGATTTCTGTAGGAATTTCATTCCAAACATTATCATTGTTTGAAGCCCTTAATTTTAATGTATATGTGCCATGCGCTAAGTTGGTATATATGGCTTTTCTGTTTTGAGACGTCGTATAAATCCAATCCACGTCAAAACCTTCTAATTTATAAGCAAATTTATTTTTTAAAGGAGCTGCATAGTGAAGCGCAGCAAACTCAAAAGAAAAACTATTCTCGTAGTGACTTAATTGGATTTCTTTTGTGTCGTTTATAGACTGATTCAGCAACACCCTTCCATCAACTTCTTCGCCAATCGAAATAGGATTATTGGAGATAGAGAAATCTGTGACTATTGCTTTTGCCGTAATTTCATTATTCTTTATGTCTTCAGGGTTAAAATAATTAAATCCATTAACTCCCCCAAAATACATGAGTCCGTCAGCTGATTTAAATGCAGCCAACTCACCAAACTCATTACTTTGCAACCCATCATTCACATCGTATGTCTGAAAGGTTTCTGTGCTTGGGTCAAACTTATTCAATCCCTTATTTGTAGATAACCAAAGATTTCCTTGACTATCTTCTAAAATGGCTTTAATCACATTGTTTGAGAGTCCATCTTTTTCAGTGTAGCGCTTAAAAGTATAATTATTCGTTTTAGAATCGTAGTAAACTCGATTCAGTCCGCCACCAAAAGTACCCACCCAAATGGTTCCAGAAGCACTTTGGAAAACATTTAAGATGTAATTATTACTCAAAGAATTGACGTTTTCCGATTCGTTTTTAAATACTGTGAATTTGGGTGATTTAGCGGTTTTCTCCTCGCTGTCAAGCAAATTCAATCCGTCCCCTGTTCCCAACCAAATATTCCCTGATTTATCTTCATATATACATCGCACTATATTGTTGGAGAGGCTTGTACTGTCCGTTGGAATATTTTTAAAATTATCCTTGCTTAAAATCTGGGTTTTATTAGAAATCCAACGCTGTACCCCATTACTATATGTACCTATCCAAATCGTATTTTCCGAGTCTTGTTTGATAGAGAAAATATTATTTGAAATACCGTTTATTGGCTTAAAATCTGAAGACTTAATATTTGAAGATTTTAATCTCTTTAAGGCAAATAAGCCAGGAGCGCTTTGACCACCAACCAAAAGCTGTTTTTGACCATTCAAAACTACCTCTTCAATAACGTATATCTTTTTAATAAAATCAAAACTCTTAAACATACTTGAGGGAGTATCAGAATTGGCTTCTCTTTTTTGATACAACCCACCGCCTTCAGTACCAATCCATAAAGAGCCAGCACTATCTTGAAAAATAGAGCGTATTTTACTATTACTTATGCCCTCTAAATCGGTACCCTTCTGAACGAGTGCAAAACTGTTTTCTGATGAATTATACTTATTTACTCCACCCCCATTAACACCAATCCATACAATTCCCGTTCGGTCCACATAAATAGACTTCACATTATTCTTACTCAAAGAAGTGGTAGGAAATTCGGGATCAAATTGATATTTTTTTTCTAACAAAAATGACTCATTGTCAATATTGTAAGCAAATTTTAATGCGCCTTCCTCTGTCCCTGCCCAAAGCGTGTTTTTATCAAATTTCAAAAACGAAAAAGCACCATCGCTTATGGGTTTAAGCACATCGTTGTCGGAAAAATAAAACAGCCCGTTATTTGTGCCTAAAATTAAATTCCCGTTGTTACTTTTTTCAATCGCATAGACCGTACGATAGTTTAGTAGATTAGATTTATTTGAACGTTGAAAATATAAATCTCCTCCGTTGCTTCTAGAGAGTAAATACATGCCCTGTTGACCGCCTAACCAAATTTGACCTTGATCGTCTTCAAAAAAAGCATGGGCTGAAATATTTTCATAAACATCAACCTTATGGAACTCAATAGCGTCCAAGGGTTTGGTTAAGTCAATGTAATTCACACCTTCGGTAGTGGCAATCCATAACCTGTTATAGGAATCTCTAAAGAGGGTTGAAATATAGTTTCCAATGATGGATTTTTTATCTTTTGGATGGTTTTTAAAAGACGTAAACTTTTCAGATTTCAAATCAAAATGGTTAAGCCCGCCGCCCGTAGTACCAATCCACAAATTACCACTAAGATCATCTGTGATTTTCCAAATCAAATTACTACTTATCGCATTTTCCTGAGCTGAATTTGGCTTGTAAACCGTAAACTTATATCCATCATACTTGTTTAGTCCATCATGCGTACCAAACCACATAAACCCCTTTTGGTCTTGAAAAATGGCGTTTACATCGCTTTGTGATAACCCTTGGTCTGTGGTGAATTGTTTAAAATCAGATACGTTTTGGGCCAAACAAAACGTGAAACTGAAAATAGTAATTAATAAACTGTATAAGCAGTTATAATGCATTGCCTTTGATTGATTTAGCTGTTGTTCAAATATATTTATAATACTTTTATTTTTTAGTGCATATTTCTATTCATACCCGTTTATGTTACTTTTAATGTCAAATCATAACATATGTTGCAGCTTTTAAATCATCTATGCTAATTCGAAGTTATATGAAGCAAGACATTTGTTTCACTACATTATATATATGAAATATATCGTTTGCCAAAGCCCGGGGAATTTTCAGTTAAAAGACAAAGAACCTCCACATCGAAAACCTAACGAAGCCTTGCTTAAAATTGTTAAAGTAGGTATTTGTGGTACAGATTTACACGCCTACGGAGGCAATCAGGCTTTTTTTAGTTACCCAAGAATCTTGGGGCACGAACTTGCCGCTGAAGTAGTTGAAGTAGATGCCAACAAAAAGGGGATTGAAAAGGGCGACAAAGTAGTGGTCATGCCCTATCTAAGTTGTGGCAAGTGTATAGCTTGTTCTAAAGGCAAAACAAATTGCTGTAGCAACATAGCCGTACTCGGGGTACACACAGATGGAGGAATGCAAGCGTTTATTTCGGTGCCTACTGAAATTTTACTTAAATCTAACGCTTTGTCATTCGATGAAATGGCCATTGTTGAGCCCTTGGCAATTGGCGCACATGCCCTTAGAAGAGCCGCTATTGTTCAAGGCGAAACAGTTGCTGTTATTGGCTGTGGTCCCATTGGAATAGGCATCATGAAATTAGCACAAATTCAAGGGGCTAATGTAATTGCCATCGATACCAACCAAAAACGCTTACAATACGCCAAAAATAAAATTGGTGTCAATCATATTGTTGTCGCAGGTCCTGATGCTGAAAAACAAATCACTGAAATTACCAATGGCGCACTTTGTACCGCTGTTTTTGATGCGTCCGGAAATAAAATAGCTTTGGAAACAGGCCCTAATTATATGTCTCATGGAGGGCGATTTATTCTTGTGGGGTTATCCAAAGGCGAGCTCCGTTATCAACATCCACAAATTCATGCCAAAGAAACTACTTTAATGTGTAGCCGTAATGCAACTATTGAAGATTTTGAATACGTAATACAAGTGTTAAATCAATTTCCTACAGATTCTTTTATCACCCACAATGTTCACTTTACAGAAATGATAGACCATTTCGATAGCTGGCTTAAACCCGAAACTGGCGTAATGAAAGCAACAGTCAATTTCAACTAACCCATGACGAAAAATTATATTTATTTAGATCCAAGAGACAACGTTGCTGTTGCTATTTCAGATCTTGATAAGGGAACTCTAGTTCGAATAGATGCCAATAAAATCATTATTGCAGAAAAAATTCAACAGAAACACAAATTTGCTCTTAAAGACTTTGCTATTGGAGATGAGGTTACTATGTATGGGGTTTTGGTTGGAAAAGCAACTCTTGAGATCGCTAAAGGAACGGCCATAACTACCGAAAATGTAAAACACGCATCGTCTGAATACAGCAATACAAATGAAGCTTATAATTGGGTTGCTCCTGACATAAAAAAGTATGAAAGGAGATCTTTTATGGGCTACCACAGAAAAAATGGCAGCGTCGGAACGGCTAATCATTGGCTTGTAATTCCGCTCACTTTTTGTGAAAACAGAAATCTTGATGTTATTGAAGCAACGCTTTGCGAAAAGCTAGGCTATTACACAAAAAAAGACTTTTCATTTGACATAGAAAATCTTATTACCAAATTCAAAAGCGGCGCAAACAAGGAGGATATACTAAAAACACCCATCAGTTCTTCTAAAGAAGAATTACGTAAAAACAGATTGTTCCCTAACGTAGATGGTATTAAATTTTTAAAACACGACGGTGGTTGTGGAGGCACACGTCAAGACGCCG
>Ga0209654_1003037_pt1 | contig 10699 bp, 14 predicted proteins | sample SaaInl1SG_22_DNA_FD_184646 | JGI IMG/M metagenome (GOLD analysis project Ga0209654, IMG submission 184646) | Marine microbial communities from expanding oxygen minimum zones in the Saanich Inlet - ESP_161SG_22_DNA (SPAdes) (version 2) | ecosystem: Environmental > Aquatic > Marine > Intertidal... | reverse complement strand
TGTTATCTTTGGACGGCGTAACATTGCATTCTTTGCAGGTGCTGAAGATCCTACAGGCACATCATTCCAAATGACTGATCACATCAAAGGCATTGGCTGTATTGCTCGTGACAGTGTGCAGAATGTCGGCACAGATGTTGTGTTTTTGTCAAGTGAAGGTGTACGCACTGTCGGGCGTGTCATCCAAGAACAGTCCTCGCCAATCGGTGACGTGTCTAAAAACATTCGGGATGACTTGGTACAGTATGTTGAAGGTGAAAGCCAATACAGAATCAAAGCTGTGTATTCACCTCGTGATGCTTTTTATCTTTTAACACTTCCTGCTACAGGCTATACCTATTGTTTTGATATGCGAGCACAGCTTCAAGACGGAAGCAGACGTGTCACATTGTGGACAGACATTACACCATCTGCTTATGCTGTGCGTAATAACAATGATGTTCTTCTTGGACAGACAGAATACGTTGGTAAATACACAGGCTACACAGACAACGGTGTGACGTATCGAATGACATACTTTACCAACTACTTTGACTTTGGTAATGCCACAATTGAAAAGATATTGAAGAAAATTCGTATTGCTGTTGTTGGTGCATCAGAACAACGTGCCGCATTAAAATGGGCATTTGATTATAACATTGATTATAATTCAACATCTTTTGTACTTGCTGAAGGTATTACATCTGAATACAACACAGATGAATACTTTTCAGATGATGACACAGACAATGAAGCAGAATATTCATCTGGGATTCTCTTGGATAATATTTCATTAAATTTAGGCGGCAAAGGCGGTGTGCTACAAATTGGAGTGGAATCCGATATTGATGGTGGGCCTTTGTCAATTCAGAAGATTGATATATTTGCTAAGAATGGGAAGCTCGTATCATGAGTAATTATACTAAAGCCACCAACTTTGCATCCAAAGATGCGCTTCCTGTTGGTGATGCAAACAAGAAAGTGAAGGGTGTAGAGATTGACAATGAGTTTAACGCCATTGCCAATGCTGTGTCTACAAAAGCAGATTTACAATCTCCTACGTTTACAGGTGTCCCTGCTGTTCCAACAGCGGCATCTGGAACAAACACAACACAAATTGCTTCGACAGCTTTTGTACTTGCAAATAGTGTTCCATCTGGTGCTATTTTAATGTGGTCTGGTACAGTGGCAAACATTCCAACGGGATGGGTGTTATGTGATGGTAGTAATTCTACACCAGACCTCACTGGACGTTTTGTTATTCATGCAGACGCTGATAGTGGCGGTACATACGATGTTGGTGATACAGGCGGCAGTGCAGATGCTGTTGTTGTTTCACACACGCACACACAATCGGCCCACGACCATTTAATTATGGGCTACACCGGTGGTGGTCTACCAAGTGGTGGTGGTGGTGGTTACACCACTACTGTAACGAGCAGTAATAGATTAAATGCTGTAGCGGCATTAGCTGATGCTGATACTTCATATGCATTAAAAGGTACAACTAATGCCGCAGATCGTGGTTTGTCGTCTTCGGCTACACCCACAATTAACTCTGCAGGTGTGTCAGCCACTAACGCCAATCTACCTCCATACTACGCACTAGCGTACATCATGAAGACATGATAGTAGAAAACACCATCATTCCTGTTGACAATAAAGAACTACGTCTTGCACAACGAGACGTTATTGAAAATTACAAACACGCTTTACAAGAACATTTAGGCAGTGAGCGTGGACAGATGGATGAAATTAATGACAACGGCTTACAAGAATATTTAATTGGTGGTGCATATACACGTGTTCTAACAATTCCTGCCGGTGTCTCTATTGTGTCTGAATTGTGGAATCGTGAAAGACTATGGATAATTATTTCTGGTATTGTGGCTGTAAAGTCTGAAGAGGGTGATATGTTAATTGAAGGCCCATACATTGGCAAAGCTCCATACGGAAGCAGAATTGCATTGTATGCAGAAACAGATGTGTTGTGGGCGGCTATTACAGGCGTACCAGAAACAGAGGATTTAAATGAAGTGGAAAACATTGTAAAAGCCAAAGGATATAGCGACTTCACATATCCTTGGGATCTAGTGGAGGAACTCTCATGAGTATGGGTGCAATTGGCGGAGCCGTTGTTGGTGGACTTATTGCAGGGCAGGGTGCTCGCAGTGCCGCTAGAACGCAAGCGGCGGCCGCAGACAGACAAATTCAAATGCAACGTGAGATGCAACAACAGGCAATGGAAGCGGCTCGTTTCCGTCCTGTTGGTGTAACATCTCCGTTTGGACAAGCAAACATTCAAGTGCAAGATGGACAGTTACAGTCTGTTGGTTTTGAATTGTCTCCAGAGTTACAAGCACGTGCAGGTACATTCGGACAGCTTGGGGAAGACGTATTAGGACGTTTATCTGCTGATCCCATGCAAGCAGCCCGTGAGCGCACAGCACGTCTTGAAGCATTGTCTGCGCCTGGTAGAGCATTGGCGCAAGAACGTCTATTCTCTAATTTAGCCTCTAAAGGTTTAACAGGGCTTGCAACAGACGTAGGCATGGGCGGTGCTGTTAATCCTTATGCGCTTGGACTCGCACAAGCAGAAGAACAACAACGTGCACAGACAGCCGCACAGAGCCTTGATGTAGCACGTCAACAACAAGCTGAAGACTTCCGTATGGCACAAGCATACTTCGGCGGTCAGCAAGGTTTGTTTGACTTGGGACAGCAAGAGCTTGGTACAGCATTAGACATTGCGGACATTGAACGTCAACGTGCTATTGCGGCGGCAACAGGACAAGCACAGTTTGGAACAAACATTTCTAACATCATTGGTAATCAAGCCAACGCACGTGCACAGCAACAAGCGGCATTGTATGGCGGTATTGGTCAAGGTGTTAGTCAGTTAGATTTAAGTGGCTTGTTTAGTAGATTTGGTGGCGGAGGTGGTGGTATGCCTGGAGGCACATTGCCACAATACACTTCTATTGGCCCTGCCGCAGGATTTACGACAGCACCGTCAACAGGTGGTGGTACATTTTTCTAAGGAACTCTTATGGCACGTAGACAATCAGAAATCTTAGGTTTGTTTGCTACACCAATGCAAGCACAACAAATGGCACAAGAACGTATCAGTCAAGGTGCTCAACGTTTTACCGATCCTATTGCACAACAGATGTATCAATCTGGTGCTCAATTAGCTACAGGTGTTGGCGGACTCTTTGGTGCAAAGACGCCTGAGGCGATGCAGGCAGAAACAATTCAACAATTGCAACAAGATGTTCCTTTTGATCCAAACAATCAAGAAGCTTATTATAATACGTTAGCGCAACGTTTGATTGATCAAAATATGTATGCAGCAGGTTATGAAGCATTGGATCTTGGCCGTCAAGCAAAAAAAGTTGCTTTAGATGATACTCTTGCAAATATTAAACAACAAGAATTAGATATTAAACTTCAAAAACTAAATAATCCTCAAACATTGTCTATTAAAGAGCAAGGTGATTTAGCAAAAGATTTTACACCTGCGAGTGTTAAAGCGGCTGTAACTGCGAATGATGTTAGTTTATTAAAATACAAAGGCGACCCTGCTTCATCTAATTATGTTGTACTTGAGCGCACAATTGGCACAGACCGCAACGGCCAACCAATTACTGAGCCGTACCTTGTCGATAAAAATAAAGTGGCAGAACTGACAGGCGGGCAGGCAGTTGTGCCTGCTGCTTCATTAATGGGCGGACAAGTAACGCCTACTGTTACGCCTGCGCCTAATGTCGCTCCCGAAGCGGTAGAACAACTTGTACAACCTGCTACAGCGACTGGAGCAGAGCTTCCTGACTTACCGGGCGTGCCAGGAATGACTCCAGAAAAGAATATTGAAACACGCCAAAAAATCTTAAATAGAACACAACAAGCACGATCTTTAATTTCAGATGTGTTTGATCCTTCGTTAAAAGATGTTGTAGGAAGAACTAATATTCTTACTAGAGAAGCAGCTAAAACAACAGGATCTGATTTAGCTCCTTTAGCATCTCGTTTAGAAAAAGGTGCGTTAGTTAGGGCGGCTGAGATTGCAAAACAACTTGGAACAAACCCAACAGACAGGGATTTCCAAGCAAGTTTACAATCTTCACCAACACCAAATGACCCGCCTAATGTATGGAAAGATTGGACAGAAAACACATTTGTCCCTGCTTTGTTTAATTTGCTTGACGCAACTTATGGGCCTAATAGTGCAGAAGCAAACCAATATAAACAATTAATTCAAGAAGAATTAACGCAGTCAAAGGCAAGGTCTGTAACTCCTGCTCGTACTGCAAGTACATCTTCAGGCACTCGATACACAGTTAGAGAGAAGTAATTATGCCATTTGAATATGAAATTAACGGGCGCATTATTGAAACAGATGTTCAGTTAACAGACGCTGAAATTGATGAGATTGCTGCAAGTGTGCAACCAATCCCAACAGATACAGCAGATTTATCACAAACTGCAGATTTTGGGTTTGTCCCACCAACGCAAGAAGAGCTTGAAGGTACGATTGCGTATCGTAGAGGAGCACAAGAAGGTTTCACACGTCTTGGCGAAGGATTGCAACAAATTGGCTACGGCGTTGGTGAAAAGTTTGGTATTGTTTCTCCAGAAGAAAGACAAGCGTTAAATCGTAAGATTGAAAAAGAACGTCTTGAATATTTAGCACAGCCTTTGAGTCAAACCGGATGGGCAAAGACGGGAGAAATTGTCGGAGAAACTGCGCCACTCTTGCTTGTGCCTGGTGGTGTGACAGGCGGTGTTGTTCGCCGAAGTGCTACAGCAGGTCTTGCAGGAGGCACTACCGCAGGGGTTCTACCTACATCTAGTGGTGAATTATTAGACGCAGAACGTGCACAGAATGTACTGATTGGTACAGCAGCCGGTACAGGTACTACCGCAGTGCTCCAAGCTGTGCCAAGAGTAGTTAAAGCAGGTGTGGATTTTCTTAAACCTCCTCGTGGACGTGTACAACAAATTGTTGGACGTGAAGATATAGACACTGCTATTCAGCGTATTGCCGATGAATACGGAATTCAACTAACTCCTGGAGAGGCAAGCGGATTGCAGGAGGTGTTGGCAGTTGAAGAAGGCTTACGTACCATGACGCCAGAAGCTTCTAGAGAGCTTGGTAAGTTTATTCGTGGCAGAATGGGTAAGATTGACATTAAAATTAACGACTTGTTAGAAGAAATTATTTCAGATGAGCCTATCGTTGCTGAAAAAATTCTACAAGGTTATAAAAACTTATCAACAACACGTCTAAAGCCAGAAGCAATTAATAGTTTATTTTCATTAAAAGTTGCAGACAGAACAAGCGGAAAAGAAATCAATCTTGGGCCGCTTGGTCGTCGCTACTATGAAAAAATGAAACGTGACAGTGGTTGGTCTACTCAGTTAGACAATGTACCAAAAAACAGCGCACTTGAGTTTGACATGTTTAAACGTTATTTGGACGAACAGCAAAGTAAACTATTTAAAGCGGGTAAAACACAAGCCGCCAAAAATATCGAATCGTTTAAACAAGAAATGGTTGCAGGTTTGGATGAACTTGTTCCAGACTACGCTGCTACCCGTGTGTTATCGGGATTGACGATTACAAGAAAAGCATTACAGAAAGAACTTGATGCAATTCCAACAAAACAAAAAGCAATATCAACAACAGGTGAAACAATTGAGGTGGTTGATCCGGTTTCTTTTTTTCAAAGAACAATGAAAAAAGATTCTGATTTTGATGATCTAAAAAGAAAGCTATCATCGTCTCCGAAGGCAGTGGAGAAGTTAGAAAAACTAAGAAAGATTTTATCCGCTATTGAAAAGAGTCCATTACAAAGACAAATTGCAGGAGTGGGTGACGAAGTTCCAACGCCGTCAGGCGGTGGTGCTTTTGGCGGTGCAACAGGGGCGGCTGTATTCTCTGGATTAGATTTCTTCCAGAAAAAGCGCTCTGAACAAATGATTGAATACATTACTAATGAAAACTGGAGTGCTGATATTCTTGAAACTGTAGACCCGACAGCACTGCGAAAAGGCTCCGTAGAGGCCTACAATCAGTTAGTGAATATTTTGTCTCGTGTATCTGCAACAACACTAACGCCAGAGCCTGTACCACAGCAATAAAAAAGCCCCCATAACGGGGGCAATGTTTTCACCGGAGAGTGAAACTAGCTAAAATAATCAAACACCTCGCCAATGTGTATCTTCATCAATGGGAGATTAATAATAAACCCATCAAAGAAGTACACTTGGGCTTCGTCTATTGTTTCTCCTGCACCCCATCCTAAGACGGGCTGTGATTGTACAGATTCTACGTGCAGGCCAAAGCCGTGATGAAAGGCCACACTTACCATCCCCAATCTCCTTCTAGTCCATGTGCGTTGTAGTCTGTTACACGCTTTTCAAAGAAATTGCTCATACTAGAGCCACCTAATAATTCTTCCATCCACGGAAGAGGATTGTCCTTAACCTTCCAGTTCGGCTTGAGACCAAGTTGGAGTAGACGTCTGTCTGCGAGGTAGCGAATGTACTGCTTGACATCTGCCGCCGACAAACCTTCCAAGTCACCCATCTCATACGCCAAATCAATAACCTTGTCTTCCAGTTTGACTGCCATACGGAACATCTGGTAGATGTCTTTCTTAAAGTCGTCATTAACAATGCGTGGATGCTCGTCACAGAACGCCCTAAACAACTTCGCCATCCCTTCAGCATGTTGGCTTTCATCTCTAACACTCCATTCAACAACAGTGCACATGCCTGGCATCTTGCCATAGCGTTGGTAGTTGAGTAGCATTGCAAACGCACTGAACAGACTCATGCCCTCATTCATTACACTACGTGCAATAGCCATTGCTGTTCCTGCTACGCTGTGTACGTCAATATCCCCCATGAAGTCTAGCTTCTCTTGCATCGCAGGGATGTCAGAGAACACTGTAAACTCTTCTTCAGGCAGCCCAAGCGTGTCGTTGAGCAGTGCGTATGACCGTTGGTGAATAAACTCCCTACTTGCGAATGACGTAAGCATTGCCCTAATCTCATTGTTCTTGAACTTAGGAATATAATACTCAAGGTAGTTAGTGCCTACGGCTACATCCGTCTGAGTGAACAAGCGTAGGATCTGAGTGATGTGATTCTTTTCGGATTTTGTAAGCTTATCAGACTTCCAATGGTTAACATCTGTCTGTAATTCAAGCTCATCCTCAATCCAATGGATACGCTCATGCTCTGTAGCGTATGTAACAGCCCATGGATACTTGAACGGTTTGTATGATGTCGATGCTTCTAACATCCTTCCTCCAGTGATGATTGGTTTTGATAAATCACTTGTAATAGTTGTTCGTTGTGTTTTGCGAGCCGATCTACTTCGTCTTGTAATTTTTCAAGGTGATTGATAGAGTCAGTGTACAACAGGTGAAACTGCCTGTCAAATGTACGCATAGACTCTAGTCGTTCAATCAGCGTTTCTGTTGTGTCCCTCACGGTCAAGCCTCTCGTTTTGTAACATGCCTTCAAATGTACGGAACAGTGCGTCACAGCGCATCTCAGCGAAGATGGCGAGTCCATCAACAGCACTCAACATCTGGTCTTCATCCATATACTCTATGTTGCTATAGAGTGCCTTCAAATCGGTGACAGTCTGCCACGTCTCCATAATCTTCTCTTCTAAATCGAAGCGTGTAATAGGCTTTAGGTTGCTGTTCAGTTTGTATCCATCTACCATCATGCGTTCTTCCCCAAATCATACAGCCCGTGTTTCTCAGCGTGAGCCGCCATCTTATCCAATGCCCACTTGCGATACTCAGATGGTATCATATATTGTTTCAGAACTAAAGCGATGGCCGCTTGAAATTTGTCAGTGTCTTCATCAATCTCATACCATCCTTCTTCACTGTGCTCATACAACTGCATCAACTCTTGCTTGACAACCTCACAGATGGTGTCGTCATCTAGTTCAATCTTCATGTGCTTGTCTCCAGTTTTATGCGCATATTAATGTCGCATGTTACACTTTTGTGCGCTTATTAGTGTACACAAACCTACCATAAACGGAACATAATGTACACCAATGATTCATATACGCATCATATATGGCTATATTGATCAATATATGACTCATTTAATACCCATATGCCTATTAAATTAGGTGCTGACTCCCGACCGTTTCCAATCCTTATTCAGCATTATCAACCTACATCACATAGGAATTACAAGGAGATACTTTATCATCCCTGACAACTCACACAGACATCATCGTCTTGAAAGTCCTTCAGCGCATTACGATCTACCTTCGTTCCAACCTTCTCTGCTGTAACACCCGCAGTTGTCCGGAGATAGTATAGTCCTTTAAGCCCTTCCTTCCATGCCTTGAGATGTACTTGATTAACGAGAGCTTTGTCCGTGCCCGATGGGAAGAAGACGTTGACGCTCTGCCCTTGACATACAAACTCCTGACGTTTTGCCGCATGTTCCACCACCCATGACTGGTCAAGTTCAAACGCTGTCTTAAAAGTATCCATCTCGTCTTGCGATAACCACTCCAGGTGCTGAACAGAGCCTTCGTTTTCAAGAATGCTTTGCCATACCTTCTTAGTGTTCTGTCCTTTTTCATCTAGCAGCTTCTCCAGATACGGATTACGAACCGTGTGACTACCCGCACGAGTACGATGCACAAAGCAATTAGACATGCGAGGCTCAATAGAGGCACTGCAACCACACAGAATGCTAGAGTTAGCATTGGGAGCGATAGCAAGTAGATGCATGTTGCGAATCCCAGTGCCAACTCCATCAGGACATTCGCCACGTTCTGTTGCGAGTGTATATGTTTCTGCAACGGCCTGCTCCTTAATGTCCTTAAAGATGGCGTAATTGGCACTAGCAGCCTGCCATGATTCCCACGCTATGCCTTTGGATTGGAGGTAGCCGTGGAAGCCCATTGCTCCAAGACCGATGCTACGTTCTCTGTATGCTGAGAATACAGCTTTTCCAAGTTCTTCTGGTGCGTTGTCAATAAAGTATTGAAGCACGTTGTCCAAGAATCGGATAAGGTCTCCAACCATTCCGCTTGATTTCCAGTCGTCGTAGAACTCAAGGTTGACTGAGGAGAGACAACACACTGCGGTTCTGTCTTCAGATGTTGCGAGATGGATTTCGTTGCACAGGTTGCTACCATTAATTGTGAGACCAAGCTGCTTCTGAGCTTCTGGTAAGCCTCTTCGGGCTGTGTCGATAAAGTTAAGGTAAGGACTGCCAGTTCTGAAGCGAGCTTCAAGGATTCGTTGCCACAGCTTACGAGCTTCGATTGTATCTCTGACAATTCCTGTGTTCGGGTCTGTAAGATTGAATTCACGTCCATTGATTACGGCCTCCATAAATTCGTCTGTGATGTTCACAGCATTAAATAAGTTAAAACACTTGCGATTGATGTCACCACCTGTCGCCACTTTAAAATTCACAAACTCTTCGATGTCAGGATGGCTTACGTCGAGGTATGCTGCGTAGCTTCCCTTCCGTGTCTTCCCCTGCTTGTACGCTGTCATCTGAGCGTCCACTACTTTCATGAACGGAATCGGCCCTGGTGCTTTGTCGCTGATCCCACGAACGTCTGACCAGTGCCCACCCACACCGCCGCCCTTTACGGAAAGCCATGCTACTTCACCATTATGCTCAATAAGGCTATCAAGATTGTCCCCCACATAAGTAAGGAAACAACTAATAGGCAGGCCCCGATTGTCTCTGCCATGTTCAGGTGCGTTCGACAGCACAGGTGACGCAAACATAAACCAACCCTTTGAAGCATAGTCGTAAATGCGCTGTGCCAAGTTGAGGTCATCATAACAGTAAGCGACAGATGCACGTGCAAAAGCTTGTTGAGGACTGTCTTCATGATCAAGCATATAGTAGTCATGCATGAGCTTAATTGCTTGATCACTAAGTCTAAAGTCTCTTTCATAATCAATCTGAATTCCAAGATAAGTAGTCATCAAATTCTCCGGTAAGGTAAGATGATTTGGTTTCTATTATGTCACTAAATCTGTGAACAATGTCTTCAGAGGTGATTTCTAATGTTTCCAATAGCGTTATCTCATCCAACTGCATCAACTTTTGTTTCAATTCTTCAAGCGTCATCATTGATGCGAACCTACCAGTTTACGTGATTTCAAGCAATTTGTCAAGGTAATGTTTTGCTTTTTCCAAGTCTTGTTTCCCACCTTTGTCTTCCCATCTAGCTATGTATTTGATTACATTGCCCCAAATGTAGCCCTTGAATGCCTCCTCAGACATCCACGCTTCCATGGCTGCCCACGGTTGGATGTCTTTGGATGTGTAATGCTCTCCGCCCACTTGCATGTCATTCGCTCTCACGTTTCTTACCTACGTGATAGATGCCTGCCATACCGCCTGGTGTTTCTAAAGGAACGTCGAAAGAATATCCCCACGTTGCTTCCAGTCGGCTAATCACATCATCCAACACTTCAGACCAATGCACATCATCAACATACTCAGCACGGAAAAGACTTTCCTTTCCATGTCCTCTCACTTCAAATGCAATGTAAATCTTGTCTTCATCATCAAATGGATTCATTTCTTACGTTCCTCTTTCGTCTTTACATCATGACAGGATTTACACAACACTTGCAAATTTTCCTGCTCACAAAACAATCTCTGTACAAATCCAGGCAAGTCGCTATACTTCGTC
>Ga0209654_1003036_pt1 | contig 10701 bp, 5 predicted proteins | sample SaaInl1SG_22_DNA_FD_184646 | JGI IMG/M metagenome (GOLD analysis project Ga0209654, IMG submission 184646) | Marine microbial communities from expanding oxygen minimum zones in the Saanich Inlet - ESP_161SG_22_DNA (SPAdes) (version 2) | ecosystem: Environmental > Aquatic > Marine > Intertidal... | reverse complement strand
GCATCACTGTTTGCCCATCCTCCCCAAGCTTCAGCTCCAGTAGGAAATGTAAAGACTCCACAGTCTACAGTAGCACCACCAAATGCACCCATAGGAAGACCGTTATCCGCAGGACAAGTTGTAGTTCCGCCCGTGTAGGCAGCTCCAGCGTCTTTTACAAATTTAATTGTAAAGATATTACCCGCATCGTCATACCCGATAGTAATAATCAATATTCCAGCTGTTTCGTCAAAATCGTAAACATCATAAACCACAGAAGTAACGTCTGAAACAGCTTCAGGGCTTTCGTGAGTAGCTCCGTTAAAAACTTTGGCAAGTCCTAAGTAAGAACCTGCACCTGTAATTGTAATTTGATCACCGTCAAACTCAAAAGTTCCAGGTGACGACCCATTAGAAGGTGCTACTGGAGTACCACATCCTTCAGAACCCACTCCTTGCCATGGTTCAATCCATGTGTAATCACCTACAACGTTGGTAAAAGAATCGTCAGCACCAAAAATGTATTGGTCGTCTAACAAACATCCTCTTTTAGCAACATCATCAGCTGACATTGACCAGTGTACAGTCGCTCCGTCTAAAGTACTCACTTTTATGGCTTCTGCTTCAGAAGCAATGTACCAAGTTCCCACCAATTTGGCGTTGTCGTTATCAGCAACAGGATCTTCTGTTGAATCTGGTGCTGAAGAGTCATCATCAGAACAAGCAACAACAAAAGTTGCTAACATTAATAATAGAAATCCATTTTTAATAAAATTCATAATTTAAAATTTAAGTAATTAATAATTGAGTTAATATTTGTGTTTGTAATTAATATCCTTGATTTTGTCCCCATCGCTCAATAGCATTCGCTAATTCCAATTCTACAAGAGGAATGGGAAACACTTCGTTTTTATTGACCGTGAAATTTATTTTAGTAAATTCTTTGACAACTTCCCCTGCGTTCCATGTAGGATTGTTATCATCAATCCATTGGTTGTATGCGTCAAATGCAGCTTTTGCTTTACCTGTTCGCACCAAATCAAAGAAGTAGTGTCCTTCTGCGGCGAGTTCCAGTCTTCGCTCTTCAATAATAACATCTTCCAACGACCCTTCAGCTGCCGTATAATCTTGAGTGTCGTTTCCAAATGCGCGTGCTCTTACTTCGTTAAGATACTGCTCAGCTTTAGCGGGGTTTGATGACTTTGCATAAGCCTCAGCAGCCATTAGCAATACGTCAGCATAGCGAATTGCACGATAATTATTGTCGAAATTAAGTGGGTCTGAACCTGCCCGATTCTCATCGTTTTGATTGGTTGCCAAATATTTTTTAGTGAAGAAGCCTATGTCTTCTCTGCTTTTTCCTCGCGTACTGTCACCTCTAAGATCTAGGATGGTTAAACTTCTCCTTGCATCTCCGCTTTTAAAAGCGTCATAGAGATGATCGGTCGGTAAACTAAAACCCCAACCTGTAATGTATAAAGATCCATTATAGGGATTTCGAGGGTTATTAAATTTTGGCATGTAAGTCCCTTCACTACAAACAATACAGTCCCAAGATGCACCCTCAACGCTGGTATATTGAATTTCAAATATTGATTCTGCACTGTTTTCTCCCAAAACAGTCCACATTCTATTGAATTCTAATCCGTTGCCCAAAAGTCTATATTCGTTTGAATCAATAACTGTTTGTAATGACGTTGCGGCAGCTTCGTATTTTTTATTAAACAAAAGTACTTTTCCTAAAAGAGCATGAGCGGCCATTTTCGAAGCTCTCCAGTTATCGGCTTGAGTTTCTGAAAGCAAAGAGATTGCTATGTTTAAGTCCTCTTCTATTAAATCAAAGACTTTAGCAACACTTCCTACTCTTTTGATTGAGTACTGTTCTCCAAAAATAATTTGCTTATCCTGGATTCGATTGGGGACTACTTCTGTGTCAACCAAAAGAGGAACATCTCCAAAAAATTTTGCTAATTCAAAAGCAAAATAAGCTCTTAAAAAATAAGCCTGTCCTAAAATGTTATCTTTCCCCTCAAAGTCTAATTTGTCTTTTGATTCTAGCAAGAAATTGGAGCGATTAATTCCAGCATACATGTTCTGCCAAACATCTCTGATTTGTACATAGGTAGATTCTGTATGAATCATTTTGTCAACATCTTGAAGTGTGGGTTGGTCATAGTTTTCGGGGTCTCCACCGGCATTAATGTCCGGAGAAGCAATTGTTGCAAGCTGTACATTCCAAAAAGTGGCTTGTAAAATGTCGTACGCACCTATCAATGCCAACTCAAAGTCTTCTGGCTCATTAAAATAAGTGTTGGCAACAGGGCCTATGGGCTCTACTTCTACAAAATCTTTACAACTGACTGTGAAAATGAGTAATAATGCAATTCCGAGTATAAGTAATTTTTTCATTTTCTATTATAATTTAACGTTTAAACCAAACATGAATGAGCGAGAAACAGGATAAAATCCTTTGTCAATTCCTGCACCAATAGGACTGCCACCACTTGCTGAAGGATCAAACCCATTATAATTAGTGAAGGTAAATAAGTTGTTTATTGATACATACATTCGCAGGGCGTCTAGTCTTAAAAAATTATTGATTTTATCATTTGCTGTATAACCCAGCTGTACGTTTTGAATTCTTAAATAAGAGGCGTCTTCAACAAAATAGTCTGAAAAATATTTATTGTTGATAGAGCTTCCTCCCGATGCTCTTGGAATGGTGTTACCTCCTGTTTCTGGAGTCCATCGATTAAGCATATAAGTTCCTCGATTCGCCCCTGTAACTTGGCGCTCATAATCACGTACCATATCGTTTCCAATAGAAGCATATGCTGAAGCACTAAAATCAAAGTTTTTATATCCAAAGCCTATAGAAAGACCCATTGTAAAGTCTGGGATAGGATCTCCTAAATAAGTTTTGTCTTTATCAGAAATGTATCCATCACCGTTAACATCAACAAATTTAAGATCACCTACTTCTGCTCCATCATGATAGTCAATGCTTTTACCATCTAGATCAAATGCTTGGCTGTCAAGTGCATCAATTTCTGCTTGATTCTGGTACAGTCCGTTGGTTTTGTATCCGTAAAAATATCCTAGAGGAAATCCTGCTTCCATTCGAGAGGGAATTACTCCAATTCCAACTCCCCAGTCTCCCCCTTGCTGAAAACCGTTTTCACTTTCTACAAAAAGTACCTCATTATCAACCGAACTAATGTTGTAACTGATATTGAAGCTAAGGTCTTTGGTAAAATTTGTGTTGTATGCAATGGCAGCCTCGAGCCCTTGATTTCGAACTGTTCCTGCGTTAATAAAAGGAGAACCCGACCCAGGAGCAGATATGCCAAGTAATCCTGATACTTGGGCATCAATAAGAAGATCTTCGGTTTCGCGTTGGTAGGCATCTAATGAAATTCGCAAACTGCTGTCAAACAATGATATGTCAACACCTGCATTTCCTGTTTTTTGTTTTTCCCATCGAATATCGGGATTGGCAATTTTTCCAATAGCCACCCCTCTCAAAAGGTCATCTTCAGTTTGTTCAAGGTTATTAGAATAAACCGCTTCTCCATTCAATCTAGAAATAAATCCAAAATCTCCTATTCGATCATTTCCTATAATACCATAGCTAAGTCGAAGTTTGAGGTTGTTGATTGCTTTGCTAGTAAAAAAATTTTCTTCCGAAATATTCCAACCTAAAGAGGCCGAAGGGAATATTCCAAATTTATTTTTTGGTGAAAATTTAGAAGACCCATCTCTTCGTACAACTCCCGAAAACAAATACCTGTTATCGTAATTTAACTGAACTCTGTAGAATGATGAGGCTAGACGAGATTCAAACACATTGGCACCTTTAGAAATAGCATCCTCGTTGAATCGTATAATACTAGCTTCGTCCCCCTCTTTGTAGCTATATCCATAAAAGAGGCCTTTGGTTTGAAAAATAGAAGTTCCAACTAGGATTTTAACATTTAATAAATCCGCAAGGGTGTTTTGATATGTTAAAAAATTGTCCCACGTATAATCATCGAAAGTAGCGCCGTGATCGACCAATTCATAATTGATTCTGTTGGAAGATTTGGCGGGGCCATAACTTGCAACGGGTCTAAAAACATCATCCAATACGTTGGCATGATTTAGCTGAAATACTGAATTAAACTTTAAATTCTTTGAAGGAGAATAATCGACCCCAAAAGAAGCTGAATATTTATCTACTAATGAAGTATTGCTGGCGTTGTACATTTGAGCAACTGGATTAATAATTTCAATTGCGTTTATTAATTTTACAAAAGTGAACGACTGAGGGTTGCTAATCGCATCATAATTAGAGGTATTGTAAACAGGGATGGTTGGTCCCATATTAATTGCATTATATAAAACCGATCCAATGCCGTTTTCAGGCAGATTGTTTTTTGTGGAATGTGTATAAATGAATGCCGTGTTTAACTTAAGGTTGTCCGAAATATCATAATCAATTTTAAAACGAGATGTTAGTCTGTTAAAATTAGACTTGGAAAGTCCGACAATTCCATCTTGGTATAAATAGGAAACACTTGCTGCATAACTGAGATTGGAGGTTCCACCTGAGGCAGATAGATTTGTACTGACAATTGGGGCATAATCGAAAACCTTTTGTTGCCAATTGACATAGGTTCCTAGTGTATTGTCTTTAATTTTATTGCTTCGGATTTCATTTGTATATGCGGCATAGTCAACAGTACCCATTAAATCCATCGTTCTACTGCTGTTTTGAATACCAAAGAATGTATCCAATTCAATGGATAAATCAGAGTTTTTTCGTCCCGATTTTGTAGTAATAAGAATCACCCCGTTGGCTCCACGAACTCCATAAATTCCAGCAGTTGCATCCTTGATAACGTTGATGCTTTCAATATCCTTGGGGTTGATAACAGATAAATCCTCAATAACATTCCCATCTAATAAAATCAAAGGCCTGTTGTCACCATTGGTTGAAACTCCACGAATTTGAATGTTTAAGCCGCTCCCAGGAGCTCCTGAACCAGAAGTAACATTCACTCCCGAAACTTGTCCTTGCAGAGCCTGTTCAACACGTGTAGGATTTAGTTTTTCAATATTTTCAGAGCCAAGCACTGTGACAGCTCCAGTTACTTCCTTTTTAGTTTGCGTACCGTAACCGACAACTACAATTTCTTGTAATTCGTTTGATGAAGAAGTAAGCATAATTTCGTAGGACGAAGCTGCAGTTACCTTAAGCTCAACATCTTTGTATCCAAGATACGTAATTACCAAAACCGAATCTTCAGAAACATCCGCTAAAGTAAAGTTCCCGTCAAAATCGGTCGTTGTCCCCGAAAGAGTATTTTTAACTAATACTGTAGCACCTGGTAATGGATCATTAGTATCAGCATCATATACGCTCCCCGTAATTTGTTTGGATTGTGAAAATCCGCTGAAGAGCATTGTTGTAGTGAAAATTAAACTTAGAAACTTTTTCATTAATATAATTTTGTGAACATAGAATGTATGGGGTAAATATATGTCAGTTAATTTTATGTTAAAATTTAAATAACTCAACAAAATATATACATCGAAAATTACAGGTTCAAAAGTTAACATATCTGTAATTTTTATAAAGAAAAAATGTTGATTTGGCATTTTTACTGGGGTTTTGCATGACGTCTTTTTTCGTCTAAGCAAAAATTGTATAGCTAATGTTAAGGAAAAAACATCTTTATAGTTGTTTTTTATAAAGTCATGATGTAGTCAACAAGACTCTCTTTGTGTTTTAAATCCATCTTTTTTCTAAGACGATATCTTTTAATTTCTACACTACGAGAAGAAATATTGAGTAGTGGGGCTATTTCTTTTGAAGATAAATTCAATCGCAAATAAGCACACAATCGCAAATCGTTGTGGGTAAGTGATGGGTGAATTTGTTTTACCTTTTTAAGAAAGTCTTTATCCGCATTGTTAAAAGCTTCTTCAAAAAACTTCCAATCGTCTTCATTGTTTAAATTACGGTCGATGGTTCTTATTACAGCGCGAATTTTTGGGGTGTTGTCAGCTTCCTTTAAAGAATCCTTGATGCTCCCCAAAAATTTATTTCTTCGGATAGTGCTCATAGTAGATATTGCTAACTCCCTGTTTTTATTCTCAATATCTTTATGGAGTTGCTCATTCTTGAACTTCATTAACTCCTGATTGCTCTCCAATTCTTTAATTTCAAGAATACGATTGTTCTTTTCAATAAGTTTTTGTTGTTGTTTTCTGTAGTATCTAGTATATGATTGGTTGATGGACAGCGAAATAAATATAAAAAACATGACATAAATTATCACCATTAGGTTGGAGAAATACCATGGTTTATCGATGCTGATTTGAAACGAATCTTTCGCTTCAGTAATCACGTCCCCTATTTTGGCGCGAACACTGAAAGTATAATTTCCGTATGGTAAATTTTTGAACGTAGCTGATGGACTTTCTGACCATGAGCTCCATTTATCAAAATATCCTAAAAGTTTGTATTGATAAAACACTTGATGAGATTTTTGATAATAAGGCGTGTGATAATAAAAACTAAGATTGTTTTCATTTGGTTTTAAATCAATCGGACTGTCTAATGGAAGCAGCGTTTCTTTTCCATCCAAAAACTGCAAAGAAATTTCATCCAAATTAACCGGAGGTGCTTGGTCGTGGTATTTGGTTAAATCAATGGTTAAATACCCGTCTGTGGTTCCGTACAATAACTTGGTTTTAGAAAGTGGAAAAATGTGCTCATATCCCTCCATTCCTTTGCTTAATTTGCTTGGAAACGATAAGGTGTTTAATTTTAACGAAGAGGACAAAATGTCGGATGTTACATAATAAAAATGGTCTTTGGCAAACATCCAAAGCCTGCCTGAACCATCATTAATCATTTTTCCTGAGGTGTATTCTTCCTTTGCAAAAGATTGATTGAGTAAGGTGTCTCTTTCAAAGCTATTTGTTTCTTTGTCATATAAAAAAATACCCGCTTCTGATTTGTATAGAATATACCCCTCAAAAGAAACCAAACAGCTATGGCTTCCTTTTTTTACCGATTTTTCTTCAACCACTTTGAGAGCTTTGGTGTATTCAGAATCCAATTTAATATTGTAAACTCCTTTGTATTCATGGCTCATGAGCAAAGTAGTGTCATTTACCATTTCAAAGAATTTGGAGGAAATATTAAGCCCTTCTATTTTATTACGAACAGACCAATCGTCGTTTATTTTCTGAATCACATACATCCCATTATAGTTTCCCTGTAAAGCAAGGGTTTCACTATTATTCAATGGCTTGAAGTTCCAAGCACCTTGAACCAGAGAAAATCGAGAGGCTTTATCTCCTTTTATGAGAAAAGTCCCCAAGTCATGACCGCACAACAAATCTCTATCCAATAGGGTTAGGTTCCAAACCTGACCAGCTGTTCCAGAAACAAGCTTAAATGGTTCTTCCGACGCAAGGGGTTTCCAAAAAAGACCTTGATTGGTTCCCAAGTACAAATTGTCTTCATGAGTAACGGAAGTATAAACCGATCCGATAGGCTCATTGTTTACATTATAGGAGGAAAAAGGTGAGGTAAGATTCAAACAATTGATTCCATTGTCAAGACCCAGCCAAATATTTTGGTTCATATCCTTAAAAACAGAAAGCACTGTGTTGTTTGAAATTCCTTTGGATTGATTCAACTCGAGCAATACTTCGCCTTCACTGTTAAGTTGGATAAGACCTTTGGATATGGTTCCGATAAAAATACTTTGATCTTCGAGCTGTATTGCACTGTAAATAGAGGTTTGTTGAAAAATTGAATCGGCTTTTACTTTCCACCTGTTTAAATTTCCATTCTCCAAATGATACAAACCTGCATTATCGGTTACTATCAAAAATTTATCGTTTATATTAAAAATATTTACAATAATGTGATTTCTCAAAATCGGATGCGAAGAAACCAACGAAGGTTTTCCCGATTTGAGCATATAAAGACCCTTTTTTTGCTCATGAAAATAAATATTTCCATTGCGCTTGAAAGATTTGGAAAATGTTGAGGTTGCTTTTACAAATTTCACCTCATTAGTGGTAGGATTTACAAAGATAAGACGATTAAGGGACTGAAAAAGCAACCAATCATCATACTCCAAAATGTTCCAAAATTGCTCATCCTCAATCAATTCGATGTTTAGGGACTCTGCCAACGATGTATAGGTTAGCTGGCCTTTTGAGTTTTGCTCCCAAAAACCAAAGTCCATGAATGAGCCTGTGTATATTTTATCGTTTATGGCTTTGACTGCACGAATAATTGAATTGTTTGGACTGGGGTAGAGTTGCCAACGAGCTCCGTTGTACTTTAAAAGTCCATTATTGTTGGCTAAATAAATAGATGCGTCGGGCGCTTGAGCAATCATCCAGTTTTGATTTCCAGCCTCATAGAATTGAGGAGAAAATTTTTGTATAGGTGGTAGTTGTTGCGAAAAAGCAAACAATCCTCCTAATAAAACTACTAAAAACAACTGCCAATACTTCATTAAACAATGATTTGAATGATTCTGTCTTATAAAAGCAAATATACTAATACATTTTTTAATGTATAGGTTTACATTGTGCCCTCATCAATGAGAAAAACAAAAATATCATTGTAATTCGTATAAAATATACGTTAGCTAACAAAAAAAGAAGTGCTTTGGGAAGCTCCCCGATGTTTAAAAATAAAATAACACCCATAAAAAAGGGCTACAATAAAAAATTCCCAATACAAAATATAATACGGCCATTCTCCCATGACCAATACATGATTTACTCCCGGAGGTTGAGCCAAATACATATAATTTGAGCCCAAGGCAAAGTTCAAAGGCATAATAACTAAAAGAAGCACATTCAAAATTAAAAACGATTGAAACCAAGAGAATTTTTGAAGTTGCATCCCCAACAAAAATCTCATAAATAGTGGAAACACAATGATGGCTCCGTGTCTGAAGAAAAACTGAAAATAAATGTAGCTTTCTCCGTTATAATTGTTAATCAGCGGAGTCAATAGAGCCTGAAGACCACCGATAATTCCACAATAAAAAAGAAACTCAAACAATAGTTGCTTGCGGGGTACAAAAAGAATTACACAACAAATCAAATTTGAAATTCCACACAAATGGAGCGGCAATTCTTCTGTAACTAGCCAATTTCCATTCATTGCTTGAAAAAAATGTCCAAAGACAGTAATGGAAATCATGAAAAAAGCCAAAACTTTAAGCAATTTATGGCGATTGGGCATTGAAAGACGACTGCCTACAACTAAAAAAGAGAGCATCCCAAGCCCCGTAATTGATATTGTTTGTACCCATTCTTCAGATAAAAATGCTACCGTATACCCAGCCATTTTACTTGTCTTTAAAAATTAAATATAACATATTTAATCAATAAATCCTTACTTAAGGCTTATTCATAAAATTGTTTCAATTTATTTATTTTCTTTCATTACTCTCTTTTAATTATGAAAACAATTAAATTTGAGATTCAAAATTTTTTTGTTGTCATGAGACTCATTAATATAATTCCTTTTGCAATTTATCTCTTTATAAACAATTTGTTCATCATAAAATATTCATCGAGAGTCGATGTTTTAAATGAGTGGTATTGCTGCTTGTTGTATCTCATCTTAGCATCCGTTTTTGTTTCTTTTTACACCTCATATAAATCATTAAAAAGTTATAAATTCTTTTACTTTTTTTTTATTACTGCTTTCTTTCTTTTTTCTATAATTTTAAATCATATTGTTGATGGAAACTCTCTAAATGTTGATAGGTGGTCTGCAATGGATGTTGGAATAAATGCTTTATTAAATAATGAATATCCATACTCCGCAATTGATCATCTAGGAGGTAGAACTTCTAATCTTCCTACTCTATTCTTAATTGGAATTCCATTTTATTTAATGGGTGATGTAGGAATATTACAGTCTTTTGGATTTCTATTGTTTTCATTCATATCCTTCAAAATTTTTAACTCATACAAAGACAGATTGCTTTGCGTTTTACTTATAATTTTCTCTCCTTCATACTTATGGGAAATTTACTGTAAAAGCGATTTAATGACTAATTTTATATTGGTTTTGCTGTTAATGACCGTGTTTCACAAAACAGATTTAACAAAAAAGAAAAATATAGCTAAACTGTCTTTTTTTTCTACAGCATTAATTCTTAGCAGATTAACTGTTGTTATTCCAATTTCTTTGTTCCTTTTTAAAAGATTTTGGTGTTTTTCTTTAAAAGAAAAAAATATATTTGGGCTTGTTGCTTTATTAACTACGATTACCTTTTTATGTATTTGTTTTAAAAATATTGGAAGTATAAATCATTTTTTGATGCACAATCCTTTTGATCTTCAAAACAGACAATTACCCTTTTTTGTTAGCTTAATAACAATAGTTATTCCCATAATTTATTCGTTTCGACTAAAAGGGTTTTATTCAATACTGATTGCCTCTTTTTATTTTCTTTTACTTCCTATAACGCTGGCTTTTATTATTAATATTTATAAATATGGATGGAGTGAGAGTCTTTATAATTCCGCTTTTGATATAAGCTATTTTAACATTATTATTCCTTTTTTATTAATTGTAATTGTTTTCAATCTAAAAAATGATTCTTCAATTAAAAATGTTTTAAAGTAGCCCTGCTAGGAATCGAACCTAGATCTAAAGTTTAGGAAACTTTTGTTCTATCCGTT
>Ga0209654_1003034_pt1 | contig 10703 bp, 7 predicted proteins | sample SaaInl1SG_22_DNA_FD_184646 | JGI IMG/M metagenome (GOLD analysis project Ga0209654, IMG submission 184646) | Marine microbial communities from expanding oxygen minimum zones in the Saanich Inlet - ESP_161SG_22_DNA (SPAdes) (version 2) | ecosystem: Environmental > Aquatic > Marine > Intertidal... | reverse complement strand
GCATTTTTATTGTATTCGTTTTCTGAAATTATTTCGCCTTTATCTTCTTTAATATCTATACTTGCTTGAAGGGGATATTGAGAAGTAGCACTATCTTTAAAAACTCTTTCTTGGTCTAGAAAATCTAAAACTAACTCATAATTTAAGGAATTAAAGATATCTAGATGTTCAAAACTTTGCAGGCGAGCTAGGCGTTCATCAGGATTAGATTTTTTAAGTGCATTCGTATGCTGCACTAACCCAAAGGTTGAAATTCTTTCAAGTATTTCTGAATCAAATAAGGCAACTTTAAATACACCTTTGATTTTTGTTAATTCATTTTGAATTATAGTAGAATTCAATGATAATTCAATGCTCTCAAGGAATTCATTGGAATTATTGAAAGTTCTTAAGAGGTAAGGTTTCAAAAGACTCTTGTTTAATGTAAGTTTTAAAGTTTGATCATTAATTTCAGTATGTTTTATTTTTATCAAAAGGCTTGATGGTTCTAAATCTTGACTCTTGATATTTCGTTCTTTTTGTATATTCAAGGTTCCCTTTTTGGGGATATTAATGCCCAATTCTTTAAGAAAATCTCTAGGTTTTTCTGATTCCATGGTAATGACTACTTCATCATTTTTAAAGGGCCTATTGCTTACACCGTAAGCTTCTAATGTTGGGTTGGCACTACCTAGAATAAAAATAGTCTTATCCTTATATTCTATTTGGATCATTTTTGCATGTAGGCGCCGAATACTTTTTGAATTACCTTCTTTAATTACATTACCCCAGTCTGAAAATTGGCTTTTATTTGATTTGAAATCTACAGGGAGAATACCATTTGTAATATCAACTACACAATGTATTTCTAAAGGGATTAAATCATCAATTAATCTCTGTAAAAATGCTCCAGAACGATTGTAATATGGTGCAATAATTTTAATGCTTGTGGGATTTTTGGATAGTTTACTTATAACATCTTTATATAGAGAATTTTCATTTTGAGTATATGACAGATTGTAAACGATTTCTTTTATTGTTTCCGTTTCGTTTTGAATGTTTTCTAGTTTATTTATCCATTGAGAATACTGATTTATCCAACCAATTTTAGTCGTATTGATTTCAGAACAATGTGATGATAACTTTTGAATATACTTCCAAGCAGATTTAAAAATAGGCTGGGTCTTTGTTCTTTCATTACTCGTGTAAAATGATGACCAGATTTCATCGTTATATAAAAGACCACTTGAAGTAATATTACCGCTACCAACAGAAAGATACCCTTTGTCTTTTCCTGCTAAAAAAAATATTTTAGGATGAAAGGCTCCTGAAATATGAACAGGTGTAATGCTGTAATTTGCTTTGAACTTTATAGAACTAGTACTTAAGTGTGTAGACAAGTATTTCTCTAACATTGCAGCATCAACAAATAGATTGATATTTGTTATCCCTGCACTTCTTAATCTTGGTAAGATAAGCTGTTCAAAGAAAGCCAAATCAATACTATAACTTGTAATAACACAACTGTGATATTTATTCTTTCCTGTACCAATTAACTCTAAAATATTAGAACGTTCTATTTTCATTGTTCTAGGTTTTTTAGATGTTCCAGTCCTTTAGAAGTCAAAGTTGTAGTTTTAGAATCTATAATATTCAAATCACGCATGAAATCGAATAGGGTGTGAATTCTTGGTGATGAATAATCATAATGAAAATCATCCACAAATCTTATCATACCATCGTCTCTATAAAATTTAGCGCTATTTTGTGTAGCATTTAGCTTCCTTAAAGCAACAAAATGATGTCTATTGACGACATAACTGATAATAAAAAATTCAACAAACTGGGTTATAGTAAAATCATTTTTTAAATCAAAATCGTTATATGAATTGAGAAAACTACTTGGTGTATGTATTTTGAAATTGTTAGAAATTGTGATTAGTTCGCTTACACTAGTGTTATTTTCGATAAATAATTTTTGAATAGCACAAAGCGTCAAAAATATTTTGATATATGGATCGTTTTCTTTTTTTGAGAGATTAACTAATTCCTCAACTGAATCTTTCTTAAAGGATTTTCCAAAAAATAAATGCTCCTTTTTATTAGCACCTTTTGAATCAAATAGTGTTGAAACTTTTGAAACTATATGATCAATTAATTCGATTTCATCTATCCAGTTATTGCTAGACTTTTCATCTAATATTTTAAGAAAAGCATCTAAACAACCGGTGCAAGAAACACTCCAAAACTGTTCTAAAATAAAAAAGTACCATAATTTTTCAGTGGTAGAATAATCAGTTTGCCATCCATTGCCATAAATAGAAAAAGGAACATTTAACTGATTGTATTTTTCTTCTTCATTTTGAGTAATGTTAGATAGTAATAGTTTGATTGTTTTTTTTCTAAAATAAGTTTCTTGAGTCTCTTTAGGTCTATCCACTCCAGAGAATAGTTTCCATAATAATTCTTGTTCTTTACTTTTATCTGGTATGTCAAGCATATTATAATCAATACTCAATAACTCAAGTTCTCTTTTAGTGATGTAGTTGTTTTCGATGGCATCAGTAAAAATTTGAATATTTGATGACGTGTTTTGACTAAAAGCATCTGCCAACTGTTTCCCTGATACTTTTGTTTGGTGTTCAAAATCTGTACGTATATATAATCCTTCTTTATCACCTTGATCTCCAAGAATGCCCATTTGTTTTATGGAACTTATATAATACTGACCAAGTACGCCACGAGGGTTTTTCCAGTATGAACCTTCACTATTAGCTTCTTCTTGAGTTCCTGATTTAAGATTAATAGTTTCATCACTACTTTCAAAAATAGCCTGAGCTTTTGTAATACCAGGAACCCCTCCCAAATTTTTATAAGCTGCAATAAGTGCCAATAAAAATTCAGCCCGCCTTAAATAATTATTTTGCTTACTCCTTGATGTGTTTCTAATTGTTTTAGCGTACCAATCGAAAAACCAGCAATAAAAAGAATAATAACGCACGCGTTGTGTTACGTTATTAAGACCTGGTAGTAATAAATCAAAAATACGTTCGCTAGTTAAATTTAAGCCTAATTGATCTAGACCAGAAATAGGATAATGTGGTTTTCCTAAAAAAGGTGCCTTTACTTGATTGCTTTCGAATTGACGTATACTCATTAATTTTGGTTTAGACCACTTATCCTAATTTTTTCAATTTATCGTCTTTGAAATAATTTTAATTCAAGTTTTGCAGGCGTTAAAATTTTTAAAGCACGTGCATGATTAATTACTTTAATGTAATGTGTTTCATCCATAAACTGTGTCCAAGGAAGTAACTGTAATTTAGGTAACCCTTTAAGTTTAGCTTGCTCATTTAGTTTTTGCTGTATAATTCTATCAACAGGAAAGTGAGGGGGTTCTTTAATATTACCCAAGCACCACTGATATTTTAGATACAGGTTGAGCATTTTTTGAGCAATACCAAAATTAATTTTACCTCCGTTAAATATTTCTGCGTATTGTTTACTACTGTCGCTTACCGCTTTGATGTTATCTATATGTTGCGCATCAGTTACTTTAGCTGATTTGTATTGCGCCAATATGTTTTCTACAACAACTGTTGTATTGTTTTTAAAAAGTACTTTAGTGTCATTTGAAGCATTATCAACATAAGCATAAGCCCTTTGAAAAGAAGCTCCAAAGGTGAGCATCCAAATTTCTTTATTTATAAAATCTTTTTTCATAAACTATCTAAACTTTTTCTTTCTTTAATAACACTATTTATAAATTTAATTTCAGATTGCTGTAGATTGTATTTCTTATACAGTTTAACGTCAGTCCACTTTTTACTTAAATCTTGCACTGGGACAAAACGAAAAATTTCTTGATTCATATTATGACTATTTTTCATTAACAGCATCATGAAACGGAAAAACTTTGTTTTCATGTAAGCAACTAAATTTTCAGCTTCACGCTTATTCTTGACAACTCTTACTAGTAAATGAGTGTCTGTACATAATGAACCGGGCTCTGAAATAATTGGTTTACTTATGATAGAATGGGGTAGTTCATCATAACCCGGACTTGCTTTTGCGACTAGAACTTTCCATTTGTTAATTATAGATTTCTTGTCATTATATTCTGGTATTTTGTTTTTTGCGATATAACCAATATTACCCTTTGCCAGATAAACTTTATGATTTCTTAAGCCATTTCTAGACTTTACATCTTTATTGTTTGAAGCTAGTTTAAAAGCATTTCTTGAAAACGCTCCCTTTATTATCATTTCTTCTTCGGTTTTAACAATCTTTTTTAGAATTTCTACTCCCAAATTATATCTTATTAGAATATCGTGACTGTTGGTTCTAAGCGGTCTTTTTGAATCATAAATATCTTTGTTAATATGATTGAATACATGACAATTGTCTTTATGCTCTGCATCCCAAAGAAAAGTACAAACACCACCACGTAAGCTCACTGGACTCTCAAAATATATAGTTGGATCAGGGTAATCATGCAGTATTGCGATGCGTTTATCATCAATAAAAGATTGCCTGAACTCCTTTAAACCCCTCCCTTTACCACCCGAATACCAGCTTGCTTTAAGAATCATTGCTATGTAAGTTGGGTTTAGTTTCTTGGCTATATCGAAATAATTATGATAAATCGCTGAGCCAGAACCCGAACCTTTTCTACCGCCACCATCTGTTTTTTGATATGGTGGTCCCGAGACTATAACGTCAGGTTTAAGTTCTTTAAGGGATACCATAATCTTATTGTTATCTTCGGCAATGAGATCAAAAGAATTGAAATCTAATATGTTTTTTAGAGGTAACCCTAAGGACTCGTATACTTTTCTAGTTAATTCGTATGCGAGAGAAGATGTAGTAACCGAGTATATGTTATTCATTAAATTCGGCAGTGTCTCACTATACGCTTTATAAACAGCAACAGCAAGTTCACCTTGCTTTGAAGCTAGATCCAAGATTATAAAGCTCTCGTTAATCTTATCAACTGGGATAAGTTCAACCAAATCATCTGCAACTCTGGCAGGCATAACCACCTCTGAGACAGAAACTCTAGCAAATTTTTTCATAGCCATTGCAGCTCTTTCTAATGGAATAAGTGATTTGTCGCGACCTAAATCATTTATATTTTTAATTTTATATTCAAACTGATTAAGCACGAATTCTGAAGAAGCTTGAAGCATAGTTTCAAGATCTTTAGTGTAAATACCAACATTTTTTAGAATTCGCTTATTAGCATCACTTTCAGTTATACTTTCGATAATTTTAGCAATGGAATTGACTTCAGATTTAGTTAAAAAAGCATAGAACAGGATGCGTAAGCGGTAGGCCGCTAATTTTTTTTCGATTAACCTACTATCATCTTCCTCATCACTATTATTCTTATTATTTGTAGAATCATTTTTTTTATCGGGCTCCGCTTCTGCAGAATTGCCTGTGTCCATTTCAGTTCCATCACCTTCTGCAGGGTTAATCTCCAGTCCTTTTTTTGCATCGATAGGGTTGATACTTTCAATTAATGCCTTTAGTTTTTCATTATCCATTAGTTTGCTGTCGAATGGAACATCGCTAGCTTCCTCAAGAATACTTCTATCTCGTGAATAATTTCTAACAGCATCAATAATATTAGTAGGTTTTATTTTAACCAACTTATTTTTATTCAAGCTAATTATAGGGGATATTTCAAGCTCTTTTTTTATTCTTTCTTCCAACATTTCATTGCCTCTTTCAGATACATTAATGTTATAAAAAAGAGATTTCTGAACCTGCATCTGAAAAAGACGGTTCGGATCAAAGTCAACCAATAAAGTCTGAGGCTTCATATTATATTTTATAGCCTCTTCATCATCATCTATATATGATTTAATATATTGATTCTGTAAGCGAAAAATGGATTGATCGTATTCTTGAGGAGAAGCGGTGTCCTTGAAATAAAACATAGTGTCCCATTCTGGTACGGTTGTCCCTGTAAGCATTCTGTTTACAGTAAAAGTCATGGTTTTCTGATCTTCATCCTCACATTTAGTAATTATACTTTTTACGCTTCTGGTAGTTTTGTAGAGCCCTTCATTATCTACCCCAGCTATATTTAAAATCTTATATTCATTCAATTTCAAGAACTTATCCGTATTATCTGTAATCAATTTTTCTAATGCATCACATGAAGCTTTAAAGGGTAAAACACAAACAATATGACGGCAAAGTTTACCTTCTTGTATTTTATCATAGTTTAAAAAGCTTAGTAAACTATTATCTGTTTTTTTACCATCTATGACTTGAAACAACTCAAGAATTTCTTTTTTGTACTTAAATTCTTTGTGACTACCATCTTTTGCTTTTGTTATAGAATTAGGGCGGAATAATTCAGAAAAAGCATATGTTTTGCCATTTTTCCTAAGTTCTTTCATTCTGTCCCTAGTTGACTTATTAGGGTGAAATGCAAATCGAATCATTTCAGGAAATCCATAATAAGGATTATCCCATTCTTTCTTATCTAAATTTTCCTCGTCATTGTCCCATTTTTTTTGGTCTTCAACAATATCTACAAATTGATAAAATGCAATAATTTGATCCTCTGTAAATTCATCTCCCATCAAAATTCTATAAGGAGTTCCAGATAAGTGAAGACTTACTTTGGCATCAAAGACCTTTAGGGCCGCAGTATTATCTGTTTCTAAATCGTCTTCATCTTTCAGCTCTTTATCTATTTCATTCTTTTTTAAACCTAAATTCTTTAGCACTTTGCCATATTCTTCTGCTCTGGCTCCATAATGTGTTTCATCTATTATGAGTAGGTCTAGTTTTTTACTAAACAACTCTTCGTGTCGTTCCTTCAAATTATCGCCTTGTAAATCCTGTAGCGTTAGGAAAATTACTAGACGTTTATCTTCTGCAAGTTTCTTCGTAATAATGGAATTACTTTTGTCTAAATCGTCCTTGTTTAAAAAATCAAATTCAAGAAATTTTTCGTGTGTTTCTACTGTTTGCTTCCATTCTGATTGAACATCTGCCTTAGCCGAGAGAATAACTACAATTTTGCTATCTATCTCATCATGTATTGCGCAGCACATTGCAGTAAAAGATTTACCGAATCGCATTACTGCATACATCAAAAGATTAGTATATCCTTTTTTTACTGCATCTCCAAATGCGGAAATTGTTTTTTCTTGATTTGGTCGGGGAGCATATTTGCTAGAGCCTCTTTCATAAGTGAAAGTTTCTGGCAAACGATCAGAAGTGTAAAATTTATATTTGCCATCATTTTTAGAGGCACTTTCCTTAATACTAGCAATAGCTTCGTCCAAATCCATTTTGGTTGCATTTTTAAAAAACTCACGCGAATAGTATGGGTTATCTATATCTTGTGGGTTTAGCCGCCTCCTTTTTTTTTCGTCTTGTAAATATGTGTGAACAGCAAAATCTCTAAAAATTCTATCATCATCCAGTAGGGCTGAATGTTCATACTCTTTTTTAAGGTCAGAAAATTTATCACGCCATTCTTCAAGCCTTTTAGCAACATGTCTATAGGTGTCACCTACTTTTAGAGCTTTGGGAGCATCTTTTGTAGAAAAAGCATAAATAAATGGTTCTACACGGCCAACAATGATATGATCAGCTACAGAAGTCTCAATAATTTTTGTCATAAACCTGAGTTTTCGAAAATATGATTAAGTATTCTGGTATCTAGCACACTATATTTTGGATTTAGAATGTGATTATCATAGTACTTATAGGCACCTTTTTTTGAAGAGCTGAGAGAATTTATATCTGATAAATTTTCATTAGGAATACAATGTGCGGGAGTCCATAATTTTGCACCAGCAGTTGAAAACAGAGTAGGTTTAGGGGCTATTTCTTTAATTCTATCGGTAGAAATCCAACCGATACCATACCAATAATTAGCTTTCCTCGGATCGACATTATCCATTGTTCCATAAAGATAGATGTCTATGCCATGAGAGTTGTCTCTAAATTGTTTGTCATTAATTAACCTGCATCCATAGGTTTCATTTTTAGTTATTGTTCTATTAATAACAGAATTAAACTTATGTGGCGGATAAAATTCAGTTTTTACATCTATTCGATGTCCGTTAAAAACTATATCACATTCATCTCTATGAGTTAGTAAGTCAGTGTCTAAAACCATATTCCTCATAATATTATATGGATCTAAGCCTAACATAATACCTGCGCACATGTCACCTATATATCCAACAACACCCTCTACATTTTGTGCTAAAATTGGATCATCACTTAGTTGCTCTTTTAATTTTTTAGTTGTAAACTGATTTGTAAAATAACCCTGTCTTTGTTTTGAGAGACTAAAAGCAATATTAAACATGTCTTGAGTAATTTTAATTTTGGTCATCTTTTTCCTTTTTTAGTTTCCTTCATAATACACAGTATCTTCTCACCTAAAGCTTTGGCTAGTAATGGAGGTACAGCATTACCTACTTGCCTATATTGTGAACCCTTTTTCCCAGAAAAAATATAAGTATCAGGAAAGGACTGAAGGCGCGCACCTTCACGCACTGTTAATGCTCGATTTTCGGTAGGGTGATAAAGAGATCCAGTCGATGCAACATCAAACCTAGTGTGTACGGTATTTGATGGTTTTTTTCTATGTAGCCGACCGTAAGTATTCAAAAATTTCTGAGGTGGTTTATATTCTGCAGGTATATCTTTTTGGTTACCCCCTTCTGGCACAAAGCTCATTCGTTTAAGAACTATTTCAGCATGCGATGGCAAAATGTGATTATTTAATTTAGATTTTTTTGTAATGCCTTTGAAAGCTTCACCAACCGTAACAAAAGGTTTGATTTTTTGATTGTCAAAAAAGCCTAACTGTGAGGTAGAATTACCATGAGTTGGTTCAGGAAATTCTATTTTATAACCTTTTTTATTACCAATAAAAATTGCTCTTTTTCTATTTTGAGGCACCCCGTAATCAACTGCGTTCAAAACCTTAGCATCAATGTTATAGCCAATGTCTTTAAAAGCTTTGAAAATGGCTTCCTTGACTCTACCTGAATCCATACTTAAAAGTCCAGTTACATTCTCCATAATAAACCAGGTTGGAGCTAGTTCATCAATTATTCTAACAAATTGTACAAATAATTTATTTTTAGGGTTTTCAAGAAATCTTGATTTGCCATTGACTGTTGAAAACCCTTGACAAGGTGGCCCCCCTGAAACTAGAGTTAATTCACCTTTTTTTAATCCAATTTTATCTAATATTTCAGAACCTTTTATGTTTGAGATATCTCCACAAATAAAGGGAGTGTTTTTAAAATTAAGGTTATGTGTGTCTTCACAATCTTTAACAAAATCTAAACCTAGTTCAATTTCAAATCCCGCCATTTGAAGACCCAGTGACAATCCACCAGCTCCACAAAACAAATCAACTGCATTTATCTTTTTACTCATTTATACTAATAATTTTTTTTCGCTGATTTTTAATAATACAGCAATTTCATAATGGAATCTAATACTCGACTGTCTTCTATTCTGCACATACCCATTCACCATATTATAGCTCTTACCGAGTTTATTAGCTAGCCAAATTTGCTTGATGCCTTTTTCTTTAAGTACTTCCTTTATACGGTTCATGGTTTACTAAAATAGTAAGCACAATATAACTAAAAATATCTCATTTTTCGATTACTTTTTAACTAAATCTTCTGCCAAATAGTACAATTGCTAAAATAGTAGTCGTGCAGGTGGAGATACTGTAGCCTGTATGGTAGAGGGTATTGCAGCAGCCTTCTATAGTGATATCCCTCAACACACAAAAGAAGAAACATTGAAAAGAATTCCAGAAGAATTTAAAGATATTTTAAATATGATTTAGATTATCAATTAAGCCTGTAAACTTATTTAATGAGTCCATACTTTTATTATCATGTAATTTAAAATGACATACATCATTTCTAAAAAGTCTTGATTCATCAATCATTTTTAGAATTTCTTTTTTCTCTAAATTTTTAAAAATAGTGTCATGAAAATATCTTGCAATTAATTCTTTATACTGTTCAAAAGTTAGTTCTGAGACTGCAACATCACCAAGCTTATCAGGGTGTATGACTTTTAAATCCCTCACAATATCTCTTAGTTTCTTCTCTAAACTTTCTATAGCAAGAAACTTATATGAATAGTCTCTTAATGCATCAGCAACAACTCTTGTAGTTATTAATTTAGAAAAAGAATTATTTTCGTTAATAAGTACCGCGGAATGTCTTGACAACAAATCCATTGCGTGAAATAAGTTATCATGAATATGAACTTCTGGAAGTTTTTTATCTTTAATAGATTTTTTATCAAATTTTATTTCATTTGCGTATTTAGACCACATAACCTTTCTTTTGTACAATCCAACGTTTTTACAACCCTTATTGTCGATTATTGGTAGTAGAGAAACATTATGAGTAATAAATTTTGTTTTTAATAATGATATATCAGCACTACTATCAACATAAATTAATTTTTTTGCGAAGGGTAATAAAAATTCTACTGTCTGATTCATTAAATTAAATTATTTCATTCAAAAGGTCAAGTTAATTAAAAACTTCAATTAAATACATTCACGAAATTATTTAAAGATATAATTTATATTGTTCTATCTTTTTATTTATTCTCTTATCCAAATAGTCATTTTTACCTTTTAGCTTTTGTGCTATTTTGATGGCTTGGAAATGGTATTTTTTTATTTTCGCATTACC
>Ga0209654_1003022_pt1 | contig 10739 bp, 6 predicted proteins | sample SaaInl1SG_22_DNA_FD_184646 | JGI IMG/M metagenome (GOLD analysis project Ga0209654, IMG submission 184646) | Marine microbial communities from expanding oxygen minimum zones in the Saanich Inlet - ESP_161SG_22_DNA (SPAdes) (version 2) | ecosystem: Environmental > Aquatic > Marine > Intertidal... | reverse complement strand
CTGAATGTAATTGGGGGCCGCTGTGGTCAATGGCGTCTATACGGTTGCTGTATGCAGCGATAACATCTCTGATAGTCCAGCCGCCATTTTTGTAGCCTTCTTGAAGCTCAGGAATGGTAATTTCTAAGAACTGAAAATTATTGAGGTCTTCTGTTTTAGGGACCTCAGCTTGGTTTTGACAGGCAAAAAGTAGCATACTAAGGGCTGCCCATTGGGTTTTTTTTAGAAATTTCATTGGCTTGTTTAATTAGATACGTTTGTATTTGGAGGGGCGTTTTATGTAAATGTTTTGCTTAAAGATAATAATTTATAATCCTTACCTTTAATCCATGTTCAAAAAAGTATTTGGCCTATTTTTATTTCTCTTTGTAGTTGTCCTAAGTTTTAATGGCTGTGTAGACACAGCACCTACTTATGACAACCTCGCAGCGATTAGATGTGCAGATGGGATTCAGAATTTTGACGAAACAGGGGTAGATTGTGGCGGCAACTCTTGTAACAAAGTGTGCCCTCCTTATTCCAATGAGCTCAATGGAGAAGTGCTTTGGCGTCAGGTACTCACCCCAAATAAGGTCTATACCCTTTCAGGACCCTTATTGGTGCGCCAAGGGGCTACACTTGAAATTCACGCGGGGACTATTATAAAAGCGGTTCCAGGAACTAAGGCTCATATTGCAGTGCAGCCTGGGGCTAAATTATGGATCTGGGGCACAGAGTCTAATCCAGTAGTCTTTACCTCTGCTTCAGACGCCCCTCAGCCAGGAGATTGGGGTGGCATTATTATGATGGGTAAGGCGCCTACTGGCCACGAGGAGCGTCCAAGGACTTTGGTGGGAAATTATTTCTATGGGGGTGATTATGAATTTGACAGCTCAGGACAAATTAGGTATACCAAAATTGAGTACGCTGGTGCTGCCTTCCAAGAAGATATTTACTTTAATGGTCTTGGCTTGTATGGTGTGGGCAAGAACACCACCCTTTCTCACATCCATATTTCTAAGGGATTGGGCAGTGGAATGGCCATTTTTGGCGGAAATGCCACCATTTATAATGTATTGAGCACTCAAAATCAGATCAATGGTATTGAGATAGAGGGTGGTTGGTCTGGAATAGGACTTAAGTGGTTTGTGTCTCAGCCGCAGCAGCATGGTATTTGGATAGATTACAGTACGGAGGCCTCTAAAAATGGAACTGCTTTTTCTGTTTCTGAGGTATTGATTAAAAACCCCTTGAACGGAGCCGGACTTGCTTTTAAAAGCGGGGGTGTTAAAGGCCATTTTAGTTCCTTACAATTTTCAGGAGTTTCAAAGGGCTTTTACGCCAGTGATGTGAATGTTTTGGATGGTCTATCAACTTCTGGTTTTGGCATTGAAGCCTTGGGCCTTCAAGATACGCCAGCCAATTTTAATTGGGGCAACTCAGACGCTAACCCACCTTCTTTTGTGGGTGAGACTAACTTTTCCACCTTTTCAGATGCTTTTCCGGACTGGGGACTGCCTATTCAATAATTGACATTAATATTTAAAAAGGGTCCACAGAAGATTTAGCGGGCTTCCCAGCCATAGCTTTATTATTGAATCTCCCTGATCAATCTCTCAGATGAATCTCCCTGATTATTCTACCCTAAAGACTTTGGTCCAAACTTTTTCATCCCCCTTTAAGTTTTGGTAAAAGACCTTTAATTCATAGTTTCCTTTTACACTTGAGGTATAGAAATAAGAAGGAGTTGTCTCTAAAGATACTAAGCTGTTGGGCAACCAGAGTAATTGAGTGTTAAAATGAGGCAGTTGGTCTACAGTTTTGGGAATAGTCTGATTTTCTTCGATGGTGTTTTTTTGAATTTGGTAGTATTTCTTTTGTAATGCTGGGAGCTCTAGCGCTTTGACACTTAAATCGTTACTTTTAATATACTCCAGTGGGTAGCCATTTTTAGTGCTAATTTGGACCAACCCATTCCAAATTTTATTTCCAACGACCAGCTGTTTTTGAACCACTTTAATACGGGCTATATTTTGGGTGGAATACCCCCTAAACTGTTCTTGATCTTCTACCGGAATGCCATCTATAAACAATAGGGGAGGGGCAGCAATTGGGGTATTTCTACTCACTCCTTTACAATAAAGCACTAAGCCTCCATCTGTTGTTTTTTGGTAACTCAATTCACTGATGATCTCAAAAACGGTTTCTTCAAAAGTGGGAAATAATGTGTATTCTTCTAGAATGTATTCACTGGATTCTAAATGACTAAAGTCAGATATTGGACGGTTCTCTAAAGCAATGGAATCTGGTTTAAAGCGGTTGAAAGCATTTTCTATTTGGTTGTATACACTGCGTTGGGTCAGTGTTTCCAAGTCTTTTGAATACAGTTGTAGTGTTCCTTTTGGGAGAGATGCTAAGTGAGGGAGTGGTAGCGGGTTTACCACTAAGTGGTAGTCATTTTTAGCATTACCCATTATTTCTAGCACAGCGTTATTGTTGTTTATAGGGCTGTTGATAGGGAAACTAAATGTCCCATCTGCTGCTGGATTGGTGAGCTTAAAAGGCATGTTCTCTCCTAGAAAGCTCAAGGCTATACTGACTTCATTTATTTTTAGTTGGGTACTTTTCTTATCGTTTGCCACAATACGCCCGCTGATAGAAGCGCCTTGAAATTCTCCTTGACGCTCTCTTTGAAGTTCAATTTGAGGTTTTTCTTGAGAGAAATTTCCGGCTCCGGCTGGCGTAGATTGAGCCCCTTTTTTCTCTAGAGGGGCTATGTTAAAATAAGCGAAAGACTGAAGGCTTTCTTTTTTTCTAATCGAAAGGGTTGCTATAGTTTTGCTACCTAGAATTTCTTTAAGGCTTAAACCAGCCCCGTTTTCGAGTATTTCTTTAAGGCTGAGATCTTGTAGGCTTATTTTTTCTAAAGGACCAAAAACAGGCATTAATTTGGCGTCTGTAATGGTATCCCTGTTTTTGATAGTTGGTTCAAGGACTGTATTTGAGACAGTCGTTTCAGGGGTAAAATCAAGGGTGTTTTTTGCCTCTATTTCATTGACTGTGCCAACGCGTGCATTGGTGTAGGGATTTATAACAGCCAATGGACGTATAAATAAATCTTCTGGGTCCTGCTGCAACATTTGTTGGGTATAACCCACTAATGTATAGGCGCCTGTGGCTAAACTCACTGGAATAAAAAGGTCTCCCTGACCTCGTACACTATTTAGATGCGTCTGGTCTTTAAGCAGTGGTTTTAAAAAACCCTCTGGTTCGGAGCCATTGTTAGATATTTGTTTCAATAGCATTTGTGCCAAGAGCACTTTTTCTCCCATTGGGTTTACTAGGGCAATGTAGGCTACCTTACTTAATTTTTGTTTTAAAAGGCCTTCTTTTGACTTTAAAGTGACACTAAAATACAGGTATTCTCCGGGTAAAATAGTTTGTGTGTTGAGATGTACGGCAATGGTTTCTGTGCCCGAAATATTCAGCATGTCTTTCTGAGTAACAAGATTAGATTCTTGTCCGATTAAAGAGAAGCAATAGCTAAAGAGTAGGATGAATAAAGTGTTTTTCATATTAATCTATCCAAAAATCAGGTTTTATATTGGAACCAAGGGTAGTGCAGTCTCCACAGTTGGCTGACACTACTAAGAAGGTACCCCCTGGCGCAATACGATCTATGTTTATGCCAAAATAGCGCACGGAGTTGTTGTATATAACATTGAGCAATTCTCTGCTACCCAATGGGCCGTCTGTAGTGGGGGCAGAGGGAATGCAATTGACTAGGTAGTCTGGTAGCTCTTCTCCAGGAAAATAATCGTCAAAGTTTATAAAGATTCTTTTTTCGCTTACGGTAGAGACCTCAAAAAAACCAGCTACTTTTTCATCTGGATCTTCCAAGGCGTACATATTTCCCTGTAAAAATCCCGGTTGGTCTTCTGAAAAAACATTCTCTGCAGAAGCTGAAAGACTCTTTAGAGTTTCGTAATAGCTGTAGGTTTGTTCGCTCACCCCAAATTGTTTTACCCCAATGCTGTAACGATGTTGTAAAATATAGTCTTCTTTAGAGATAAATCTTATGGGAAAATTTTTTACTTCATTGCTGCTCAAGGCAGCGGTGGAGGTGAGTAACACCTCTTTAGGTCTTGCAGTTCCATAGCAAACCTGTTCTTCTGTTTCCCGCTCTATAATGGCGAGGTTAAAGGTAGATTGCCCCTCTGATAGGACCACAATGTCTAGAGGGCTCCAATAAGGCGCGACTATTTTCCAGTGTTCTGTAAAATCGTATCTAAATCTCGAGGCGGTGACCGGGCCGCTCCCGTCTAACTGAATAGAAATTCCTGGCTTCCCTTGGGCATTGGTAGTCGCTACCGCCTTAAGTGCTTGAATTTCTGTGGGAGCCGGCAAGCCCATTGGGCTAGAGGCATATGCCTCCCCGGTCACAGAAGTAATTTCCAATTGGTAGGACACGCCCGCTTGCGCGGCAAATGGCGTTACGGATTTATACACACCATTTGGGGTTTCGTAAAAGGCATGCAGGGATCCATCTGATCCACTGACAGTTACAGCGGCGTCTGTTTCATACCTTGGTCCCGCATTCTCAAAGGTATAAGATCTCGAGAGTTGCACCACTTGTTTTTTGTACTCGTCTGTCAAGAGACCATTCACCACCAATACCTCAGAAGAACCCCCAATAGTTCCTTGGTAATCTGTAATACAAGATTGGAGCGCAAGCAGAAACAAGCCTAAAAAGCCTTTGCTCAAGTATGGTATGATCTTGTACTGGTTCATGTTTTAAAAATTAATGGTGTAAGTAAGTGACGGTACTGCCACCGCAAAAATACTGCTCTGTAAGGCTTTAATTGACCCGGACTCATTTACGAAAAATACGGAATAGGGATTGTTTCTCCCCAAAGCATTGTAAACGGAGAGGCTCCAAAATCCATTAAATACCTTATTTTTTCTGTGATTCCCTTCTAAATTAATACCGAGATCCAAACGGTAATAGTCTGGAATTCTATAGCTGTTTCTGTCGCTGTAAAGCACGTATTCAGATCCATTAAATTGATAGTTTCCTATAGGAAATGTAACGGGCCTTCCAGTTTGGTAAATCAGGTTGGCAGAAAAACTCCATCGTTTTGAAAATTGATAATTCAATACCCCACTAAAATCGTGAGGTTTGTCAAAATTACTTGGAAAATAGGCCCCATTGTTAATCTCTAAATTTCTGAAATCACTCGCCAACTGTAGCAGTGATCTTGAAAAAGTATAGGAAAGCCATCCGTTTAATTTTCCGATGTTTTTTTGAAGAAACAATTCTATGCCATAAGATTTGCCTAAACCTTGAATGACTTCTTGCTCTACCCTGGAATTTAACACCAAAGAGGCTCCTGTCTTAAAATCTAAAAGATTTTCTTGTCTCTTGAAAAATCCCTCTGCGCTGGCTGTGTATTTTTGGTTGCTACTGTTGTGGTAATACCCTATGGATACTTGCTCAGAAGCCTGAGGTTTAATATTGTTGTCAGACAATTTCCAGGAATCGTTGGGCGCTGGAGTGGTGGCGTTTGATAGGGTATGAATAAACTGAAATGCTTTATTGTAACTCGCTTTTATGGAATTATTGTCATTGAGTAAGTACCTAAAAGAAATTCTAGGGGCTAGCCCAGTATAAGTAGCTGCAATTTGTCCTTTGTCTATGAACTCCTCTGCACTTAAACTGCCGTTGTTAAAAGGACTGTTGGGTTCATATGTACGTTGAGTAAGGGCGCCAAGTTGTGTATATACATTGTATCTAAGTCCCAATTCTACTGCGGTTTTATCTGAGATATTGATGAGATCAGAAGCAAAAACAGCCATTTCTAAGGCCTGTTCGGCCTCTAAATTTACTACAGTGGTAAGGTCGTTAGCGCTATAAGGCTTGTTAAACCCAGGCTGCATCTGATAGTTTTTTATCATGACCCCGTAGGCAAGGGTGTGCTTGGGGTATATTTCAATTTTAGTATTTATGAGGAGTTGTGAATCTGTGAGTTCGTAGCCTTGTTTAAAACCATTGTTCCCACTGCCTTCATAATCAATGGTAAAACCATAGCGACTGTGGGTTACTGCAGTATTTAAAAATTGTTTATTGGCCAGCTGCCTCTGCCATTGAATGGATAGCGCAGTATTGGTATAGCCATAAATAGAATCTGACGTAATACTAAAGGCATCTTTAGAATGATAGAGGGTAGTTTTTAGGGTATTTTTTTTATTGAGCTGCTGCTGATACTTTATAATGCCGTCATAAAATAAGGCAGTACTATTGGCCAAACTCTCTTCTTTTAATGCACCCAGCACCCAGTTGGCATGCGCAGAACGACCTCCAATTAACAAAGAGGCACTGTCCTTTTGGAGGGGAATTTCTAACATCAGGTTAGCCGTTATGGGACCTAAAGAAGCCTCTCCTTTCAACGTCTGATTGTTTGGTGTTTTGGTTTCCATATCAAAAACAGCAGAAAGTCTACCGCCGTATTGGGCAGGAATAGACCCTTTATACACATTTAATGCGGCCACTGCAAAAGGGTTTAATGCAGGGAATAAACCAAAAAAATGGGTGGGATTGTACACCACGGCCCTGTCTAATAAAATTAAGTTTTGGTCTGTTTTACCGCCCCTCACATTAAAACCAGAGGCACCCTCTCCCGCAGAACTCACACCAGGTAATGTGGTGGCTACTTTAAAAAGGTCCCGTTCTCCTAAAACCAAAGGGATGTTTTTGGTCTCTTCTGGAGTAAAAGAGCTTCCGCCACTACCCACTTCTTCTACCGCTTTTTTTGCCCCAGCTTTAACCACCACTTCTTCTAGGGCTTCAAATGATTCTTGAAGGCTTAGATTCAAGCTGCCGTTGTTGAATACTTTAATGGGTTGTTCCACATTTTGATAGCCCACAATAGAGACTTTAAGCAGTTGTGATCCATAAGAAATTCCCTCAAAAGCAAAGTCTCCTGATCCGTCGGTGGAGGTGTAGTCTTCTTGATTGTTTAAAATTATTGTGGCGTTTGGAATGGGTGTAATTCCGTCTGCCTCAGTGATTTTTCCAGAGATAGTATACCCGTTTACAGCAATATAATTTGTTTGCTTTCCAATTGTTATAGTTGTTCTTTTTAAGGGATTGTCTCTAGGGTTTGTCTTGTTGTTAAAATTAATTTCCAAAGGAAGCTTTGAAGAAAATTCATTAGAATCAGAACTGTTTGCTTTTTGAAATTCGCCCCTGTAAAATGAGGCCACAATATCTGGATATATTAAGGTGTTTTGTGTAATGATATACTGCCTTTCCCATTCAAATACATTGAGGTTGGTACCACTTATTAGGGCTTCTAAAAGAATTTTTGGCGTACTTCCAGCATAGGACCCATTGACCACTAGGTCCTTGACCCAATCTTGTGCGTAATAGATTTTGGCACCCGTATGCAGTGCTACTGAATCCAAAGCCCTGTTCAAAGGAACTTCTTTAAATACAATAGTGTTTGTAGGGCCTTGAGCCAAGGCATTTAAAGTACCCAATACTACAATGCAAAAGACCCATAAAGTGAGAGATTTTTTCATTCTTCTTTAGAGATTTTTGAAAGGTAAATGGCCTCTAATTCTGGTGACATTTTCTTGATCACACTATAGACGCCTTTTTCGTAGTAAAGGTAATATGGCGCCTGTTTAAACTCGTAATAAGCTAACCCACTGGTTTGTTTTCTTTGAATTCTTGCACGCTGCTTTTTTAATAGCGCACTATGGCTATTCGCTGCCAATAACTCAAAATAACCTTGGGCACCTTTAAGGCCTTCTTCATGAATAAAATGAAATGATCTCATCCCTAGTTTAAACTGGCTGGCCCTATTTGAATTGACAATAACCGTAGGTGCTCCTGGAGCAGTGGGGTGTTTTAATAACAGTAAATCTTGGTAGGTGTCGTATTTAATCTCTATGCCTTCCTGCCAAATACCGTCAAAATAAATACTGCCCTGTTGAAATTCATAAGGACCTAAGAATTTGTGTCTTTCATTGATGGTACGGTGCACGTCTGCGTATGTAGGCCCCTCGAAAAGAGCGCTACTAGATTGTGCCCAAAGCTTAGGTGAACTATAAAGGCTTAAAAAACCAAGGAGTATTATTTTAAAAAACAAAAAAGAGGTTCTGTACATTTAAGACCACTTAAAGTGTGATTTTAAAGGTATAAAAACAAAACGGATTAGACCTATCCTTTCTTCTTTTCATCTTCAATACTCGCAGGGGTAATGTCTTCATCATAAGCCTTATAGTACATTTCTAATAAGTTCATGATAGCGATGAGTAAATCCCTGGTTTCTGTAAGGATAGAGAAGTATAGCGTGGTGTTCTTTGGGCTTGTTTCTTCTGAACGAATTCTAGCAATCTGAGTTTCTATTTTTTCAGAGATAGAGCGCAGCATGTCTTCTTTTGCATTGAGCACATGAATAATGTCGTTGAAGTTTCTGTTTTCAAAAATACTTTTAGTCTTGTCGAATAAAGATGTTTCAAAGAGCGCTTCAATTTCTTTTAATTCTTTTAACTGATTGTATTTAAGCTTCTTGTGATTGTTGTTCACATGCTTGTGACTCACCTTTGAAATATAATCCAAAGACTGTGCAGCGTCTGTTAAATCTTTTAAGGTATTCAAGTAGAAGTCTGTGGCGCGGACGCTAGACTCGTCTAAGTTTTTAATGAAATAGAAGATGTGGTTGCGGAGTTCGTCTATTTCGTCGGCCAATTTGGCCCCCTGCTTTTTATTCTTTTTTAAGAGTTCTAAATCTTGTTTTGCCAGCCCATTTATGGTGGTTGAGAAAATATTCTTAGACCTTTTAATTACGTTAGATATATTGTTGGCGCTCTCTTCAATGACTCCTTGAATAGAGCTGCTTTCTGAAATTCTAAGACTGTCTTCTGCTTTAATTTCTTTACTTTTCTTATTGTACGAGATATAGTTTCTAAGAAGTATAATCACGGCTGCTAGCAATAAAGCAACCACCGCAACTCCTTGACCTATAAATAAAAGGGACAATATAATCGCCGCTGCTGTAAAGGCAATAAAGGCGGTTCCAAACCATCCGCCAATTACATTTAACACCCCAGCGACACGGTAAACGGCACTTTCTGCACCCCAGGCCCTGTCTGCTAATGAAGTACCCATAGCCACCATAAAAGTGACATAAGTAGTGGAGAGTGGCAGCTTGTAAGAAGTGGCTATTGAAATTAGTATACCTGCGACCACTAAGTTTACAGCGGCCCGAACCATATCAAAAGCCGGAGCGTCTCCTTTATTTTCTTTTGCTATTTTCTTGGGAGCTTTATTGAAGGGTAAGTCTAGTCTTTCTTGTAATAGCTTGGGTGTTATAAATGACAAAAATGTTCCTATATTCACAGCTACTCTAACAATAATTCTCGATAAGGCATTTGGATTAAATCGTTCCTTAGACTCTCCCTCTCTTGCGAGGTTAATTTCTGTCTCAGAAACATATCTAGACTTTTTTGACAACCATAAAGTAGCTACCATAACTCCCCCAGAGATAAATAGCAGTAGGGTAGGTGTGGGTACTTTGTTAGAGAGCATTCCCATGCTAAATTCAGTTGCAGGCACTCCAGATAGGGTCCATGCTTCATAGGATTGAAGTGCAGCAATAGGCACTCCAATAAAGTTTACTAAGTCGTTTCCGGCAAAGGCTAAAGCCAATGCAAATGTTCCAATTAAGATGATGAATTTGAATATGTTTACGCGGAAAATTTCAATAAGCACATAGGAAATAGCAGACCAAACGAGCAGGTTAATCAATATAATTAAACCTACATTACTCTCAATATAAGCCCCTAAGGTGATCCCCCCTGTTATTTCTAAAGGATTGCTTGCAAATGCGGTCCCTTTAATACCTTTCATTAAAATGAAATAGGTAATTGAAGAGGTGGCAATTCCACCAAACAGCGCAGACATCCAACTTGGTTTTTGGTCAAAATTAAAAGAAAGTAACACCCTAGTAGTCCATTGTACTAGTGCTCCAACAGTAAAAGCTATAGCGACAGACAGTAATATTCCTACAACAATCTCTGAGGCTTTAGAAGTGTTTATATAGTTCACTACTTCAGCAAAATCTCCACCTTCATTATAGATTTTAATCAATGCCATAGCGACCGACGCTCCCAAAAGCTCGAATACAATAGATACGGTGGTAGACGTAGGAAGACCTATAGTGTTGAAGAAATCCAAAAGCAAAATGTCCGTGATCATTACGGCAATGAAAATGAACATAATTTCATTAAAGTAAAACTCACTGGGATTGAAGATACCTTTTCTGGCCACCTCCATCATTCCACTGGAGAAAATTGCACCCAATGCAATTCCTATAGAAGCCACAATCATAATGGTTTTAAAGGAAAGGGCTTTGGAGCCCACTGCTGAATTGAGGAAATTCACAGCGTCATTACTTACCCCTACAATGAGGTCCGCAATGGCTAAAGCTGCTAATGCCACAAGCATTAACAAGTACAAGTTATCCATAGTGTTTATTTACAAGGCGTAAAAATAACCATTTAAGGGTCAAATAAAGGTTACCTTAAGGTTAAAATTACGGCTGCAAAGTAGGTAAATTCCGCATGTCTACAAACCAAATTGGTACTGAAATTTAAAGTAGAGGTTTACCCCATCTACGCGCAGGTCTCCAATTTGTTCTGCGTAGGAATACCCATTGGTGCCCCCAATGTAAAATATGGTGAATGGATTGGGG
>Ga0209654_1003019_pt1 | contig 10747 bp, 9 predicted proteins | sample SaaInl1SG_22_DNA_FD_184646 | JGI IMG/M metagenome (GOLD analysis project Ga0209654, IMG submission 184646) | Marine microbial communities from expanding oxygen minimum zones in the Saanich Inlet - ESP_161SG_22_DNA (SPAdes) (version 2) | ecosystem: Environmental > Aquatic > Marine > Intertidal... | reverse complement strand
AGCGCGGTTCAATCGCCGGCCTAGAAGAGGTAATCGCAGGCCTGAACCAACTCAAGGAAGGCTTTGGGCGCAACTAATGGCTAGTCCAATCAAACTCCCAGAAGTTGCCGCTGGAGCAACCCATGCGGTGATTTCGAGCTGGCAGGTCAACGTCGGTGACACCGTCACTGTTGGCCAGCAACTGGCAGAAATAGAAACAGACAAGGCCGTCGTTGAGCTGTTGGCAGAAGAGGCCGGCACCATCTTGCAGCTAATTGGTAAAGCTGGCGATGAGATGGAAGTCGGTAGCACCATTGCAATGCTCGGTGAACCGGGTGAAAGCGCTGACGCTCCTGTTTCAGCACCGGAACCAGCAGCCACAACAGTTACTCCAGCTACCCCCGAGGTCAAGGCACCGATTGCAACACCGGTGGTTGAAACTTCTGCACCGGTTGCACCAGTAATACCTGCAGCCCGCGAATCTAACGGAAGAGTCTTGGTCTCACCAATAGCCAGAAAGTTGGCCAAGGAATCCGGCGTCGATATCAGCAGCATTCAGGGAACTGGTCCTGGCGGTCGGATTGTCAGTCGAGATGTCACTGCGGCACCAGTCCCAGCGGTCGCTGACTCAGCACCAATCGCAGCCAGTTCTTCCAAAGAGCTTGCTAGCCAAGAGTATTCGTCCACCTATTCGACAATTCCTCACACTTCCATGCGCAAGGCGATTGCTAGAAGGCTCACTGAGAGCAAGAGCACCGTCCCGCATTTCTACTTGAATGCAGACTGCCTCGTTGATGAACTCTTGACCCTTCGCAAGAAGATCAATGAGAGCTCGAACGTTAAGATCTCTGTAAACGACATGGTAGTTAGGGCGGTAGCCGCAGCCTTCCAAGATGTTCCAGAGGCTAACGTCGTTTGGACTCCGGACGCAATGATCCACTACGAGTCGGTGGACATTTCTATTGCCGTTTCAACAGACGGTGGTCTGTTGACCCCGGTACTTCGCGGTGTTGAAAAGCGCAGCCTGAGTAACATTGCCACCACCATCACAGACCTTGCAGAGCGATCAAGAGCTGGCAAGCTTCGTCAAGAGGAGCTCGAGGGCGGGAGCTTCGCAATCACCAACTTAGGAATGTTCGGCACTTCTAGCTTCTCGGCAATCATTAACCCACCGCAGTCGGGCATCCTGGCCGTTGGTGCAGCAAGCCAGAGGCCAGTTGTTGTAGATGGCGAAATTTCGGTGGCAAATGTGATGAGCGTCACCCTGTCAGCAGATCACAGGGCAGTGGACGGAGCACTTGCTGCCAAGTGGCTTGCAGCCTTCAAAATCAGAATCGAAAACCCTCTCACAATGTTGATCTAGTTTTTCTCCTGCGAATCAAAAAATCCCCAGAAGGCGGCTACCTTTTGGGTGGATTTTTTTTGATCCCTTGACAGCTTCAAAAGCCTTCATCACACGAACACGGAGGTCGGGAGAAAAAGCACAAGCCTTCAGTTAGGAACGCAGTCGGACGCGGAGATTCTCGAGCTCGGTGGTGAGCTCTGTAGGCAAGCGCTCGCCGAAGCTTTCAAAGAACTCTCCAATTTCGGCTGCTTCGTCAGCCCAAGCGCTCTGGTTGACATCCAACATTTCTGTCAGTTGGTCGTCGCTAATGTCTAATCCTTCTAGGTTCAGGTGGTCCGCTTTAGGGACCAGTCCAATCGGGGTTGGTTTAGAGGAGTCCTCGCCTTCAAGCTGGCCCACAATCCACTGAATCACTCTCATGTTCTCCGCAAAGCCCGGCCACAAGAACTTGCCATCTTGGCCTTTTCTAAACCAGTTCACCTGGAAGATTGTGGGCAGTTTGGCGGGGTCCAATGTCTTTGCAAAAGATAGCCAGTGGGAGAAGTAATCGCCCATGTTGTAGCCGCAGAACGGCACCATGGCAAAGGGGTCCCGCCTAAGAATCCCAACCGGTCCTTCAGCGGCAGCCGTTTGCTCGCTTGCGATGGTTGCACCCAAGAAAATACCGTGTTCCCAGTTCAGCGAACGAAGTGCCAGTGGCACGTTCGTTGCCCTGCGACCACCAAAGATGATGGCATCTACTTCAACGCCCTCTGGCTCAGCCCAGTCGTCACTCAATGTTGAAACCTGGTCAATTGGAAAACAGAACCTTGAATTTGGGTGAGCGGCAGTCTTGCCGCTTTCTGGGTCCCAAGCAATTCCTTGCCAGTCAGTTAAGTCCTTTGGTGGCTCCTTTGTGAGACCTTCCCACCAAACGTCACCGTCTTTAGTGGTTGCAACGTTTGTGTAGACAGCGCCTTCACGAAGCGAATCGATGGCGGCCTTGTTTGTTGAAAGCCCGGTTCCCGGCGCCACGCCAAACAGCCCGTTCTCCGGGTTGATGGCACGAATCTTGCCCTTAGAGTTTGGAGCCAACCAGACAATGTCGTCTCCCAGTGTTTCAACTTTCCAGCCCGGCACCTGAGACTGCAGCATAGCCAGATTGGTTTTTCCGCAGGCCGAAGGGAAGGCCGCAGCAATGTGGTACTTCTTCTTTTCTGGAGTGGTCACTCTGATCAGCAGCATGTGTTCTGCAAGCCAACCCTGGTCTTTAGCCAGCACGGACCCAATGCGCAAAGCCATCGCTTTTTTGCCAAGCAATGAGTTGCCTCCGTAGCCAGATCCAAAGGACCAGATTTCTCGTGTTTCCGGGAACTGAACCACGGCAACCTTGTCTGGGTTACATGGCCAGGGAGTGTCCTCAAGTTTGTTCCCGCTGTCATCAACTAGTGGCACTCCGACAGAGTGAATTGCAGGAACCCAATCGGCGCCATCGGCAATTTTCTTGACAACTTTGTCCGTGACGCGGGTCATCACTCTCATCGATGCCACAACATATGGGGAGTCTGTTATTTCAACGCCGTATCTGGCAAGCGGCGAACCAACCGGCCCCATCGAGAATGGAATCACATACATGGTTCTGCCCCGCATGCTGCCACGGAACTTTCTATCTAGCTCCGCACGCATTTTTGTTGGCTCCACCCAGTTGTTGGTGGGGCCAGCATCGATTTCTAGCTCTGAACAGATGTAGGTCTTGCTTTCAACCCTGGCCACGTCCCGAGGGTCAGTTCTTGCAACAAAACTATTGGGTCTGATCTTTGGGTTTAGTTTTTGGTAGGTGCCGTTGGCTATCAGCAGAGCGTTGATTTTTTGAGATTCAGCTTCGGATCCGTTGCACCAGATTATTTCATCGGGGTCTGTTAGATCCGCGATGTCGGTTACCCAACGTTTCAGTGTCGACAGTGACATAAGTAGCTTCCTGATTCAAATGTACGTGGCCTTGCCACCTTTTTTGGTTGATTTGCTCTTGTTTGAGCATCTTTACCGTCAGCCGCTGGGTAAAACGAGCTGTGTGTTCTTATCGAGATGCCTTGATTGTATACAATCACAGGCAAATAGCGCAAATCTTTCAAGAATTACAAGTATTTGTCCCCCAGTTGTATACAATCTTGCCGACATTTGCAATCACTACATGCATTGACTTTCTTGGCACAGGCACGCACGCGAATCAATAGACTCGTAGAACTATGAAGTCAATTAGTTGTCTTGAACTGGGTGGATGCTGCGAAGAAACCTTCAGAGGTGAAACCTTCGATGAAGTTGCATCACAAACCCAACTTCACGCCCAGGAAATGATTGCAATCAACGACCAGCCTCACATCCAAGCAATGGCAGACATGATGGCAATCATTGAGCGCGGTGAAGTTGATCAGTGGATCAACACCAAGATGGAGATGTTTGCTCTTCTGCCAGACGAGGACTAACAACGTCGCCAAAACTGTCGTCTAGCGCCAGTAAGTTTTTACTAACAAAGCTTTGGGGGCGATTTATTAGTGAAACCGAAAACGATAGCCATCATTACGACAATTGCGTTCTTTGGCATTGTCACAACATTTGGCTCTAACTCCTCTGAGACCAACACGACATCTCTCTCCCCAAGACAAACAACTCAAACTGAAGCCCCTGCATCAACGCAAACAACAGAGGCAAGGCCAGAGCAGGCCGAGACATCGACAGCAGCAACCGAAACTGCTGCCCCCGCTGCTAGTCCAACTAGTGAACCAAGCGCTTCAGCTGAACCAACATCAACCCAAACCAGCGAGCCAACATCTGCTCCAACAACATACCCAACGGCGAGCAACGAAAGCGATTTGGTTGCCGATGAACCCCCTCCAACAAACGAGACAGATCGCTTTAGTGTCCTGCTTGCCGGGTTAGACATTGAGCCTGAAGTAACAAGTGGTTATGACAGAGATCTTTTCAAGCATTGGGTCGATGCAGACAGAGATGGCTGCAACGCAAGAGAAGAAGTTTTGATTATTGAATCCCTGGACCCGGTGGAGCTAAGCAGCACCTGTCGAGCACTGAGCGGTAGGTGGCTATCGAGGTTTGACGGTGTTGTCATTACCGAATCATCTAGGTTAGACATCGACCACATGGTTCCGCTCAAAGAAGCTTGGGACAGTGGTGCAAATGCCTGGAGCGCCGAAAGGCGCGAGGCATTTGCCAATGACCTAGATCTTCCTGAAGCTCTAATTGCGGTTAGTGCAAGTTCTAATAGGTCTAAATCAGCAAGAGACCCAGCCGAATGGCTGCCAACAGCATCCGGGTATGTCTGCCAATACGTCAAAGACTGGATGAGCGTAAAGACTAAGTGGCAACTGAGTGTTGATCAAAGAGAGTTTGAAGCTCTTCGGTCAGTGAGTTTGGGGTGTGTGAATGACTAGTGCGAGTAACCTGGTGTGATGGGGACTTTTAGATCAGGCCGGGTGTATCGCTATCCTTCCAACCGTGATTCCAAAACCCAGTTTGTGGATGGGCTCCCAAACTTCTTCGAAACAACCCGACTTGATGATCGACCTTTTGTCCTAATGGAAAAGGGCATTTCGCAGATTGCTCCGACAAAAGGGGCGCTTCTCGGTTCGGCATTCCCGGCAATAATTATTTCGAGTTCGCCTCATTCGAGGGGCTCAGAGTGGAATCCTTGGCATGACATCTTTGAGCCAGACCTCGGGTACATTCGGTACTTTGGTGATGCTAAAAAGCCTGGCAACCCAGCTTTAGCGCCAGGGAACAAAGTCCTACTTGAAGAAATGACTCGCCACACCTCTGGTGACTCCGATGTGAGGGCGCTCGCTAGCCCCTTGATTTTTTTTGAGAGAGTTGCCGTCGAGGGCCGCTCTTACGGAAACGTAAAGTTTCAGGGCTTCGGTGTTATTGAAAGGGCTGAGCTGGTAACCCAGTACAACCCTGGAATTGGGTATTTCACAAATTTTGTGTTCACCTTCGCCGTACTGAGCCTCAGTGACGAGGACGAAGAATTGGATTGGAGCTGGATCAATTCACGACGTGGCGTTGGCACGTCAGATAGAGGGCTTCTAGAGCACGCTCCGGTAGCTTGGCAAAAGTGGGTCAGAGGAGGAAACAATCGGCTTGAGTCACTTCGACGACGGGCTGCTTTAGCCAAGGTGGAGACAGTTGATGGCCAGCGACCCAAGCCGGGTTCCCGGGAGGCAAAGTGCCTTCAAGAGGTATATGACTTCTACTCAGCCGTCGGCAAGCACCGCTTTGAGTTACTTGCCAGCCGGGTGGTCATGAGTCACGTAAATTCATACAGCGGCAGTTATCAAGAGGGTTGGGTGACGCGAGGAAGCGGCGATGGCGGGGTCGATTTTGTGGGCAAAGTTCGGCTCGGATCAGGATTTGCAGCTGTAGACGTCGTAGTTTTGGGCCAGGCAAAGTGTGAGGCGCTAGACAAGCCAACGAGCGGAAATGCGCTGGCCAGGACAGTTGCGAGGCTGAAGAGGGGCTGGATAGGTGCTTACGTAACAACCAGTTACTTCTCGAAACAGTCCCAGTTAGAAGTTATCGAAGATGCTTACCCGCTGATCAAAATCGGAGGCGCAACGTTGGCCACGGAGACTCTGAAACTTACGGAGGCTGGGGGTTTCTCAAGCGTGTTGGGGTACTTGGAATCCTTGGAGCTTGAGTATCCAAACATGATTCAAAATCGTCGCCCAGACGAAATTCTTGAAAACTAACCCACGAAGTTCCTGAGGTGTTCACGAAGCCGCTCATCAAACACGTAAACGAACGTGCCCTTGATGCCCCTGGTCATTAGAACTCGATAGATATTCATCACGTACTGCAAGATGTCTTCGTCGGAATACTCAATACCCAATTGCTTGTTGTTTTCTCGACCCTTGACATCAAAGTAGTTACTGCGATCGAAAATGATTTGTTGGGTCGAAGTGTCCCACTTAAGGTCTGGCCCAATGATCACACCAGCGTAGTTGAGGTCATACCCCTGGACTGTGTGAATGCTGCCGACTTCTTTGTTTGAGGTTCTTGAATTAATCCAGTCTGTCGCAGTTCTGTTCCAGAACAGTTGCTTGCCTTCAATCTCGATATCGCACGCATTCGGGTCATCTTTGCTCCTCCATGGCCAGGCGAAACCAGAAAGCAGACGACTGAGCCCATGGGAGCGGTCCATGTGTGCAATTGCCGTCTGCATTGAAGCAAAGTCATCAAAGAACCTCAGGTCATACTTGCCAAAATCACCGGCTGGTTTTGGCTCATTGGAAAGCAGTTCCTGGACGAACTCGATGTAGTCAGAGCCACCCTCCACACGCATTTGGGATGAGAGATTGAAAAGTGCGTCCCGGGTATTTGCGGTTGAGATCAAATCGTTGACTTGCGTTAGGGGGAGGTCTGCAGGCCTGATGCTTTGAGCTGAGTCCACCAATAGAATTCTGGCTTTGCTTTGCCTTCTAACCCAGTCGAGCTGAGTCTTTTTTGGATCATCTTCGCCAAACAAAGCATTGTTGATATCCCGAAAATCCTTGTTTTGCATTCCAGACGATTGGTTTGCTCGCTGCCCAAGTCGGTGAGCCTCATCGACGATTAGCAGGTCGTACTTTTCCGATGACTTTCCAACATCAAATGCATTGAGAACCATACTCTTGCTGAGGCCTGGCGTCTGTCCAAAGACCACCTGAACAGTCTTGCGCAACGATTGCTGCGGGATCACAATGCCAATCTTGAGTTCATTCATCAGTTCCCTGTTCTCAGGTGTGAAGAACTCACTAAAAATTGAGTCAGAGTTTTGTTCCTCTATAGGGATAGAGCGACCGATATCCACCAACAGCTTTATTAGGTAGATAGCGACGATTGTTTTACCTGTCCCGGGGTCGCCTTTGATGACAATCTCATCGTCCGTGGAGCCCTTTAGTTGCCCGAAGAACCTCTCCATGATGCCTGTAAGTGCAATAGCTTGATCTGTGTTCAAAGCCTTGAAAGGTGAGTACTTGAAAAGGTTGCTGTTTATGATCTCAGGGACGGACTTGGTGAGGTAGCCGTCCTCAACGAGCTTTTCAAAAAGCTGATTGAAGTCTTTTCGATATTCTTCGCGGTTGAAATAGTCGGCATCAGAGATTCCAGTGTTCCCATTCAATACTTTGAACTTCTCATCCGCTGCAAAATATCGAATCAATTGGGACTCGAGGTCTAAGCAAACGGACTTGTTGAAGGTCTTGTTGAGGATTATCTGAACTCGTTCAAGATGGCCTCGTTCGGCAGAAGCAAGATGCTGGTGCATCCTGGATCCTGCATTGACTGTCTCACCGACATAAATTTCATTGGCGCCACTCAATGTGTAGACAACGGGCCAATTGAGATGCAGAGAATCAGCCTTTTGCCACATCTCTAGAGCTGCCTTGTCGAAAGGCAATTTTTCGATTTTATAGTCGGTCATATTTGTCGCTCTTGCCGAAAGATTTGTCGACTGGGTATTTTCCTTTAGTCTCCTCGAGCTTTTCAAGGACGATCGAATCCGGATCTAACTCAAGCTTGTCTGCCAGAAGTAGGCAGTACGTAAGAACATCGGCCAGTTCGCGCTTGACTTCAGCTAGGTCAGGTTCGTTACCCCATTGGAAGCACTCTAGAAGTTCTGCCGCTTCGATTGATACGCTCTTTGCCAAATTTTCTGGGGTGTGGAATTGGTTCCAGTTTCGTGCATCGACCATCGATCGAATTTGTGTGATCAAAGCCTTCGGGTCCGATGTCATTCTTTCAGTCGATCCTCTGATTCGATGGCAACTGGCCTTCATCCGATTCAGGCAGTAAGTCGGTGACACTCGTCGAAAGCTTAGGTGCCGCGCCAACCCAAGATTTGAGAGGTTGAAGCGCTTCAGAGTAGGTGTACTGGACTTGTTCTAGCACTGAATCAATGAATGCACCCTGACCTCGTGCCCTCTTGGTTCCCGATTTCCTGACAACATCGATTCTAAAAATCGCAATTTCTCGAGAGTTATCAAGAGCCAATTCAACTTCACCAGATTTCACCATGTGCAGACTGATTGCATCTTCCATGGTCCTGCTCCTCTTGTAGCCAATGGATAGCATTGCATCTTTAGGGGTTGTTTTGTATTGACGAAGCAGCCAATTCAGACGCGCTTTATTCTTGCCCTCGAGCGGAGCGTTGACGTCAAATCGGCAGTGCGTCAGACCAGCCCCAATGTCGGCGACAACCTCCAGCTCTGCCGCAGCCCCTGGAATCTTGATTCTTCCTTTGATGACTTTTTCTGAGATCAGATTTGCCCCCTCTGATAGCAGGAATTTTCTGCCTTCAGCTTTGGCGGTTCTCGGCGTCACTTCGGTGGCGTCCACACCAGACTTGGCTGAAAGAGTAAACGCGCAATACCGAATTAAATTTTGAAATTTTGAAATTACGTCTAACACTGAGTCATCGGGCTTCTTGATGGAGCCAGTTCGCACACTGTCACGGACCGAGGTCCAGTTCGGCCCCATGTCGTTGAACTCTGAGGCACCCGAAGCATCAGATTGTAAGAAGCGAATTAGTTCCTTAAGTATCCAAGCCCTGTCAGGGTCCTCAAGCCGGGTGTGCTCGCTCAAAATAATGGCTTCGGTGATGATCTTGAGCCAGGACAGATGAACCAGCTTGGTAGAACGAAGTCGGCGATTGTCGATGCCCTGGGTTGGGTGGCTAGAAGTAGCATCGATCACCTGATTACTTATAGTTAGCAATACTGGAATGCTCTCTTGTTTGGCAATGTCGAGGTACTGATTTAGCTGCGAGAGATCGAGTTCAGATTTGCCAGTCTTGAACTCAACCAGTGCCTGCCAAACTCTTTTACCTCTTGTGATTTGGATTAAGCCATCTGGCCGAACTTTCTTGCCATCGATTTTGAACTCGGGCTCTATAAAAGTCTCAACCACCCCGCTAAACGCGCCATGTTCTTTCAGGAGTTCAGATGTCAGTTCAGGAACTCCCTGCATCACTGCCAGAAGAGCACTGGCTGCCCGGCGCTCTTGATCTAGCGCTCCTTTGATCCCAGTAACGGGAATCAAACGAGCTGGTTGAAATTTCGATGTGTCCAAGTCGCCCAAAACGCCCCCACTTCTTTATATAAAACACTAGCTGAGTCTTCTGACATAGAGAGCCCTCAATGACGTGATCCTGAAGTGTTTGCGCCTCTACTAGCAGCTAATCTTGCCCTTGTGAACAAAATCCTCGCTACCAAGGCTAGAAACTCGCTTTGGCTGCAGTTTTTTGTGATGGGGTTCGTCTCTATGGCATGGGTTCCTAGAATCCCTGAAATCAAGACTGCAAATGGACTTTCAGACACCGAGTTTGGTCTTGTATTGATCGCCAGCTCTATTGGTGCAGTTATGGGTGCTCAGCTCTCCGGCAGGGCAATCCACAGGTTTGGTTCAAGACCGGTGTTTTACGTTTCCCAGGTAATTGTTCCAACCGGTGTTGTTCTAATGGGTTTGAGTACTACGCCGTTGTTGTTGGTAACCGGGTTGTTTGTGATGGGTGTTGGTTATGCAGCTTTGGATGTTGCAGGTAATGCCCAGGCTGTTGCTATTGAGAACCACCTAAACAAGCGCTACATAACCTCCTTCCATGGAATGTGGTCCGTTGGAACACTTGCCACTACTTTGGTGGGGGCAGGGTTAGCTTTCTTTATCTCCCCGAGAGATAACCTGCTCTGGATAGCGGGGATTGGCCTTATTGTCTTTTTGATTTCCTCCAGGTATTTGCTAGCTCCTGATCTTGATAACCACTCCGGTGAGGAAGAAACCAAAAGCTCAATGCCATGGTTTGGCAAACTGGCTTGGCCAGTTTGGATCCTGGGTATTGGAGCAACTGGAACCTTTATCGCCGAGGGCGCTGCGGCTGACTGGGCCGCGTTGCTGTTGCGCGATGAAATGGGTGTTGAGATCGGTTACTACGCTTCTGCGTTTGCAACCTTTGCATTGGCAATGATTCTTTCTAGGTTCTTGGGAGACCGTTGGCTTGAGAGGTTTGGCCCTTACCAAGTAGTTAGGTTCTTAGGCGTTGTTGGTGGAAGCCTTTGGGGTTCACTGATGCTTATTGGTATTTGGGTATCAGCTGACTTGCCACTGCTGGGGATTGTGCTTGTGAACACCGGGTTCTTCTTCGCAGGTATTGCGGTTGGGCCTATATTTCCCGCGTTCATTCTTGGTGCTGCCAACCTCAAGGGCGTTGCCCCTTCGGTTGGCATTGCAAGAATCGGTGTGATTTCTATTGGTGCTTACTTTGTTGGCCCAACCATTGTTGGAATCTTGTCTGATCAGATCACGTTGACCTATGCGATGTTGTATCCGGTGCTCTTTTTGATTCTCGCCGGCTACCTTGCACGAGCACTGAAGGGTGCTAAAAGTAATTAGCAGGTCTAT
>Ga0209654_1003018_pt1 | contig 10748 bp, 9 predicted proteins | sample SaaInl1SG_22_DNA_FD_184646 | JGI IMG/M metagenome (GOLD analysis project Ga0209654, IMG submission 184646) | Marine microbial communities from expanding oxygen minimum zones in the Saanich Inlet - ESP_161SG_22_DNA (SPAdes) (version 2) | ecosystem: Environmental > Aquatic > Marine > Intertidal... | reverse complement strand
TTTATGACGCAGCCCAATAGAGCGTTTACTCGCTCCCAGTTGCTTGATCGAGTTTGGGGGGGCGATGTTTATATCGACGATCGAACAGTCGATGTACACATTCGCCGACTACGTAAGATTTTAGGAGAGAACCATAGTGAAATGATCCAAACTGTCAGAGGCACTGGCTATCGTTTTGATCCACCAAATACCACAAGCACCAACAGGTAATCCGCAGGAACAAATTTCAAACCAGCTCATGAAAAATAATTACACCACGACCATCGTTGAAATTATTTCTTTAGCTATCGCCGGGGGAGTGCTGGGCACCATAACCGGTCATTTCATAGAATCATTTTTAATTGTATTAGCAACCTTTCTAGGCATTACTCTCTGGCACCGAAACCGTTTCTACAATTGGCTCAGTAATGAACAAAGCCCTGAACCTCCGGAAACATCAGATTTGTGGGCCGATATTTTTAAGAGAATTATCCTAGAACGGTCTGCTACCGCCCAGAAAACTGAGTCAATTTCAAGAGAATTAGCGGATCTTAAGAATGTGGTAAGTAACTTGCCCCTTGGAGTAGTAATAACCGATACAAATTGGACCCTCATAACGATCAATCACATGGCTGAGCAGCTATTAGATCTAAGCCAATCAAACGACAGAGGCGCATCTCTATTTTCGTTAATTAGATCTCCGAGCCTCAAGCAATACGCGGAATCACAGGACTATCAAGAGCCAATCGTCATAGATAATATTCAAGATACAGGGGTATCTATTGAGTTTTGCTTCACCAGAGATATTGGAAATACAAGGATCATCCTGATTCGTGATGTCACCAAGTTCAAAAAAACAAATGAAATGCGATCAGACTTTATTGCCAACGTCTCACACGAACTTAAAACACCTCTTACTGTCGTAAATGGGTACCTAGAGACCTTAATCGACCATCAATTAGTGACCGGAGCAACCCTCAAGGCTATAGAAAATGCAGTGGCTCAAGGACGCAGGATGGAAAATATCATCCAAGATCTATTGACGCTGTCTCAACTTGAAACCTCCACAATTGAGGAAGGACAGTCATTTGGTTTGAATAAAATAGTAGACGATGCGATTGCACAAGCGCGCCTGCTAGCAATCAGTTTAGACAAAAACAACACCAAAATTATTGCGCAAATCGAATATCCAATCGAACTACATGGAAACCCAGACGAAATTTTCTCCCTGGTTTCGAATATTTTAAGTAATGCAATTCGGTACACAGCTGATAACTCATCAGTCCTAGTAACAGCACACTTAAAAAATCAGACGGTAACGCTCCGAATTGAAGACGATGGGCCAGGAATTGCTGAGAGACACTTACATCGCCTCACCGAACGTTTCTACCGGGTGGACGAGAGTCATTCTTCATCAACTGGAGGCACTGGATTAGGACTTTCGATTGCTAATCATATTATGAGCCGCCACAACGGTGAGTTACGAATCGACTCAAAACATGGGAAAGGTACTGTTGTGGAATGCTACTTCCCAAAATCAAGTCGGTAGAGCCAACCCTTAATCTACTTTATTCTGGTTAACTCCAGGGTGCCGAATATCGACACCTTGAATCATGTAGATTACGTATTCAGCAATATTTGTCGCGTGATCTCCGACTCTCTCAAGTGAACGAGCGATCCAAACAACATTCAGAACAGTACCAATATTTCTCGGGTCTTCGATCATAAAAGTGGCCAAGGCACGGAGTGCAGATTGGTAGATTTTATCTACCTCTCGCTCTCTCTCGAATATTTCTTTAGCAAGATCTAAATCTAGCCTGGCAAATGCCGTGAGAGCTTCAGAAAGCATCTTCCTCACTTGCTCTGCGATTCTCTCTATCTCAGTGATACCAACGCTATCCCGACTACTGAATGAGTCCAGACTCAGCCGTCCGACTTTCTCTAACTCGTCACCCATCCGCTCAAGATCTCTAACAATCTTAGAAACCCCCAAAACAAGGCGTAAATCAGACGCAATTGGTTGCCTTCGAACTATTAATGATTCAACTTGGTCGTCCAGATCAATTTCCGCCGCATTGATTTTTCGTTCGTTTTCTTCGATACCATCTAAAACAGACGAATTATTAGTTTTGAAAAAACTAAGCGCAGACACCAATTGCGCCTCAACGAGCCCACCCATCTCCAATATCGAACGTCGAAGTACGTCTAACTCATCATTAAATTCGCTTGAAATATGGCGAAAAAAGTCGTCATTCAATTCTGTCATGACCTATCCAAATCTTCCGGTTATATAATCTTGTGTTAATTCATGCTTTGGATTGGTAAATACCTGCTTGGTGTCACCAACTTCAACCAACTTCCCTAAATGAAAATAAGCCGTTCTATCCGAAACGCGGGCAGCCTGCTGCATCGAGTGAGTAACGATAACAATCGTATATTGCTCACGCAGTTCATGGATTAGCTCTTCAACTTTAGCCGTTGCAATTGGATCGAGAGCGGAACATGGCTCATCCATGAGAATTACCTCTGGGCTAACAGCGATAGTTCGCGCAATACATAGACGCTGCTGCTGGCCGCCCGATAGGCCTGTCCCGGGTTGATCTAGTCGATCCTTAACCTCTTCCCAAAGTCCCGCTCGCTGTAGCGATGTCTCAACAATCTGCTCTAATTCCACTTTGCTGCTCGCTAACCCATGTATCGTTGGTCCGTATGCGATATTGTCAAAAATTGATTTAGGAAAGGGATTAGCCTTCTGGAAAACCATTCCAACGCGAGCTCGCAAGGAAACAACATCGATGAGAGGGTCATAGATATTCCGGCCATCAATGTTGATTTCTCCTTCTACTCGACATTTGTCAATGGTGTCATTCATCCTATTTAAGCAACGTAGGAACGTAGATTTCCCGCAGCCTGAAGGTCCGATGAAAGAGATGACTTGGCTAGCTCCGATATCAAGACTGATGTCATCAATAGCGTGCTTGTCTCCATAAAACACATCGACATTGCGCGCAGAAACACGTGGGTTGTCCACGACAATTTGCCCCAGCGTTTTATCCGGCATAACTCTCCGTTCAATTTGGCTAGCAGTCTCAACCATAGAATTACTCATTACTATTTCCATCAAATCTCACTGGGTCACCAACGACGCTCTAATTTTTTACGGAGAAAAATTGCTGCGCCATTCATGCTGACAAGGAAAGCGAGCAAGATAATTATGGCTGCACTAGTTTTTTGAACAAACATGCGTTCAGCGAAATCTGCCCACATAAAAATTTGCACTGGCAGCACTGTCCCCGGATCAGTGACGCCAGTTGGTACATCTACAATAAAAGCCACCATCCCGATCATTAGAAGCGGCGCAGTTTCTCCTAGCGCTTGCGCCATGCCTATGATTGTTCCTGTCAATATACCCGGCATAGCTAGTGGTAACACATGATGAACGATGGTTTGAATTTTTGAGGCCCCAATGCCCAAAGCTGCATCTCGAATGCTTGGCGGAACAGCCCTGATAGCAGCTCTCGATGAAATAATGATCGTTGGCAGAGTCATGAGTGCTAAAACAATCCCACCTACCAAAGGGATAGATCTCGGCATGCCAAATACGCTAATAAAAATCGCTAGTCCCATTATCCCATAGACGACTGAGGGTACTGCCGCCAAATTATTAATATTGATTTCAATAATCTCTGTAAGGCGATTTTTTGGTGCCATTTCTTCTAAGTAGACAGCGGTACCAACACCCAGTGGGAAAGCGAGAATAATGCAAACGAGCAAGGTAAAGAGTGATCCGATCAAAGCTCCAAAAATGCCCGCCATTTCCGCGTCACGGGAGGCTGAACCAAAGAACAGATAGTCACTAATCTCGTAACTAAGTCGATTTTGCGCATCAAGGATATCAATGTAAGAGATCTGTAGATCACTGATTCTTCTATCAGCCTCAGAGGTTTCTCGAGAAATAAAACCTCGTAGAAAAGAGTCTACATCATCATCCACAGCAAATTTCATGGCGACCGTTGAGCCCATCTGTTGTGGGTGATTCAGCACATAAGTCATCAGACGCTGACTCGACCCGGATGAAATCAACTTACGAGCGTCACGCTTTGCTTTGCGCCCCTCGGGATTACCAAGCGCCAAATACAATGAGTCACGTACAGCACCGTCAAAATCTCCTTGCGACAGGGACTCAATTGTCATTTGCCCCGTAGGATCGAGCTTTGCCGCATCTAGTTGAACTTCAAGTGTCACGTAGTGTTGAAAGAATCCGGGTATTCCCTTACTCAAAATTCCTGCGAACAAAAGGATCAAGAACCCTATCGCTACTGCAACTGCAGACTGCCCAATAAATAAAAACTGAGACTCTTTGCGCTTGCGCGCCTTGATCGTCAGAGCGACTCGTTCTGATGCTTGCCGAGGGCTAAGATTTTTTGTGCTTTGATCAGTCATATTGCTCTCGGTATTTTTTAACAACCTGCAGCGCGAAGTAGTTAAGCGCCAACGTAGTAATAATCAACATCAGCGCTAACGCAAACGCTGACAGGGTTTTAGCAGATTCAAACTCTTGATCGCCCACTAAAATCGTCACAATTTGAGAAGTGACAGTAGTAACAGCATCGAGAGGATTGAATGATAGGTTTGCAGCCAAGCCGGCGGCCATAACAACGATCATTGTTTCGCCTACAGCACGAGATACCGCTAAGATTATCGCGGCGACAATACCTGGGAGAGCAGCTGGTAGTACAACCATTCGAACCGCCTCACTGCGTGTGGAACCTAGTCCGTATGCGGCGTCACGCAAAGATTGAGGGACCGCATTAATCACGTCATCTGAAAGAGACGATATGAACGGAATAATCATCACACCCATTACCAAGCCGGCAGCTAAAGCAGATTCTGAAGCGACCTCAAACCCCATCGATTCACCCACAGATTTTACGAATGGTGCAACCGTTAATGCCGCGAAAAATCCGTAAACAACCGTCGGGACACCTGCCAAAATTTCTAGCAATGGCTTCACCACACCCCGAGTGCGCGGTGTCGCATACTCAGCGAGATAAATCGCGCTAAATAACCCAATAGGAACCGCGACGGTCAAGGCAATTGCTGAAATTAAAAACGTTCCAACAAACATTGGAACCATCCCGTAAGTCGCAGTTCCACCGCCCGATCCAGCGCGCTCGGCCCCTTCAAATTGTGGATTCCATTCAAGGCCAAATAAGAAATCCTGTGGCGGAACTAACTTAAAAAAACGAATTGATTCAAAAAGAACCGACAACACAATACCGATGGTCGTCACAATTGCTACCAAAGAGCTACCTATTAACATCCAAGTCAAAATCCGTTCCACGTTATTACGCGAACGGAACGTCGGGTGAATTCGGCGATATCCCAAAAAACCACCGACCAATGAAACCGATAACACGAGGATATTTGCGACGATAATTGCGTTAGCTTCCCATCGAATCCACGCATCACCGGCTGATTGAACCCACGGCGCAACGTCACCGAAATCAATACCGTCAACCACATTCGAAACTTTCGCTAAAGCAATAGCCCTATCGACAGCATCACCATTCAAAACATCCTGTGGGAAGTAGTCACGAGCCCAGAATTGGAACAATAGGTTTTTACCTATCACGATCGCCAACAAAACAAACAGAGCCGGAAGTATGGAAGTAGTCGCAGCCCAAATTCCGTGGTAGTGGGGTAAGGAATGCAGTTTTCCTACGTTACCTGATCTCAATGCCAAAGCCGCTCGCTGGCCAGCGATGAAATACAAGGCGCCAATCATCAGTACTGTCAGCATCAAATTCGTAAAAGACACGCGAATTTTCCCTCAGACACAAAAAAATCGAACGGATCGTTCCGTTCGATCATAGAATTATCAACAAGCGATTTTGATTATTTCAGATCCGCCGATACCAGTACTGAAAGGTTTTTCATACGAGAAGCCATTTCATCACGCTCAGCTTGCGGCATTGGGATCATACCAGCGTCAGCAAGAATGCCGTCCTCGTCCCAGTGCTTAGTCCACTCAGTCATGTACGCCTCGATTCCCGGCACAAAACCAATATGCTGATGCTTCACGTAGAAGAACAGTGCACGAGACGCTTTGTATTTACCGTCCGCGATTCCTTCAAAAGTTGGCACAACGCCCGACAATTCAGCACCCTGTAATGTATCAGAGTTCTGATCGAGGTAAGAGAAACCGAAGATGCCAAATGCACCTGTATCTTCCTGAAGCTTTTGTACGATTAAGTTATCCTGTTCACCTGCTTCGATGTACACGCCGTCAGTACGCATTGCACGGCATGTTTTAGCTGCTTTGCCAGCAGCTTTCAATGCAGCTTTCGCGTCAGCATCTTTGCTACAATATGCCTTCTCATTCACGATCTCCGCGAACGAAGCTCGTGTACCAGATGTTGTTGGCGGACCGTAAACACGAATTTCCATCGCTGGAAGAGCTGGATTTACCTCTGACCACTCCTTATATGGGTTAACGACCATTTTGCCGTCAATTGGTACTTCGGCAGTTAATGCTTTACCTAGGTCTGCGAGAGAGATCTTCAAACGATCTGCTTTCTTTGAGTTTGCAACTACGATTCCGTCATAACCCACCTTAATTTCGGTGATTTTCACGGCGTTCTTGTCACAGTACTCAAGCTCAGCTGTTTTCATGCGCGAGGACGCATTGCCGATATCGATGAACTGTGTGCCGATGCCATCACAAACACCTTTTTTCCCAACAGACGAGCCACCTGACTCAACGACTGGTGTTTTTTGATTGGGATTGCGTCCGAGACGCTCCGCAACGATCGTTGCGAATGGAAGAACCGTTGATGACCCAGCGATGCTGATGTAATCACGCGCCACTGCTGTCGAACTTAGAACTGCAGCGATCGTCGCTATTGCTGTAAATCTCACAATCATGGGAACTCCTTAATGATCTTCGAGTGAAAGACTCTTCTCTTAACTCCTGATCATCTTTGTACCCGAGTTTTATTACAGCTTTATGACATTAATCATTTCCGATACTTCTGCCGAACTTTTGCCGAAGTTAGTCCTGATAAGTTATGCACAGTCCGGCAAATGCAACGAACGCCAGGCCAGTAAATACGCTGATTCCAGCGCTTTTATTCGTTCTACGAATCAGGTAGTCATTAGTCTTCGATGACAAAACATGCACACGGCTAATTTTTAGATCCAGAAGCTTTGCAAATATTGAGCTTCTGCAAAGAGCAAATTCCTCCGGAGGCAGAGGTCAGTGGTTCGAACCCTCTCGGGCGCGCCGGCATATTAACCTTGTAACGACGCAATTTATCTCATGAAGAGGATCGCTAAGCCAACGATCACAAGAGCAAGTCGCCCAACAAACTTGCGCCTGCTAATTAAACCGTATGAGCATACGGTAATTCCCACAGCGATTTTTATCGAAAAAATAAGTGCGTAGAGTAGGTCATCTAAAGCAATGATCTCAGGATGAGTAACCATTCCGATAGGGATGATGTAAAGCCCAACACCTATCGCCATCGCGGATATAGCAACTTTTAACCAATTTTCTTCAATCATTCCGGCAGCAATGAAAACACCTCCACAGACGGGTGGAGTGATCGTCGATAGTAATGCGTACCAAAAAACAAACAAATGGACCAAGAGCGGATCAAGACCGCGATCAATTAATGCCGGCCCAGCAACAGAAACACAAATCACGTACGCTGCGGTTGTGGGAACCTCCATACCCAAGAACAGACAAGCAATCGCGGTAAGTGCCAACGTCAGGTAAAGGCTATCTCCAGAAACAGATAAAATAAGCGACGTAATTTTTACACCAAGACCAGTGATGGCCAGTACACCAACGATCAATGAGGCACATAAGATAATAGATGCAATCATCGAAATCTGACGACCTGAAGTTACAATAGCGTGGCTTAATCGAGCAACGCCTCGACTGATATCCAGCCTTGCATCCGATCCAAAAAACAATAAGCAAGCAGCAACAACTGCCGCGAAAGCCGCCGCATACTGAGGAGTGTATCCACTAAACATTAGCCACAGTAAAATCGCGAAAGGCACTAGAAAAAAAGCAACCGTAATCAAAACTTCTGCTTTTTTCGGCTGGTCAGACGCATCCACAGGCTTAAGATCGAATAAGTCGGCATACCGGTTTACGCCAATCCATACGGTGTAAAAGTACAAAAGCGCAGGTATCGATGCTGCAAGGATAACCTCCGTGTATGGGACCCCTGTTAGCTCGACCATAATAAATGCGCCTGCGCCCATCAGCGGCGGCATAATCTGCCCGCCCGTCGATGCTACAGCCTCAACTGCTGCTGCGACCCTCTTTGGATAACCCAACCGTTGCATAGTGGGTAGCGTTACCATTCCTGTTGACGCAACATTTGCCGAAGCGGATCCGGAAATTGATCCAAATAGAGCGGATGAAATTACAGATACTTTAGCCGCACCACCCTTCAGGTTGCCAGCAGACGCAACCGCAAGGTTCATGAATCCGCGCCCCGCTTCGCCTGCATTTAAAATTGCTCCGAAGATTAAGAAAATAGAAATGATGGAAACAGAAACCCCGGTTAATGGACCCCACAAGCCTCCCTCCGTGATGACGAGTGTGCCCAAGAAGCTTCCTACCGGAATCCCACCATGACCAAATTCACCGGGGATTAGATCGCCAAAAAACCCATATGACAAAAATAAAGCAGTAACTGCCGGCAAAGGCAAACCCACTGTTCGCCTTGCCATTTCAAGCACAGTTAGGATCAATATAAATGCTATGGAATATTGAATATATCCCTCAAGAAACCCGTATTGATCGGACAACTCTGACTCGTGCATCACTAAATAAAAGCAAGCAATAGAGGCTACACAAAACCAGACAACGTCTCTCACGGACAGTAGAAAGGAAGCCCGAGTAACCAAGAAAATCCATGGGAGCGCCACGAGCAAATGTGATGGTCTTGAGATCAGACTCGGAGTGAGCCCAGAAAAAATAAGATACACATGAAAAGTTACGGAAATCAGCCCTGTTGCGAGCCAGAATTGATTACCGCCACTATCTTTATTCATTGGAAAATTACGCTCGGCAGTGCCGAGCGCATTCGCTTATCCTCAGTGATGATCAGCAAGCGTAGCACCTACTTCTTTATAATAACGCTTTGCTCCAGGATGAATCTCAGTCAGTATATTCGACAGCATTTCAAGGCTTACACCGTCCCACCATTTAGCCGCCGCGCCTAGTGACTTCTTGTTTTCCCAGTAGGCTTTTGTCAGCGTATATGCGACATCGTCACTCATATCCGTGGTTGTGAAAGCGACCACAGGTAACGAAGTTGTTTGAACATCACTTATCTGGCCAGAATAAGTCCCCGCCGGAATAAGAAGCTTTGTACGCTTAGACGCCTTGATTTGATCATCAGTCAAGGACAAGACATTTACACCGGCCGAAGCTGCCGCCTCGATAACATTGGGCGCTGGATATGACCCTGCGGTTACGAACCCATCGATTTGCCCGTTCTTCAAAGCTGGTACGGCGTTAGAAAGTTCAACCTCGGCCAACTTTACCTTTCCTTCAAGGCCGAATAAATTCAGATACTTGGCCCCCTCTTTCGCCCCAAATGAACCTTTACCTAGGAGAATAGTTTTCCCTTCCATACCCGCAAAGTCTGTCACACCACTTTTATCTGACATCACAAAATGCATAGTTAATGAAGGGATTGGGAATAAAGCTCGCACTTCGTTGAAACGAGGATGTCCCTTATCCTTGAACATTGCCTTGCCACCTTGAGCAAGTTTGATGAGCACGGGCGGGGTTGTGAATACATAGTTATTGGTCCGACCTTTTACCTCCATAACATTTTGGACGGAACCTTGGCTTTCCTCCAACGTCATTGTGATATCAGAGTTAGTCCCATTCTTGACCGCCTCAGATAACTCGACACCCATCTGATAATAAGACGAAGTCGATTTTGCCGACTTGTATGTAATTCGCGTTTCAGCATGCCCAACGGTTGACCAAACTAATAGACCTAAAACGGATGAAATTCTGAGTAGTGATTTGAGTTTCACCTTTATTCTCCTTCATGACACTTCTTTCGATTACCTCAGAATTAATGCCTCATTTCAAGGCCTTTGTCTTTAAAACCGGCTGGATCCGAGCTAGCAGAATTGCTCTTATTGATCTCTCTAAAAGAGCAACTTCCTCTGGAGGAAAAGGTCAGAGATTCGAATCCACTCGGGCACGTCACTCTACCCTTACTGGATTAAAAAGACATCGAACTTCACACTCAATATGGTTAAAATAAAGATAATTAAATCATAATCTTATCGAATGGAGGCGCGTACCGGAATCGAACCGATGTCCACGGATTTGCAAAAGCTTGCATGCCCAACAAGCCGCTGTATTTACGCATAAAAATAAAAGTGTGCTACGGAATGTGCTCACAAACAATCTGAATTTCAGCAGCTTTAGACATTCGCGCACTGGATAGATCGAAGCCCTCCGAGGCTGAGGTTCGAATCTTTCCGGACTCACCATGTAAAGCCAATAAAATCAAAATATCCAGAAATTCGGCCTCATCACATAAACGAGGGACGATCGATGTCACCTTTTAATGATTAAGAGCCAATTGTTATTGGCCGTCCTTCTCGAAGACTTTCGCTTGCGGCTTGCGCTAAAACGAGAGCCTCGAGTCCGTCTTGACCTGACACCATGGGTGTCAAAGAATCTTTAATTGCGGTCACAAAGTACTCGATTTCTTTTC
>Ga0209654_1003014_pt1 | contig 10752 bp, 10 predicted proteins | sample SaaInl1SG_22_DNA_FD_184646 | JGI IMG/M metagenome (GOLD analysis project Ga0209654, IMG submission 184646) | Marine microbial communities from expanding oxygen minimum zones in the Saanich Inlet - ESP_161SG_22_DNA (SPAdes) (version 2) | ecosystem: Environmental > Aquatic > Marine > Intertidal... | reverse complement strand
CTCGCAGCAAGGGCTTATGCCGACATCGCGCTGGAACCAAAAATCTGGCCAGACGCGCCAAACGATCCATCCGTGACGCTAACATCAGACGACAATACAAACAGACCTCTGACTAACCTGTACCGCCTCGGGCCAAATTCCCGCTTCCCAGGCACCGGGTGTCAGATCGACCTACGACGCGATACGAGATCCGTTGCCCCGCTTGGTGCGCTGCCAGTCGCCCTCTTGCACCAGTTCAACATCAAGGATATTCATGCCCAGGCTATCGGCGAATTCCGCTACCGATAGTGTGGATCGCACTGCACAGCGCGCTGCCCCCATCGCGTCGCAGAGAAAACCTGTTGGCACATCCTAGCGCGTTCTTTGATCATGGTGACATGGCCTCTATAGTTGAGGTACTCAGGCCAGTCCCAGACCTAGGAAAATAAAAACTGCAAGAAGTATAGCGTGCCCATGCCCACCAGGATGGCCCATATCACACCAAAGCGCACACCGGCCGCCAAAGCGGCGAGCGCGGACAGTAGGCGGATTGTATCCGGGCTTCCTCCGGTCGCTTCTGGCCAAACAAGCAATGGCATAAACATGGCTGGTAGCACCGCTGCCCCAACATACCGCAGGTAGATCAGCGCCCGGTCTGGGAGCTTACGTCCCCCGAGGAGGCCCAAAAACGAAAATCTGATCAGGAACGTACCGACTCCCAACGAGATCGTAAGCGTCCAGAAGGTCGTGGTGTCTATCATGGGTTTGATCCTTGTGCCCAGCGAGCCAGAAGAATTTCGGCCTGCCCCCCTACAAAGACACCGAGCCCAGCGGCGATTAACAGGCCAAGTGACCAAGGAACCCATGCAAAGGCAAGCGCCGTGATGCCTGCGACTAGCGCTGCAATAACATGAGGCCCTGACCGCACAAGTGGCGCTGTAAGCGCGATGAAACAGACGGGTACCGCGAAATCAAGACTGAACGCTGCTGGGATCGCCTGACCGACCAGGGCGCCCATTAGCGTGAATCCGTACCAGAATGGACAGATCAGGGCCATGCAGCCAAAGTAGTAGGCCACCTTGATAGGCGGTGTCATTTCAGGCCTGTCCTCGTAGGTACGAACAGCGACGGCAAATGCCTGATCCACCATCAGATAGGCCATTATGGCGCGTAAACCCAGCCGCGCATGACCGATGTGCGGGACGAGAGCAGCTGAATACATCGCCATGCGCAGGTTCACCGCAAGTGCCGCAGCGAGCGCGACAAAGACTGGAGCCTGATCTTGCAGGAGTGCGAGGGCTGTAAACTGCGATGCGCCAGCAATCACCAGTACCGACATCGCCATTGTCTGCAATATGTCCAGTCCTGCGTCGCGGGCGACTACACCGAACAGCATCGAATAAGGCACGACAATCAGAATGAAAGGAGCACAATCAAGATAGCCACACCAGAACGCCTGACGGGTTGTCATCTCAGATCCCACGAAGGCAAAAAGAGACTGTGAGAGATCCGTCTAGCAGCGATAGATTTACAACGTGCACTCTGATCCAGGACCGCCACTTCTTCCATAGCGAGGACTTTGGTCGTTCCTAATGATTTCCGCATTAATGGTCTCTCACATTTCATTGCAGGCCAAGCGTAGCAGATTATGCTGCTACACCTTGAAACGAGCGACATAGAAATCAACCATTTGGCTCACCATGTCATCGCCCTGTCCCGCGTCACGCGCCTGCGTCAACGCAGAAAGCGTACCTTTGGCCATGATGCTGTCGACACCCGCATTTTGTGCCATTGCTGCATAATAGCCCACATCTTTAGCCGCGTTCTTGATCGCAAATTCCAATTGTGTCGCGTCTCCATCAACACCATATCCTTTGACAAAATCCATCATGCCTGAATGCAGTGGTCCAGCCGACATCACGTCATAAACACTTTTACGCTCTATCCCCGCAACGTCGGCCATAGCGAAGGCTTCGGCCATCGCGTTGGCCACTGTCATGCCAAAGAAATTATTGAGTAGCTTAATCGTGTGCCCCGCCCCCAACGCACCAAGGTGAAAGACGTTCTCGCCCAAATCTTTTAGCACAGGCTCAACGCGATCAAACACAGTCTTGTCACCCGCCGCCATGATGTTCAGTAAACCGTCCTTGGCATGAGCGGGTGTGCGACCCAAAGGGGCATCAAGATAATGACCCCCTACTGCTGCAGCCTCAGCACCTAAAGTCCGCGTACTGCCGGGCAATGACGTGCCAAAATCAATAACTACTGCGTCCTTGCGTAGCCCCGCGATCACACCGTCCGCACCACGCATCCGCGCTTCAACGCTGACCGAGGTGTCCATACAGAGCATCACGATATCACTGGCCTCAGCGACCTCACGGGCGGTACCTACTTCTGCAGCCCCACGTGAAACGGCTTTGTCGATATTGACCCGCGATCTGTTGGCAGTGATTGTCAAAGCGTAGCCCTGATCCAGCAAACGGCCCGCCATCGCAGCTCCCATCAAGCCTAGTCCAATAAATCCGATTGCTGGTGTACTCATGATATCATCCTATCTGTTTCATAATGTTTATGACACGGTACCGGCATCAAGCAACTGTGTTTCAATATCTAGCGCCACCTGCAGGGTCCGTGTAGCGTCGGCGACATCGATCAAGGGTAAAGCCCCCCCGATTACATCCAAGAAATGATTCAATTGCGACACCAATGGGACAGCTTCGTTGACGGCTACTTCGGCGGGCAACCGTTTGGCCGCTTGCCCCCAGTCTACACCGCTCCACGAGGTTAAAGACGGGAAACTGATCCCGCCTTGCGTGCCTGTGATCCACATCATGTCTTGGTGTGTAGTGCCTATATTTGGGTTCTCGCCCGTAGCAGCCTCAAACCCCCAAGGACTTGGTGCTGTATCTGCAAAGCTAATCGTCGCAGTGGCACCCCGCTCAAAACGCAGGGCAACTGCCCCACTTTCGATCCGATCACCACCGCGCAACGGCGCACCAGATAGGCAGGCGATGTCACTAACCTCGCCCAAGACGAACCGCAAAATATCAATGTCGTGGACAAGGTTTATCATCACCGGTGATCCGCCCGCCGTACGCCAATTTCCATCAAAATAATTATCAGGTTTGCGCATCGCCCAGATCACGCTGGCTGTTACAGGGGTGCCAATAGCACCGTCTGCCAACATAGCGCGCAGACGTTGAACGTTCGCATGATAGCGGCGATGATGACCTACTAATGATCGCACTCCAGCGTTTTCCAAAGCCGCTTTCAATTCCAGCGCACCCCTCACATCAGCAGTAACCGGTTTTTCGATCAATACATGCCAGCCGCGCTCTGCTGCCGCAATTCCATGCTCCGCGTGCAGCCCCGTGGGAGTCGCAATGACAGCACCATCAACACCCCAAGGCACGTCTGCCATATCGGCAAACCGCTCCACATCCCCTGCATCAATGCCCATGTCAGGATCAACCAAGCCGACCAGTTCGCAGTCATCGTGCGCCTGAATAACTTGTACATGCCGGATACCAATCAGCCCACCACCGATGACGACAAGCCGTTTCACATCACAGCTCCAATTTGCCATGGGACAAACTCATAATCGCCAAGGCCCTGCACTTCGGACTTGCTGGCCTTACCCGAGGCAACAGCCAAGAACAGCTCATATATCTCACGCCCTTTTTCGGCGACGCTGACACCACCGTTAAGAATTACACCCGCATCCACGTCCATATCTTCAGACATGCGTGCAGCCATTTCAGAGTTTGTGGCGACCTTGATCGTCGGACTGGGCTTTGACCCAAACGCCGATCCCCGCCCTGTGGTGAAGCACACTAAATTGCAGCCTCCCGCGATTTGCCCCGTGACCGATGCAGGGTCATAGCCAGGGCTGTCCATAAAGGTGAAGCCATGCTCCGTGACCGTTTCTGCATATTTATAGACACCGGTCAAAGGCGAGGTACCACCCTTTGCCGCAGCACCCAGCGATTTTTCAAGTATCGTCGTTAGCCCTCCCTTTTTGTTGCCAGGAGACGGATTGTTATCCATAGATCCGCGGTTACGCGCCGTGTAGTCCTGCCACCAACTGATCAATCCGGTCAGCTTCTCGCCGACCGCGCGATCCACTGCACGACGTGTCAGCAAATGCTCTGCGCCATAAATCTCCGGTGTCTCAGCCAATACACCAGTACCACCTTGCGCTACCAACAAATCACAAGCATGGCCAAGCGCAGGGTTCGCTGTGATCCCCGACCACGCATCCGATCCGCCACATTGCAAAGCAACTTTTAATTCAGATGCCGGACAAGGCGTCCGCCGCGCTTCGTTCGCTAGAGGCAACATCGCCGCAACTTTTTCGATACCCAGCTCGACCGTGCGTCGCAAACCAGCAACATTCTGAATATTCATTGTCTGAAACAACGGCCCGTGCTTGAGACCCCATGCGTCTAGCAACCAATCAATCTGGTTCATTTCGCAGCCAAGACCCACCATCAAAACGCCTGCATGATTTGGATGACGAGCATAGCCCCACATTACCCTCTGCAACGCCTCAAACCCGTCACCGTCGCCGGCCATGCCGCACCCCGTGCCATGAACAAAAGCCACAACACCATCGACATTGGGATACTCCGCCATGATATGAGGCGTAAAGTGATCAGCGATCATCCGCGCCGCCGTGGCAGAACAATTCACAGAGGTAACGATGGCAATATAATTACGCGTTCCAACGCCGCCATTATCACGACGGTATCCCATGAACTTATCGCGCTGAAACTCTGGCACCATCGAGACGGGGCGCAAGTCGGTCGAAAACTCATAATCCGCATCAGTATTGCGAAATTCTGTATTATGCGTATGCACATGATCGCCCACCGCGATGTCTTGAGATGCATAGCCAATGACTTGCGCGTATTTGCGGACCGCCTCGCCCCGGACAATCGCCATTGTAGCAACCTTATGACCAGCAGGGACTGGCCCCGTTGTCGAAATGCCCTCAAGCTTAGAATGCGCAGTAAACGCACGGGTTGCAGTTACAACATTATCGGAGGAATCAAGGCGGACATAGTCCATAGAATAGTTTCACTTTCTCAATTTGCGTGAATCTCATACGAGCTTACTCGGTTGCGAACTTCATGAAGATTCTTGGGTTCAAAATGACGAATAATTTGGTATACCAAAATAATAAAACGCGTATACTCCGGAAAAGTCAAAGCGAAAACTGATGTGACCCGCCAAACTTGGTCATAGTGGAATTGCTTTCGGATACTATTTAAATCTGTAACGGGGAAATATCGATGACAAAAAAAAGGCTTGAGGGGAAGCGCGTCTTAGTCACCGCAGCTGGCCAAGGCATTGGGCGCGCCAGTGCTATTGCGATGGCTGCTGAAGGAGCGGAGGTTTTCGCCACCGATGTCAACACCGAAGCGCTGGCGACATTGACGGGTATCAAAACATTCGCCCTCGATGCTTGCAGCGATGACAGTGTCGCCGAAGGTGTCGCACGCGCAAAACCTGACGTACTTTTCAACTGTGCAGGTTTTGTTCACCACGGCTCAGTGTTGGAAGCTACGGATGATGAACTTGATTTTGCATTTGACCTCAATGTCCGTTCAATGCTGCGTACAATACGTGCAGCATTGCCTGGCATGCTGGAACGCAACTCAGGATCTATTATCAATATGTCGTCCGCGTGTTCGAGCGTGATTGGGGCGGCAAACCGCTTTGTCTATGGCACGACGAAGGCAGCTGTTATCGGCTTAACAAAATCAGTCGCAGTTGATTATGTATCGCGAGGCATTCGTTGTAACTGTATCTGCCCCGGTACTGTAGAATCCCCAAGCTGGCACGACCGCGTGGATGAGTTGGGTAAGAAATTGGGCAGTAAAGAGGCCGCCCTTCAGCAGTTTGTCGAACGCCAACCAATGGGTCGCGTCGCAACCGCTCAAGAAATAGCTGCATTGGTCGTCTATCTTGCAAGTGATGAAAGTGCTTTTACCACAGGGCATCCACATATCATCGACGGAGGCTGGTCAGGCCAATGACTAAGAAAATAGACATCGAAGATCTTCGGTCACGAAAATGGTTCATGAATCCCGATAATCCCGAAATGACTGCGCTGTATCTGGAGCGGTATCTAAATTATGGTCTTACCCGATCGGAACTGCAATCTGGCAAACCGATCATTGCTATCGCCCAAACAGGTAGTGATCTTAGCCCCTGTAACCGCCACCACATTGAGCTGACAAAACGGGTCCGCGACGGCATCATCGCAGCAGGTGGCACCTGTATCGAAGTGCCTGTACATCCAATTCAGGAAACCGGTAAACGCCCCACGGCCATGCTCGATCGCAATCTGGCCTATTTGTCACTGGTCGAGACCTTGTTTGGTTATCCGCTAGACGGGGTAGTCCTCAACATCGGCTGTGACAAGACTACACCGGCGTTGCTGATGGCGGCAGCCACAGTGAATATCCCCGCCATAGCACTTAGCGTGGGCCCCATGCTCAACGGCTGGTTCAAGGGAGAGCGTACCGGTTCCGGCACCATAGTGTGGAAAGCCCGCGAAATGCTTGCAGCGGGAAGAATAGACGATGACGGCTTTATGGATTTAGTAGCTTCTTCGGCGCCATCCGTGGGCTACTGCAACACTATGGGCACAGCAACGACGATGAACAGCCTGGCTGAGGCTTTGGGCATGCAATTGCCCGGCTCTGCAGCGATTCCCGCCCCCTACCGAGAGCGCGGTCAAATCAGTTATGAGACAGGCAAGCGTATAGTAGAGATGGTTTGGGAAGACCTTCGTCCCTCCGATATCATGACGCGGGAGGCTTTCGAAAACGCTATTGCAATTAACTCAGCCATTGGCGGATCGACAAATGCACCCATTCATCTCAACGGGATTGCCCGCCACCTTGGTGTCCCACTAGACAATGACGACTGGCAAAAGCTTGGCCATGACGTCCCCTTGCTAGTCAATCTACAGCCGGCAGGTGAATTTTTGGGAGAAGATTACCAGCATGCAGGTGGCGTTCCTGCCGTCGTCGGCGAATTGATAGAAGCTGGCTTACTGCCCCATCCCAACGTGATCACCGCAAACGGGCACAGCATAGCAGACAATTGCGCAGCACGGCGCAGCGAGGACCAGCGCGTGATCAAGCCCGTAAGCGATCCGCTTCAGACGCAGGCAGGCTTTATAAACATGACGGGCAATCTATTCGACAGTGCCTTAATGAAAACTTCTGTGATTAGCGCCGCCTTTCGCGCCACCTATCTTGAAAATCCTAACGATCCAAATGCGTTTGAAGGCAGAGCAATTGTATTCGAGGGGCCAGAAGACTTCCATCGCCGTATCGATGATCCCGCTGAAAATATCGACGAGAAATGCGTTTTGTTCATGCGTGGTGCTGGACCCAAGGGCTACCCAGGAGGAGCGGAGGTCGTGAACATGCGCCCGCCTGCCTATCTCCTCACAAAGGGTGTTGAGGCGCTCCCTTGTATCGGAGACGGAAGGCAATCTGGAACCTCTGGTTCCCCCTCGATCTTGAACGCCTCGCCCGAGGCCGCGGATGGTGGCGGGCTAGCGCTGTTGCAAACAGGCGACCGCGTACGCATCGACTTGAACAAATGCACCGCTGACATGCTTGTTCCATTGAACGAGCTAGCGGATCGCGCCCGCCATCTGGCTGGCCAAGGTGGCTACGGCATTCCTGAAAGCCAAACCCCATGGCAGGCGCTGTTCCGCGAAAAGGTCGGCCGCTTTGACGAAGGTATGACGCTCGACGGCGCCGCCGACTATCAAGACGTTGCAAGAAAGCACATGCCACGCGACAATCACTAAAAGGAAAATAAAATGAAACTAGTACGTTACGGAGATATGGGTGCTGAGAGAGCTGGCATAATGGACGGCAATACACTGCGCGATTTGTCGGCCCATGTGGCTGACATAACGGGCGACATGTTGGACGATGCAACACTGGACAAGCTGCGCAATCTTGACCTAAGTACATTGCCTATTGTCAGCGGCACACCTCGTATTGGTGCCTGTGTTGGCAACATTGGAAAGTTCCTGTGCATAGGTCTGAACTACTCTGACCATGCAGCCGAAACCGGAGCAGCAATCCCTGAGCATCCGATCCTGTTCTTCAAAGCCAACTCCGCCGTCGTCGGCCCTAATGACGATGTGATCATGCCACGCGGATCCACTCATACTGACTGGGAAATCGAACTGGGTGTCGTCATTGGCAAAACCGCAAAATATGTCAGCAGCGAAAATGCGCTTGATCATGTCGCGGGCTACTGCGTAATCAACGATGTTAGCGAGCGACACTTCCAAACGAAATTAACAGGACAATGGACCAAGGGTAAATCCTGCGACACATATGGTCCTACTGGTCCGTGGTTAGTAACCCGCGATGAAGTCGGCGACCCACAAAACCTTGCGATGTCGCTTGATGTGAACGGTGAGCGGATGCAAACTGGAAATACATCAACAATGATCTTCACAGTTGCGGAAATTATTGAACATCTCAGCAGCTTGATGACCTTGCATCCAGGCGATGTGATTACCACCGGAACACCGCCTGGCGTGGGCATGGGCATGAAGCCAGAACCAGTTTATCTGAAAGTTGGCGATGTTATGGAATTGACGATACAAGGTCTCGGCAAACAGCGACAGGAGGTCCGTCAAGATGACTGATCTGTTGCTGATCGGTGATGCCACCGACGAAATGATGGCCAGAATGGCCGCCAAATTCACTATTCATAAATTGGCAGATGGCGATTACCCTGCAAATAGGATCACTTATGTTTGCACCAATGGACACGACGGGATCAAACCCGACGTCATGGCCTCGTTACCCAACCTAAAGCACATCTCGTGTTATGGTGTAGGATACGACGCCATCGACACTACTGAAGCCGTGAAACGCGGTATTGTCGTCACTCATACACCAAATGTACTGAACGCCGAAGTCGCTACTACTGCCGTTTTACTCGTGCTTGCCTGCTATCGCGAAGCATTGCGCGACGATGCCTATGTGCGATCTGGTGCTTGGGAAAGCAAGGGCAGCGCCCCCCTCACCCGATCAGTCGAAAATCAAACAATCGGTATTTTGGGCCTGGGTCGCATTGGCCAAGCGATCGCCGATAAACTTGCGCCTTGGAATCCCACAATCGTATACCACAGCCGCAACAAAAAGGACGTTCCGTACAAATATTACAGCGACCTCAGTAAGATGGCGGCGGAATGTGACGTGCTTATCTGCATTACTCCAGGTGGTCCTGCTACGCATAAAATTGTCGATGCAGATATAATCGCAGCTCTTGGCCCAAAGGGCACATTAATTAACGTCGCACGTGGCTCTGTCGTGGACGAGCAAGCAATGATCACCGCTTTGCGGTCTGGGGCGCTTGGTTGGGCTGGCTTGGATGTTTTTGCTGAAGAACCTCACGTACCACAAGCACTGCGTGACCTACCAAACACGGTTCTGTTGCCCCATGTCGGCAGTGCTACGGTTGAAACTCGTGCCGCGATGGGGGCGTTAACGGTTGATAATTTGCTGCAACATTTAAGCGACGGCACCGTGATTAGCCCTGTACCAGAATGTAAGGAGATGTAGCGCCATGTCGCGCATCACAGCCGTCCAAGCAAGACTCTTCGCCGTACCACTTGATGAAGTCTTAGTAGATGCCAAACATGGCGACCACACGCACTTCCACCTGATCACTGCGACCGTCACGCTAGACGACGGGCGCAGTGCTACCGGTTATTCTTACAATGGCGGGCGCGGCGGCCACGCGACGGTGGCCATGATTACTCATGACCTTGCGCCCATGCTTATCGGACGCGATGCCGGCGACGTCGAGGCTCTGTACGAGGAGATGCAATGGCATGTGCACTACGTCGGGCGCGGCGGTATAGCCAGCTTTGCAATTTCTGCTATCGATATTGCCCTTTGGGATTTGCGCTGCAAAAAGTTGGAACAACCATTATGGCGGGCCGCAGGAGGCGCGTCAAAAACCTGCAAGGCTTATGGTGGTGGCATTGATCTAGCCTTTCCGTTGCCTAAACTTTTGACCCATGTACAAAGCTACATCAACGCAGGCCTAGGGGCCGTCAAAATCAAGATTGGCCAACCTTACATGGCCGACGACGTCGCCCGCATTCGCGCAGTACGAAAGCAAATCGGACCCGAAGCGACCTTCATGATCGACGCAAACTATTCCCTCACCCGCTCACAGGCGGTTGAACTAGCCTTAGCAGTCAAAGATCAAAATATCTTCTGGTTCGAAGAACCTATCATCCCTGACGATTACGCAGGGTACGCCGAGGTCACAAACGCCTCTGGGATAGCGGTCGCACAAGGTGAAAACCTTCACACAATCCATGAATTCGAAATGGCCCTCGCCCAAGGTAATCTAGGGTTCATTCAACCCGATGCGTCAAACTGCGGTGGCATAACAGGCTGGCTGAAAGTCGCTGAAATCACACGAGGCACGAACGTTCCTGTCTGTTCGCACGGGATGCAAGAATTGCACGTGTCACTGGTCTCATCACAAGAGCATGGTGGCTGGCTTGAAGTGCATAGCTTCCCTATCGATAGCTACACCACACGTCCTCTGGTGCTCGAAAATCAACGCGCCGTAGCCCCTGATGTGGCTGGAATTGGTGTTACATTTAATTGGACGAAACTTACCCAGTTCGAGGTCACCTGATGCTCGCATTTGCCGCTGCTGTTTTTTTCCTGATCATCTCTCCTGGCCCAGGTGTTTTAT
>Ga0209654_1003013_pt1 | contig 10759 bp, 15 predicted proteins | sample SaaInl1SG_22_DNA_FD_184646 | JGI IMG/M metagenome (GOLD analysis project Ga0209654, IMG submission 184646) | Marine microbial communities from expanding oxygen minimum zones in the Saanich Inlet - ESP_161SG_22_DNA (SPAdes) (version 2) | ecosystem: Environmental > Aquatic > Marine > Intertidal... | reverse complement strand
GATGGAAAAGCCCCTGTTACCGTTACAGATGCTGCCTTTGCACGGGCGTTTATGAATATCTGGCTGGGGGCAGATACATCCAAGACAGCGCTTCGAGAGGCACTTTTGGGTCTGTCATAAAAAAAGGGCTGCCCGAAGACAGCCCTAGTTCAGGGGAGGAAAAAAAATGTTCTGCCCTGATCATGGAAATGTTTGGCAAATTTTTGCCTCTTTATTTCTATTCCGGATAAAAAAATACTACCGATGATTAACAGAATGGTGAAGCAGGGCTGTACCCTGTCCAAAAGAACAACAGCCGGGAAAACAGATAGTTGACCGACCCCCTTCCTGATCTATCCATTTGTCATGCATAGGTAATCTGTTCCTGCCTGCTTGACGCGGGCGCCCGGGGAGGCACATGATATTATTCGGGTATTTATTAAAACATCCGGTTTAAATCAGGGGAGGGCAGGGCAGATGAGTAAATTGAAAAAAGCCGTCATTACAGGGGCAACAAGCGGCATCGGATTTGCCCTGGCTAAGGCGCTGGCACAATCCGGACGTCAGGTTCTGGCGATTGGCCGAAATCCGGACAATCTGGCCAGATTAAAAGAGGCTGGCGATATCGCAACGCTGGCAGCCGATATTCGCGATAGTGAGGCGGTTTTGCCAGAAATACAGAAATTTGCCCCTGATATTTTAGTGAATAATGCCGGGGTCGGGCATGGCATTGACGGGCTGGATAATTTGCCCCTGCACCTGATCCAGGAAGCAGTGGATATTAATGTTACGACCCCGATAAAGCTGAGCGCGGCCGTGATGGAAGAGATGCGCGCACAAGGCAGGGGGCATATCGTGAATATTGGCTCTATTGCGGGGCTGCATACGCTGTATTCGGCACTTTACGGGGCAACAAAATCGGCTGTCCATTTGTTTAGCCAGAATTTACGTGCCGAGTTGAGCGGCACACCTATCCGGGTAACCGAAATATGCCCCGGACGTGTTTCCACCAGCTTTTTTCAGGCGGCCAGCGGCAATGCTGAACGTATGAACGCCCTTAGCCAGTCCGGCATTACAGAACTGCGCCCCGAAGATGTGGCAGAAGCGGTTCTGTTCGCACTGGATGCGCCCGCCCATGTCAATATTTCCACCATAGAGCTGATGCCGGTGGAACAGGCGGTTGGTGGAATGAAAATGAACCCGGTTAAGTAGCCGGGCTCTTTTTTTCATTATGCGACCCCGGCTTTATTTGATCCCGGCTTTGTTTGAGCTTGTATTTATTTGGCCTCAGCTTTTTTAGGCAGGATTTTGCCTGTCCTCATCCTCTTTTACCGGTTTATATGTGCCAGAGGTTTCAAACTTGTTTTCGGCATCAATTTCGACAAAGGGGGCTTTGGTACGCAAGAAAATCTCGCGGTTAATGTCAAACCAGAAAGAAGGCGGGTCAAACGTGCCAACCGCAATCGCGGTTTTGCCATCCAGAAATTCGGATTCGATCTGCCAATGGGTAGTCGTACCGCACGCAGAACAAAAGCTGGTCGTCACATTATTCCCGGATTGCGTTTGATAGCGATGATGGCTTAAATCGCCTGACAGCAGGCTGACCTTGTCATTTGGAAAATATGCCCCCACCCCGAAGGCCGAGCCTGTGCGAAGCTGGCAATAGCGGCAATGGCACACCGCATGAACCTCTGGCTGGCCTATGGTCTGATAGCGCACGTTCCCGCAGGCACACCCCCCCTGATGCTGTTCATTATCTGACATTTTTTTTCGTCTCCTGCCTGTCTGATTTTAATGCTGTCACTACTCTATAGCAGCAGGGCTGGCTGTCAAACCCCATAGAAAACAGGACAGGCATCCATCTATCATCCGGGGGCGTATAGATATGCAAGACAACGCCTGTTGTCTTTTAACGCCAGAATATTTATCCGGAATATTTATCCGGGATATTTACCCGGAATATTTACCCGGAATATTTACCCGGGATATTTATCCGGTATCATGTATAAGGAGCGGCAAGATGGTTTTTAACCTGATTTCATTTAGAAAATTTTATCTGGCAGGTGTTTTTATCCTCTCTTTATTGCTGGCATCTATGCCTTTTCTCGCCCATGCGGCAGGTAGCAGTTCCTATAGTGCGACCCCGTCAAAACCGGCTGGATATGATGCCGCCGTCAAGCTGATAAAAGAGGGGCAGTTTGCAAAAGCAATTCCTGGCTTGCATGACATTGAGGCAAAGGCGAGGGACGATGCGGACGTACAAAATCTGCTGGGCTTTGCCTATCGAAAAACCGGCCAGCTGGACAAGGCAGGCTATCATTATGAACAGGCCTTGCAGCTTGATCCCAAACATAAGGGCGCGCTGGAATATCAGGGCGAGCTGTTTTTGATGCTAAAGGATAAAGCGTCTGCCGAGGCCAATTATGAGCGGTTGAAAAAGATTTGCTGGCTGGGGTGTGACGAGCTGGATGATCTGGAAGAAGCCTTAAAAAATTATAAGGGCTAAAAATTATAAGGGCTACAAATTATAAGGGCTAAAAATTATAAGGGCTAAAAATTACAGGGGCTATAAATTACAGGGGCTATAAATTACAAAGTCTAGAGATACTAGCCTAAAATCTGGACAAGCCCCCACATCAGATAGACCGCGATTAACCCGGCAATTATAAGGTTGAACTTGGTCAAAATCGGTTTTTGTTCAGACGGGGCAGCAGCGGTCTTTTTCCGGCCTTGCACGCCCAATTTTCTGGCCAGTTTGATATATCCAGCCCATATCAGCATCGCTAGAATAATCAGAAATATGGCTTTGCCCAGCATGGATATGTCTCTTTATAAATATATCTTTGGCAAAAAAAGCGTTTTTTGCCTATTTTGAAAAACCGCTTCCCAGCCCTTGAAAAATGCCTTTCAGGCGCGGTGAAACCGTCTGTGAAGGGGTATCCGGGGCAAAGGCGGTATTGTTTGGCCGCAAATAAGGATAAAGCTTCATCAGGCCAAATACCAGCCCGGCTATCAGCAAAAGCGTAAAACATATTTTGGCGATAAGACGCATATTACCTTCCTTCTATTGGCATAGCTTGCCCTGTTTTCGGGTTATAGCTGACCATACCGCCACTGGATACGCCTATCCCGGTAATCGCGGAAATGGTCACAAAATGGGTCACCATGATGGTAATGCCCTTGCTCTCATCTATCTGGCCGAGTTTTTGCTGCAGGCGGGCAAGCGTTTCTTTTTTCGGCACAATATCCTGATAAAAGGAATTTAAGCCCGGCTCTTCAATAACCTCTCCCAGCGCCAGCGCGCGTGCTGTATCTTTGCATCTGCACCATTGGCTAGTGAAAATATCTGCGATATTCAGCCCTGCTTTTGATAGCTGTGCGCCCAGCTTTCTGGCCTGATCCAGGCCTTGCTGGTTAAGGTTGCGCTGGGTCTGGCAATCCTCCAGGCTGAAATGCGGCGGATCGCCTGTGCCAGGGGCGAGGGCATGACGGATAAACAGGATATAGCCATCGGGTTTTTCTGCGTAAGTTTCCAGCGTAATCGCCTGGGCTGTGACAGGCCATATCATCGCCCATAAAAATATCGCAAAATACCGAATAGCTCGCATGGTCACTTTTCTTTATGTCTCATTATTGCCCTTAAATGAGGCGTTTGGGTTATTTTGGTTTCATCCATTGGCTGAGGGCAGATTGAACCCGCCCCTTATCCAGATGATGGACAGCGCGCAAATTGGCAATCTTATCTTCCAGCTGGTGGGCGTCTTTATCCATTAATGCCTTTATTTGCTCTGCCCGCTTATCTTTTTCAAGCGGTAATTTTTGACCTGTTTTTTTATCTTCATCGCGCATAATATTTTCCCGCACCGCAAGGGCTTTTTTATCAGGCTACCATTCTTCGGCCGATAGATGAATAATCTAAATTAGGTTTCACGAAATCTATGTTTGGCGGCCAGCCTTTCGCGCGCAAAGTTTATCACAGATCGGGTCTTTTAAGTTTTTGCCTATTTGGTCGTTTAACGTCAGGATAGGAAACCAGCAATGCCGGATGAAAGCAGGCCGATGCGTGATCAAAAACATGAAATGGCGATTTATGATGGCTGCTAAGAGCCGTTCTGGCCGGATCTGGGTCGGCCTTGTTCTGGCCACTCTTTTTGTCGCCATTATCGGTATGGACGGCTCAATTATCGGGCATAAACCGGCTCTGGCCTGTTGTTATGACCCGCCTGAACCGGTAATAGAGCCAGATCCGGTAACCGCACCTGACCCTGGCTCTGATAGCCAGGAAGAGGCAAGCCCGGCCCCGGAGAGCACCCCGGAGAGCGCCCCGGATAGCACCCCGAATGCAGCAGAGGAAAAAGGGGAAAGCGATGTATTGCCGGTTAATCTGTATGCGCCCGTGCTTCGCACCGCGCGTCTGGCGATAGAGGACGAGCAATGGCTAAAAGCACAGGAGATTATCTCTCAGGCACGCCAAAGGCTGGGGCCAGCCCCTGAATTCAGCGATATTCTGGCGGAAATTGATCGCCATTTCGGCCTGTCTGAACTGGCCAGCACGTCCCTGTTGCCTGAAAATCGGGCAGAGTCAGGTTTTGTGCCTGTCTTTGAGGCAAGGGGAAACCCGCTGGAGGGGCTGATAGAGGATTTCGGTGCAAATGCCGAGCTTTTGCGCCTGCCATAGGCTGAGCAAACAGCCTAATTTTGTGGCCGGTCATAGGCTGAGCAAACAGCCTAATTTTGTGGCCGGTCATAGGCCCGCGAGGCAGGGGGCTTGTTCTCTGCTTCGCCTTTTTTTGCCGCCGCCGCAATTGCCGCATCAATTTTTGACCTGTCTGCATGGCCGCTAAATCTGGCACTGCTGCCCATCATTTCGGTGAAATGCAGATAGCGTTCTGATGCCACATCCAGCAATCGCCTGATTTCTATCAGGGGGTCAGCATGGTCATCACAGCGCAGGTCAATCCAGGGGAAATCCTCGCCGCGATGAATGGTCAGGCTGGCAGATTGCCGCCCTCTTTTATCGCCGCCTGCCGCCTCTGCTGCTTCCATTGCACAGAGTATGCGCTCGGCAAAATCCTTATCGGCATTATCGTGATAGCTGGCCAGCATTGCCTCCAGCACTTGCGGGCCTGCCAGCATATTGCCGGCAACCGACAGATTATCTTCTGCTTTATGGCCAGCCCATTCAATGCATTCTGCCCCTGTATAGGCCGCATTTGTACCATCTTTTGCCATCACATGAACCTGTCTTTGGCGATGGCCTTCGTCCCTGTCCTGTAATTGGGATAATACAGCTTGGGGGCGCGCGCCGCTGGCCAGCAGCTTGTTGCCTTCTATCCCCCAAAGCGGATTGACCAGCGCTTGTGTGGCAATGGCACCGGCCGGGGTGATAAAGGGTATCACCGCCCCAACCGCAAAAAAACGGCTGGCGACCGCGATACCCAGATGGCCTGTTTCCGGCTCGCGGGCGATCAGTGAAAAGGTCATGGTAAATTACACTTTCTGTTATAGAATTGACGCTGATATAAGCGTAGCGTAATCCGGCGGCTTGCCAAAGAATTAAACCGCATCGTGGGGAGTTTTTGCCAGATGCCAGATAAAAAAATTGTGCCAGAAAAGATTGTTGCAGAAAAAATTGTTGCAGAAAAAATCACACGCGCCACCGCAAAATTATTCATCGATGCAGGTGAGGCGGTCTTGAAGGAATTTACGCTGAAAAATAATCGCCGGGCTGATTTAATCGCCCTTGGGCCGGGGCAAAAAATTTCGATTATTGAAGTTAAATCCTCGCGTCAGGATTTTCTGAGTGACAAAAAATGGCCAGAATATATTGAATTTGCTGATTATTTTTATTTTGCTGTGGCAGAAGATTTTCCGATGGAGATTTTGCCGGATGCCGAACAATGCGGCATCATCCTCTCTGACGGGTTTGACAGTCTGATTACCCGCCACGCCCCCTTGCGCCCTTTGGCCGGCGCGCGCCGCGCACATCTGATACGAAAGCTGGCGGTCACCGCGATGGGGCGCATTGAAATTTAGCTATTTTCGAATAATAAAGCTGGCATCATTATCGACATAGCGGGTGGCACTGGCGCGGGTACGGCCAAATTCGCGTTCCAGGCGGGTTTTGAATTTTTCCGGCTCTATATAGAAAATCTGGTTTTGTATTCCGGGGTTGGCAAGGCTGGTGATATTAATGGCCATCCCTTTTCGAGCCTCACGCCAGCTATAGGAAAGCTGGCGCAAAATATAATCCTGCCATAAATCATAATCATCGGTATGACATAGATTAAACGTCCCCACAAAGACCGCATAATCTGTTTTCCGGTGCGGCTTGCGCCCGATATGAAAGCGCTGTTTGCCATCGCTAAAATGGCGGGTGCAATGGCCGATCATAGCAGCATTAATGTCATATCCTGAATAGATAAAATTCTGAAAGCGCGGGGTTTTCTGGATAAATTCCCACATTGCCCCATAACCGCACCCAATATCGGCCAGCTGGATGTTTTGGCTGGCATCCTGTGCTATAATCTGGCTGAGAATATGGTCGAACCGGGCTGTCTGGCTTAGTCTGGATGCCCAGAAAACACCTTCGGCTGCTGCGCCTTTTTCTTTGAAACGCCGGGTATAGGCATGGCTGATAGAGGCTTCAAACAGCTTTTGGCTGATCCGGTTAAACATCAAAAAAATTATCCTGCCCGGCTATCTGTCTCGCCGATAATGGCCGGGCTGAAAGCAGGGCGGCTGAATATTTCCTCGACCATTGGCGCAAAATAGGAAAGAGGTTTGCTGGCATAGGCCGGGTCAAACGAGGCCTGATCCCATGCCCCGCAAAATCGCTCGGCACTATCAAACCATTTATGGCCGCGATAGCGTTCGCGCTCATCCTTGTTCAAACCCAGCTTGTCCGCATAATACACCATCTGGAAAATGCCGTGATGCTCTAATATCCAGGTGACTTCGGCGCGAACATAGGGGCGGATAATCGCTGCGGCCATTTGGGAATGGTTTTCCGGGGCCAAATCATCGCCAATATCATGGATGAGGGCTGCGACAATCAGCTCGATATCTGCGCCATCTTCTTCTGCCCGTGTGGCGGTTTGCAAGGAATGTTCCAGGCGCGTGACCTGATAGCCGCCAAGGCTGTCGCTTAAATTTTCCAGTGCCGATAAAATGCGTTGGGGCAGGGCGCTGATATAGGCCTTTTCCAGCCTGTCAAGCAGCGCATAATCTGCTTTTGTGCCAGCTTCCATACGGGTAAAGGAAACGGTTTGTTGTGGGTATGTATCTGTCATATCCCCCTCCATTGATGGGCTTTTTAGTGCCGCTGACGAGCTGTTTAACGATTAAGACAGGCCTTTATATCATCCAGTTTTGGTATATCATCCAGTTTTGGTATATTATCCAGTTTTGCCGCCTTGAAAGTTGGGCGTCCAGCAAAAATTAACAGCTTTGCTCAATCGTCAGGTTCAATTTACCCGATTTTTTGCTATAAGAATATAAAAGAGCTATGCTTTTACAAGCAGCCGGTCTGAGATGAAATCGCTGGCATAAATATGGGCAATACGCGAATGAATGACATTTTGATGGACATCCTGAACGGTGCGCAATCCGGCGACCCGCAAGCGATGCTGATAGCAGGATTATCAGCGGCCCTATTATGTATTTTATTGCTGATGCTGGTCATTGCGCTCATAGGGCGCAAAGAAACCAAAACACCGGCAGAATTGCCGGCTACAGCCTCTCACATACAGATGGAAACAGACCTGGATATGCCTGTTTCTGCCAGCATGGCAGCCGGCGATAGCCTGGCGGTTGACGAGAGCGATGCGCCGGCACAAACAGATGATTTTATGATATTCAAACGCGGGGAGCGCCAGAATACGCAGCGCAAGAAAGAGATATTCCCAAGCGCAGAAGGTCTGACCATTGAAGATAATTTGCAATTAATTGAACGCGAGATGATTAAATTGCGCGACCTGTTTAAACAGGGGCACGTCACCCGCGATGTCTATGTGGATGAAACCCGCAATCTGTATCATCAGGCAAAGGCTATTGCGGCCTTGAAATAGCCGGTTTTCCCTGGCGGGTGAGAGATAATTTCCCGTCATTGGTTTTACGTGTATTGGAATATGTGGTTCAGGGGAAAATGAGGGCTGGCAAAAAGAGACAAAAAAAAGAGAATACGCATTTACCTGGCGCTATTGCCAAATCGGCAGGTGCAGGTTTTCTGCCAGCTATAAGTTTTCTGGAAGCTCTGTTTATCGGGCTGACCCTTATCGCCCTTTTTGGCGGCGGCCTGACCCATATCATCCAAAAGTCGCATCAGACAAAAATTTCGACCGTAACAGAAAATGGCCAGGCGATAGCCCAATGGTTGCGTTCTGCCTATTTATTGAAACAAATCAGCACGCCTTCGGATAATGCGCCATGTGCAAAAAATACTGTCCGCACAGAATTGGCCTGTTTTCAGGAGTTGATCGCCCAAAATGGTATTTTTGCCACCTTGAAAAACCCTTTTTACCCGGAAAGGGATAGCGCGCCTATTATGGCTCTTTTTCACGGAAACGCGCCATCGCCTGTTACCGGCAAGCCATGTGGCGAGCTGGCAGATCAATTTTCTATCCTGACCGCATCAGGGCACTATTCGGGCAAGCCGCGGTTTTGGCGTGGCACTATCCTGATTTATTTGCGTGAAAATACCGCTCGGCAACAGGCATTAAACAGATATTTCATGGTGGGCTATTGCGATGATGAGGGGCGCTATCAGCCATTATCGGCAAATATTTTCCTGTCGTGAGGCTATTTTTCCTGCCCGGAATAGGCAGGAAACGGCTCTTTATTTTCCGACCCTTGTAATAAAGCGCTGTTTTATGTCGATTAATAAGGGAAAATATGGAATATTTCACTAAAGCATCTTTTGGACAAATCAGCAGCGTAATAGGCAAATAAAATTGGAACAGGGTCAATCCATTTTTGTCGGGAATATCAAGGGTGGTGTCGGTAAAAGTACGCTGACAACGCTGTTATTTGATTATTTCCAAAACAAAAAGGGCAAAATGAAAGTCCAGATGGTCGATGCGGACAGGCAAGGCACCTCTTTTGAGCTGCTAGAGCCGATGGCAATGGGCGATAATATTCGCCATGTCCCGGTATCCGATCGTTTTGACGGTCTTAGTCTGGTAACGCTGGACAGTATTCTGCGCCGTATGCGTGCCAACCCCGATACGCTGACCATTGTTGATACAGGGGCAGGCTGGCCAGGCAATGTATGGCAAATTGCGATGATGTCTGAATGTATTATTATCCCGACTACCCTGTCCTGGGCAGATTTGCGGCCAACCATCGAATTTGTTCAGGAAATGGACGAGCGAAAGGAAAGTCTGGATACGCTCTCGCCGCATCTTATCATTGTGCCAAATAAGGTTCCGCCTTCCCAGCGCGATATGTCCATGCTCAGTGATAATCTAAAAGATTTGAATGTAGTGGTTTCCCCGCCCTTGTCCGATTTATCGGTGGTGCGTCATATGTCTGCCAATTTCAAGGGTCTGGAAGCGGCAAAAGGCACACGTTTTTATGATGAATTTATCCGGCTGGGGGATTTCATCGATGAATATGTGCTCTCTGGCCGGTTAAGCAAAATGTATGATGCAGGCTAAAGGCGGTGAGGGGTTAGCTGTTTTGCATCTGGCCAGCGACCCATTTGTGAAAATGATGGGTCGGGTTATCCATCTTGGGCGAGAATTTTCCGCCATCATAAGAGGGGGCATTGCGGCCGCGCTGCATCCCCTCTACCACATCAATATCCTCAATAAATATGCCTTTCCAAAGGCGGGTATTGGTAGCGCGCATTTCTGCATAGGAAGGGCTTAGGGCTGTTTCATCTGCATAATAGATGCTGACCCGCTCAGTGGTTTTGGCCTGGCCGTTGGGGATCAGCAAAATCGCATAGCAATGATCTTTATGCACGCCAAACAGCACATTTGGGAAAAAGGCGCAATATTCAGCGGCGGTATCCCATTTTGTTGACAAGCCAGCAAAGGCAGGAAAACTTCTGCCTGCCTTATCCAGCTGTGGTTTAAAGACATAAGAGCCTTGCCCGGCATAAATCTCGTCATCCAGAATATTATAATGATCTTCCAGGCGCGAATAGCTGTTCAGCCCGGGATGGATAAAGGGCAAGTGATAGGCTTCGCAATAATTTTCCACTGCCAGTTTCCAGTTGCAATCCACCTCCAGGGTAAACATCGAATCTGTTCCGCCACTAAAGATGGGCTGTTCAAACTCTGTCCATCTTTCGCGCAAGGGACGCGCAACATCTGTAAATTCAGGGGCAAGGCCGGATAGATTAACAAAAATCACATCACGCCAGATAACCGATCTTACCCGGTTCAGGGACAGGGTTTCACAGACCACCGTCTCGTCGTTATGAATATTGGGGCCGCCAACATGCGGGGTAGCTTTTAGCGCGCCGTCCAAATCATACGACCAGGCATGATAGGGGCAAGTGATAGGCCCGTTAAGCTGGCCAGCCTCTTCAACCAAAATCATGCCCCGATGGCGGCAGACATTTTCAAAAACTTGCACCTCATTTTTCCTGTTACGCACAACCAATAACGGGATGCCCAGCATATCAACAGGATACACACAGCCCGGCTTTGGCACATCACAGCCGAATCCAATGGCCGCCCAGCCCTGTCTAAAGATAGCATCCGCTTCTCTGGCGTGCATATTCTGGTCAATATAACAGGCATTTGGCAGACCATTTGCCACCTCAATCGGC
>Ga0209654_1003012_pt1 | contig 10761 bp, 10 predicted proteins | sample SaaInl1SG_22_DNA_FD_184646 | JGI IMG/M metagenome (GOLD analysis project Ga0209654, IMG submission 184646) | Marine microbial communities from expanding oxygen minimum zones in the Saanich Inlet - ESP_161SG_22_DNA (SPAdes) (version 2) | ecosystem: Environmental > Aquatic > Marine > Intertidal... | reverse complement strand
GCTAATCCAAGTCCGATGGCTTTTTCAGAGGTATTCACCGCGTTACAAACCGGTGTGATGGACGGGCAAGAAAACCCATATGCACAGATCGCCTCGGCTAAGTTTCAAGAGGTGCAAAAATACCTTTCAGTTACAGGTCACGTGTACACGCCAGCCTATGTACTGTCATCAAAGCGTCATTTTGAAAAGCACCCAGCTGACGTTCAGGCGCTGCTGACTAATTGCGCCGAATCAACACAAGTATTTGTGTATCGCAAAGCAGCCACGTTGGAAACAGAGCTGTTAGATGTCATCAAAGCGGCTGGTGTTGAAGTCAACGAAGCGGATAAAGATGCGTTCATTAAAGCATCTGCGCCAGTGTATGACGAATTCGCTTCATCGTTTGGCGGCGGTGCTGCCTTGGTGAAATCCATTCGTGATTTGGCGGACTAACATGGAATAAGCCCCTCCAGCCGGAGGGGCTATCTTGATACATAGAGGACATGGAAAGTGAGCCGTTTGGCGAAGATTTTAGATCAAGTGTTGGTTTGGTTTATTTTGGTGCAAATGATCGCGCTGACCGGCGTGGTGATCGTAGCTGTTTTGGCTAGATTAACAGGCAATTCTGTGTCCTGGTATGACGAGATTGCAGCGATCCAACTAGCCTGGCTTACCTATTATGGCGGAGCCTACGCCGCCTTGCATCGCCGCCACATTGGCTTCGATACGGTGTTGTTAGCCATTCCTCTTCCCGCACGCACGTATGCGGTGTACTTCGCGGAAGCCGTGGTTATTGGGTTTTTCGCTTTATTAGCCTACACCGGCTATGAGGTTTTGATGATTCTTGAGGGCGAATATCTTGTTTCGCTGACTTGGGTTCCAGTGCAGTTAACACAGTCGGTTATCCCAATCGGCGCCACTTTATTTGTGATATGCGAGATCGTCAGCTTCCCTAACTATTTGCGGACTTGCCAGCGAGGCGTATCACTTGAACACGCTGAGATTGAGGAAGAGGTCGAGATGGAGTTGGCCAAGGCACAGGGAGGCAAAGCATGATTGTTCTTGCCATGTTTTTGTTGTTGGTGCTTTTGATTTGTCTCAATGTGCCGATTGCAGTTGGACTTGCCGTAGCCGCTATTTTCGGTTTGGTTGTGGTTGAGGGTACGGGAAGTGTAGTGACCGTTGCGCTGGACATGTACAACGGGTCCACCAAGTTTTCACTGATAGCGATTCCGATGTTTGTTTTGGCAGGCGCCATTATGAATGCTGGCGGAATCACAGATAAATTGATTAATTTTGTGAATGCCATCATCGGGTTTGTCCGTGGTGGATTGGCGATGGTGAATATTGGCGTCAGCCTATTTTTTGCTGAGATTTCAGGATCTGCCGTTGCAGACGTCGCCGCTTTGGGTTCTGTATTAATCCCACAAATGAAAAAGCGAGGATATTCGGCGCCGCTCGCAGCCGCAGTGACGTCATCGTCGGCGTCGTTGGCGATTATCATCCCACCGTCGATACCGATGATTTTATACGCCACTTCGGCCGGGACTTCGGTCGAACAGTTGTTTGTGGCGGGGATTGTGCCAGGTCTTCTTGGGGCATTTGGATTGATGGGCATGGCTTACTATTTTGCCCGTCGATACAACCTGCCGCGCGAAGATGCATTTGAGTTTAAACGCTTGTGGCAAACTCTGGTCGAAGCGCTTCCCGCGTTTGCTTTGCCTGTCATCATTCTGGGCGGCATTTTCGGTGGCTACGTAACGGCTACCGAAGCCGCTGGACTGGCGGTTTTGGCTGCGATTGGTGTCAGTGCATTCTATGCTCGGATGGATTTCAGCCATTTGAAACGAGCGATGCTTGATGGGGGTGTGCAGACGGCGGTGGTGATGCTGTTGGTTGCCGCCTCTGTTGTGATGGGTGGCTTCCTCACTCGGGCGCAAATCCCTCAGGACTTTGCAAGATGGATACTCGATATTACCAACAATCAGTGGGTGATTTTGGCCATTTTGAATGTGTTCTTCCTCGTGATTGGATTCTTCCTGCATTCCGCAGCGGCGATTATCTTGGTTGTTCCCATTGTGATTCCGTTGATCCAAGCCGCAGGTATTGATCCCATTCACTTTGGCCTGGTTGTGACATTGAATCTGGCACTTGGACAACAGACTCCGCCTGTGGCTTCGGTACTGATTACCGCATGCGCCGTGGCACGAGCAAACATTTGGGATGTCTCGAAGGTGAACATCTACTTCATTGCTGTTTTGTTTGCGGTCTTGATGCTCTGCACTTATGTGCCTGCCGTGCCGATGTATTTGGTCGAAGTGTTGTATCGGTCGTAGACATGGCAGATTTTTCAGTGACTCATCACGATGGGACGGTTGAGTTTCGGCTCAACCGTCCTGAGTCCCGAAATTCGTTGACCTTTGAGATGTATCAGGCGCTTGAGACGGTTTGTCTTAATGCCGGAACGCAAAAAGATCGTGTTGTTGTCATCACTGCCGAGGGTGAAAAGGCATTCGCTTCCGGCACGGACATTTCTAATTTCAAAGACTTCGAAACACCGGATGACGCCATCAATTACGAGGCTATGATTGGCCGTGTGATCGATAGTATCCGGGGGTGCCAAGCCCCTGTGATCGCGTCTTTGCATGGCATCGTGGCCGGCGGTGGCGCGGCCATAGCAGCCGCTGCAGATGTGCGGCTTGCGACACCAGATACCCGTTTTGGAATGCCAATCGCGCGAACGCTGGGTAACTGTCTGTCAGTCGCCAACTTAAACCGCTTAGTCCACCTGCTGGGCGAATCGCGGGTTCGGTATTTGATGCTGACTGCAGAGTTTCTTGCCATTGATCCGCTGGTGCAAAGTGGTTTTGTCTCCGAAGTACATGCAGGTGCGGAGGCTTGTGATACGCGCGCGCGTGCATTGGCACAGCATCTGCAGACGCTGGCTCCACTGACTTTGTCTGCGACTCGCGATGGACTTGATCGGTTGGCTGCGACGCAGTTGCCCAACGATCGTGATCTGATCGAGCGGTGTTATTTGAGTCAGGATTTTGCTGAGGGCATCAATGCATTTTTTGCCAAGCGACATGCCAATTGGAGTGGACGATGACTGAGCAGCCGCGCCCACTGTCTGGGATGCGTGTTGTGGAGTTGGCCCATATTATGGCTGGGCCTTTGTGCGGCATGATGCTAGCGGACATGGGTGCTGAGGTCATTAAAGTCGAAAAGATAGATGGTGGGGACGATTCGAGACGTATGGTTCCGCCTTTGGTGGGTGATCAGTCTGCTGCCTTCTTGATGATGAATCGAAACAAGCGTGGGATTGCATTGGATTTGAAATCCGAAGCAGGGCGTGAGGTTTTGACGCGCTTATTGGCTGATGCAGATTGTGTGATCGAGAATTTCCGGCACGACACCATGCAACGGCTGGGTTTGTCGTATGAGCAGCTCAAAGCGATCAACCCAGGCTTAATTTACGTTGAGATATCAGGGTATGGGCGTACGGGCCCGTATTCGGAGCGTGCAGGGTTCGATTTGGTTGCTCAGGGGGCCTCCGGTTTGATGAGTATTACTGGGCCAGGGAAAGACGACGGTCCAGTGAAGGTCGGCGCCCCTGTGACTGACATTACCGCAGGGATTCTGGCAGCCATGGGTGCGGCAGCAGCCTATGCCGGTAAATTGGCGACCGGTCATGGTACGCGGGTAGACACCTCGTTGTTTGAAGCCGGTATCACTCAAACTTATTGGCAGTCAGCTATTGCCTTGGCAACCGGTGTGTCGCCAACTGCTCTGGGCTCAGCTCATCCGTTGAACGCTCCCTATCAAGCGTTTCCAACAGCTGACGGTTACATCAATGTAGGAGCCGCTAACCAACGTAATTGGCTTCGATTGTTACAGGTACTTGAAGCAGAGGAGTTGAATGATGATCCGCGGTTTGCATCCAATGCAGATCGGATGGCAAACCTCGACGCTTTAGTGTCCGAGCTTGAGCCACGCTTTCGGGTGCGATCTTCTGAAGACTGGTTGGGGAAATTGGATGCCATGGGCGTTCCAGCAGGACCTATTCTGTCGATCGGAGAGATGCTCGGGCATCCGCAAGCGACCGCGCGTGAAATGGTGGTTGAAATGGAGCATGCCAGTTGCGGTGCAGTGCGTGGACTGGGGATGCCTGTAAAATTCCATGGAGCGGACCAGCTTAATTACCGAGGGGCCCCGCTTCTTGGCCAACACAGCCGAGAAATTTTGCACGACATTGGCTACACGGCCACCGAGATTGCCACTTTGCACGAAACGGGCGTAGTGTTCTCTAGCGACCCTTGACCGCGCTGTGTGTTACTCAGCCAGAGGATCATTTTGGCGAAACTTGTGTGAGCCATGTGCTTATTGATTGTTGGGATCCTTGGCTTTGCCACCTCGCACAGACTAGGTTAGCCGGGTAGTCAGATGCGCTTTTTTTCTGGAATTAAACCCTCAGGGGCGTAACGGAGCGCGATCAAGAGGATTAATCCAACGGTCATTAAACGCATATGGGCTGCGCCTTCAAGAAGATGGGCCTTCACCGCACTGCTTGGATCCATGCCCGCGGTGAGCGTGTGAATTAACCAAAGACCCATCGGTTCGGCTTGAATCCAGAAGAACCAGATAAAGAAACCGCCCAGCACAGCACCCCAGTTGTTGCCTGATCCACCAATGATCACCATCACCCAAATCAAGAAAGTGAAGCGCAAGGGCTGGTACCCCACTGGCGTGAACTGACCATCCAATGTGGTCAGCATGGCGCCTGCCATCCCAATCACTGCAGAACCCAAAATGAATACCCGCAAATGCTGCCAGGTCACGTCTTTGCCCATGGCGGCTGCAGCCACTTCGTTGTCGCGGATCGCTCGCATCATCCGTCCCCACGGGGATTTCAGTGCAGTTTCTGACAACCATAAAAGGATTGCGATGACGAAGAGAAACAGGCCTGCATAGCAAAGCTTGACGAAGATCGACGAGGCGTCTGCGACATTGAGACCCCATTGCATCGCTAAATCTTGGAACCAAACTGCCTGCTGTAGGTCCACTTCAAACGGGACAGGGCGTGGTAATCCGTTGACGTTTTTGACACCTCGGGTCAGCCACTCTTCGTTTTTGATGAAGAAAATGATGATCTCCGAGATGCCCAGTGTCGCGATTGCCAAATAGTCTGAACGGAGTCCGAGAGCGATCTTGCCGATAACAAATGCCACTCCCGCGGCAAACAGTGCGCCAACAGGCCAGGAGACCACGATTGGCAGTCCGAGCCCACCGAGGTAACCCGTGACGGACGGGTTGATCGATTCGATGGCATTAACGCCAGGATCAAAAAAGATCCGCAGCAACGCGTAGCCTGCGACAATCACGGCAAATATCACCCAATAGCGCCATTTGCTGTGCTTGAGATGTGGCCAAATAAAGAGACAGCACATCACCGTAGCAAAGGTGATCAGAAGCCCCGAAAGGATACCAAGACCACCGGCTTGCCACGCCTCAGACACAGGGGGCATGGAGACCAAAACAGCAGCCAAACCACCCAATGCCGCAAAGCCCATGACCCCCACATTAAAAAGTCCGGCATAGCCCCATTGCATGTTGACGCCAAGCGCCATGATGGCACTGATCAGACACATATTGAGAATCGTTAGGGACACGCCCCAGCTTTGCAGGACACCCACTGCGGTCAGCATCAACCCCATGATGGACAGGAGGATTGGTGTGCGGTGTTCCTGAAATAGAGTACCCAGCATCACAATGTTTTCCCTTGGAAGATGCCAGTCGGCCGGATGATGAGGACGATGACTAAAATGATAAACGACACCGCAATCTTGTAGTCTGTTCCCAGAATTTGCATCAGCCCGTCGATCTCAATATCAGCAGGTGAGAGGTACTGAATGACCTTTTTGTAAGCAAAGGTGAGGATCAGTTCGCTGAAGGCAATGACGTAGCCACCCGCAATAGCACCAATTGGATTGCCAACGCCGCCGACGATAGCTGAGGCGAAAATGGGCAACAGCAATTGCATGTAAACAAAGGGTTTAAAGCTTTTGTCGAGTCCATAGAGAGTTCCGGCGATGGTGGCTAAAGCGGCGACCAGAATCCAAGTGATCATTACGACGCGATTGGGGTTGATGCCGGACAGCAATGCCAGATTTTCATTGTCGGAATATGCACGCATCGATTTGCCGGTTCGCGTATGGTTCAAAAACCAGAACAATGCGATGACGATGACGATGGCGGTTACAATGGTGACGGCTTGCGTCATGCGGATCGCAAGGCCTTCCTGGAGCCCTGTCATTTGCTTGAATTCACGGGCTGAAATAATGAATCGTGTTCCATCGAAAAAGATCTGATCGTTTGGCCCGATAACAAATCGGATCAAGCCACCCATGACAAACATGACTCCAATCGACACGATGAGGAAAATCACTGGGCTGGCTTTGCGTTGGCGATGATATGCGTAGACGGTCTTGTCAATCATCAGTGTGAAGCCGATGGTGCCAAGGATTCCGAACGGTAGCGCAAGAAGAGCTGTGGGCAGTGGACTGATCGAAATACCGAATGCCTGAAACGCCCACGTTACCAGGATCGTTAGCATGGCACCAAAAGCCATAGTTTCGCCGTGCGCGAAATTTGAAAAGCGTAACACTCCATAGACAAGTGTTACTCCGAGTGCACCTAACGCTAACTGCGAGCCATAAGTGAGTCCAGGAACAATCAAAAAGTTCCCAAGCAGCGTGACGGCGTTAATCAGATCAAGCAATGTCTAGCCCCCCAAGAATGCGCGGCGGACTTCGGGGTTGGCCAGCAACGCCTCGCCGGTATCTGTGAAACGGTTGTGGCCCTGAACGAGCACGTAGCCCTTGTCTGCGATTTCCAGTGCTTGTTTGGCATTCTGTTCGACCATTAGGATCGCAACACCAAGTCGCGCAATTTCGATGATCCGGTCAAACAATTCATCCATGACAATTGGAGAAACCCCGGCTGTTGGCTCATCAAGCATCAACACTTTGGGGTGTGTCATCAGTGCCCGGCCGACAGCAACCTGCTGCCGCTGGCCACCAGACAACTGACCAGCCGGTTGTTTCCGTTTTTCTTTAAGAATCGGGAATAAGTCGTAAACCTGGGAAATCGAATCCTGGATATTGTCCTTCCGGATAAAGGCACCCATTTCCAGGTTCTCCTCTACAGACATCGAAGTGAAGACGTTGTGTGTTTGTGGCACAAAGCCCATGCCCTTAATGACGCGTTCTTCGGGTTTCAGTGAGGTGACGTCTTCACCATCAAATAGGACCTGGCCTTTGCGCAGTGGCAACATACCAAACACTGCTTTCATGGCAGTGGATTTGCCAGCTCCATTAGGTCCGACAATGACAGCGATCTGGCCTTGCTCCACGCCGATGGTGCAGTCATGGAGGATGTCAGCTGCGCCGTAGCCGCCTGTCATGTGTTGTCCGATTAAAAAGCTCATCCAGTTCGCTTATGTTTGAGGCCTGTACCGAGATAGGCCTCGATGACGTGTTCATTGTTTTTGACCTCGTCAACGGTTCCCTCTGCTAACACAGTCCCTTCAGCCATACAGATTACTGGATTACAAAGTCGTGCAACGAATTCCATGTCGTGTTCGATCAGGCAAAAGGTGTAATTGCGTTCGGCGTTGAGTTTCAGGATGGCGTCACCGATTTTAGCCAGTAATGTTCGGTTTACCCCGGCTCCAACCTCATCAAGAAAGACGATTTTCGCGTCCACCATCATGGTTCGGCCGAGTTCCAAAAGCTTTTTCTGTCCGCCAGACAGGTTGCCTGCAAATTCATTGGCGACATGTTCGATTTCGAGAAAACGAATCACATCATCCGCTTTGGCGCGAATTTCCTCTTCGCAGGCTCGCACCTGATTCGGTCTGAACCAAGTATTCAGGAGGCTTTCGCCTGCTTGGTTAGCTGGCACCATCATCAGGTTCTCTCGCACTGTCAGTGTCGAGAACTCATGGGCCAACTGAAAGGTACGAAGAACGCCTTTGTGGAAGAGTTCGTGCGGCTGCAGACCGGTGATGTCTTCGTCACCCAACAGCACCCGCCCTGAAGTCGGCTGATAAAGCCCTGCAATGACATTGAAGAGAGTTGTTTTTCCCGCCCCATTAGGGCCGATTAGGCCGGTAATGGATCCAGGCTCAATACGCAGACTGGCACCGTTGACCGCTTGGACGCCGCCGAAATGCTTGTGTAAATTTTCAACAGTAATCATCTTGTGCCGCCAGCACCTGCACTGAGTGAGTCACTCAGCGCAGGAAGCTTTGGATTAACGGAACTTAACGGTCGTAATTTGGCCGTCTTTTATCAGAATTTGGCGGTAGCTGCCGGCCGATTCGCCGCCACCGATGAGTTCGACGGCTGTAGCACCCACGTAATCGATTTCACCACCGTCTTTTAGGATTTTCAGCGCTTTAGCCAATTCGCCAGGGAAAATTTTCTCGCCTGGTGCATTGGCCACATCGAAGACTTTGTCTTTAAAGACAGTGGAGTCCTTTGAGTTGGCTGCTTGCATCGCCAACAGCGTCAGCGCGGCGGCATCATACGACTCCGGTGAGTAGGGACCGGCTTCAAATCCATCGTCGGTGGCCATCTTTGCGAAAGTGGCTGCGCCTTCAGAATCTGTTCCCGGGACTGAGCCGATCGCACCATTGAGATCAGGCCCGATGGCTTGAACTAGACTGTCGCCGATCATTGCGTCAGGTAGAAAGAACTCTTCAAAAGCGCCTGCATCGAGAGACGATTGAATAATGCCTTTTCCACCTTGGTCAAGGTAACCAACGACGACCAAGATATCACCACCAGCTTGAGCGAGCGCACCCACTTCAGCGCCGTAATCGCCTTTACCGTCTTCGTGTGGCGTATTGATTGATACCTTGCCGCCGGCCGCTTCGAAATTTGACTGGATGGCATCAGCCAACCCTTTGCCGTAGTCATTGTTGGTGTAGGTCATGGCAATGGTACTGTGGCCTTGCTCTTTAAGAATCTCGGCAATGATTTGGCCTTGGCGGGCATCCGATGGGGAGGCACGGAAGAAAAATCCATTGTCCTCAAGTGTTGATAAAGCAGGAGAGGTCGCAGAAGGCGAGAACAGAACCTTGCCTTTTGGCATCGCCACGTTTTGCAATATCGAGATGGTGGCGCCAGAACACAAACCGCCAATAATTGAATCCACTTTTTCTGAGGACACCAAACGTTCTGCTGCCGCTGCCGCTGCGGACGCATCAACACAGGTCGAGTCGGCACGAACGACATCTATTTTCGCATTGTCTAAAAGCGCACCAGAGGCATTAACTTCTTTGATCGCCAATTCGGCCCCACGGGCCATTGGCTCAGCCAATGATTCAGCAGGCCCTGTAAAGCCGAGTGCAATCCCCAGTTTGACCGTTTTCGCATGACCACCGGCAAAAGCCATTGTCGATGCCATGCAGGCTGTTGTAACAGCAAGTGCGAGTTTCTTCATGAGTTTCTCCGTTTATTGTTATCACCGATCGCTAAGTGATCGATTAGCTATGTTTAACCGTTTACACATCTCAGTGTTCGAAGTGTAACGAAAAAAAACAATGATTTTTCTCTCAATTGGCCACTTTGCTTGGGAATAGGACTTTTTATTTCTGCGAATGCACGGTCTCCATTTGTCAGGAAGCGGCTACTGTCGGCGACCATGACAGCCAGTGTTGGTAATCCAGAGGCTGTTTTGAGTGCAATACAATAAATCCACCCAATCAGACGATCGGGTGGATTTTTCAAAGATATTAGGCGAAATCGGCAGTAAGTGAGCCTTGTGTTTCCGGATCGATTTCATCGACGCGGTAATTGTACTTGGGATGATCCACACCCATCGCAATGGCGGCACCTTTTTTAATTGATGCAATCATCTCTGCAGTGAAATCGAATCGGGAAAAATGCACTGAGCTTGTTTTGGTCTCGCTCGAACGTTCCAAATCTTCATCTGCAATTGCATAGACCCGGTCGTGGCCCTGCACCTGGATATATGTGCGATGTTCAACACCAACCAGTTCTGCCAACTTGATTTTCCGCTCGTCTTCGTCAGGGAATTCGATCATTTGCGTACATTTCAAGTTTGTGCCGTCTGGAATTAAGGGGTTGTAGGCGTCGAGCTCGTCCACGATCCCTTCTTCTTCAAACGTTTTCTCGATCCGCAACATCTCTTGAATCTGGTAGCGAATGGTCGCCTCTGATTCAAATTGCAGCGTCATGTTAGGGCCTATAAATACGCTGCGAAGACGCTTGAGACGCATCGCTTCGGCACGGATTTGATCGCGCTGCTTGGCGTACTGTTCCAACGATAATAATGAATCAATAGCAATTTTTGTCATGTTCATTCCTCATTCAGTCCGTAGGCTTTGGCTACCAGTGACAATGGATGCGCCAAAGCAGGTTCGTTGTTGTGATTCTCGCGAATCCCCTGTGCGATGTGGTGACCACCCAAAGGACAGTCGCTTGAAATGTAATCTGGCTGATTCTCATTCATGGCGCGGAAAACCGGTTTTCCAATTTTCATCGAGGTCTCATGAAATTCCTTTTTGACCCCGTAGGTTCCGGCATGACCTGAACACCGCTCGGTGGTTTTCACCACAGTGTCAGGGATCATCTTCAAGAGCTCTTCGGTTTTCTTTCCGATATTTTGAACGCGTCCATGGCAGGGCGCTTGATACGAAATAGTGCCCAGACCATTTTGGAAGTCAGTGGACATCAAGCCGTCTTTGATTCGTGA
>Ga0209654_1003011_pt1 | contig 10764 bp, 11 predicted proteins | sample SaaInl1SG_22_DNA_FD_184646 | JGI IMG/M metagenome (GOLD analysis project Ga0209654, IMG submission 184646) | Marine microbial communities from expanding oxygen minimum zones in the Saanich Inlet - ESP_161SG_22_DNA (SPAdes) (version 2) | ecosystem: Environmental > Aquatic > Marine > Intertidal... | reverse complement strand
ATTCCAATTTCAGCAATTATTTTTACGCCCATATTTATTTTAATTTAAAGTTTGATTCTTGGTTTAGTGCAAGAACTAAGTTGTAATCTTTTTTTGGATTAATTATTTCATTGTTCTCGAGTCTTATTAATTTTGGTTTATGTGCAAAACTCAAAAGTCTAAAAAAGTATCTAATAATAATTAGAAAATAGTTTTTTGATTTAATTATTTTATTAATAGAATAATCATTTGGTACCCAAAACTGATTGTATGAGTACCCCTTTAGTAAGTCAATAATTTCTCTTATGTTATCTTTTTTTCCTTCGAATGCAATTATAGGCTTGTATTTTTTAATAGATTTTTTCATTCCAATTAGAGCTTTTAATTCATGACCTTCAACATCAATTTTAATAAATGAAATATTTTCTTCTTGAAAATTATTATCATAACATTTTAAATCTGTTACTTCAAAATTTTTTGCTTTTTTATGATAACTACCACCCATTCTATTTAAATCATCGAAATAAATTTTTTTAGATGATTCTTTATCAGACAATCCAAAATTATAGATCTCTGTGTTTTTAGATTCTGAAGTGTTTAATTTTAACAATGTAAATAAATCTGTTTGGGGTTCAAATCCAATGATATTCTTAAAATGTTTACTAAAATACCTAGTGTGATTTCCAATATTAGCTCCTACATCAATAAGAGTGTTTTCAAAAGTGTTTGAAGAAAGACTATTTAATATTATATCGATTTCCTTTTTTTCATAAATACCGTGACAAATTACATGAAACCCAATACAATCATTCACAAAAATAGCTATACGTTCCTTATGCTTTCTGGCAAGGTATAGGTATATTAATTTGTCTAATATTTCCATTATTATTTATTTATATAATATTTAATTTTTCTATACCAAGCCTTTATGATATCGTAAAAGTCCAGAAGTAAATCATTTAGAAGTAAAAGCCATTTCACAATAAAAAATACTTTACTGAAACCAATCCGGATTTTTTCAATTCTTGGATTTTTATTTATCATTCTATGATATTCAATGTTATCTTCAAAATAAAAGGCTATCTCATAGAGATTTGGCATGACATTAAAAAGTGTATTGATTTTTTTATCTTTAAGACTTATCCTTCTAATTACCCTTAATCTCTCACTTATAATTATACTATTATTTGATCCATAATCAAAAAAATGTTTATGCCCATACTTATCATTTAAATAGATATTATTATGTATTGTAGCATCAACTGAAAGTAAATTATCTGAAAATTTACTAGGTACAATAATGATTCCTGATTTTGATATTCTGTTTATTTCATCCAACAAATTTTCAGGGTTTAAAACGTGTTCTAAAACATGTGAACAAAATGTAAAGTCAAAAAAATTATCATTAAAAGGTAATTTATTATAACTGTTTATATCATGTGTGATGAATTCTTTTGATGGATAAAGAAAAGAATTGTCTACATAATCTAATAAATGTGTAGATTCTTTTAGTGCATTTGTAGATGGTCCAATTTCTAGAATAAGGCTTTTATTTATTAATAACTTAGGAATCTCTTCTCGAATAATAATTCTTTGCATTAGTTATTTATTTTTTATCATAATCAAAGTACTATAAATAAAGTTAACTATTTTCAGAATATTTTTATGTCTTAATGGTCTTTGAAGCTCATAATCATTAATTTTATCCATAATTGAATTAGATATAGGGTTTAAAGACAAATTTTTTATATCATTCTCTAGACCAATGAAGTTTTTAATAAAATCCAAGTTTTCTTTTGCATAATTTGATATAATATTTTTTGGGATTTTATTATCGTGGTTTTTTATTATTTCTAGGATTACTTTTTTAAAGTTATTTTCATCAATTTCAACTTGTGGCCAGTAATACCCATCATTTCTAGAATAGTATTTATCAATTTTAATTTTATATGAAATTTCATCTGTCACAAATTCATTCATTGGAGGGGCATCTGGAATTATTGGTAATAGTCCGCAAGCTATAGCCTCAATAAGTGTCAATCCTATTCCTTCTAACCTTGTAGGATATAAATAATAATCAGCTAAATGATAAAGTCCAGGTGCCTTAATAGTTTCTTCTACAATTTGAATTTTTTTATTTGATTTAATACCATTCATTAAAATTTTTAAATCTTCATTAATTGTTTTTAAATCAACCTGAGTATGAATGATCAATTTAAAATCAGACTTAATCTCGTTAAATATTTTTAATATTTTATCAGTTCCTTTTCTTAATGGGGCATATCCACATGAGTGGAAAAAAGTTGGAATAGAAAAATCTTCATCACTAGATTTAAATATTTTTAAATCCGTGCCCCATTTATAAAACTTTACATTGTGATGTTTTTTAAAAGCATCAAAATGTCTTTTTGTATTACAAATTAATAAATCATAGGCATCATGTAAGTTTATAGTGTCTTCAGTGTAGTAATCTATATATGCAATAGTTTTAATTTTCCATTCTTTACACCATAAAATAGGTTCCCATGATTGTTGTTCATTAAAAAGAATTGTTTCTATGGTATTTATGTCAATCCATTTTTTAAATTCTTTCTTATGAATTGACATTGGTTTAGAAGAACTGACTCTTTTTGAATTATAAATCTGTAAATCTTGGTCGAGTTTATTTTTTGAATAGCCTCTGTTGTAAATGAAAACATTAAAATGCTTTTTTAAATAGTCTCTGTAATGCCTAGATACATATCCAGCTCCTCTTTCATCCCATACTGTAACTATTCCTAAATTCATTGGTTTATTAAATAATCAAACTCTTTTTTGAATTTATGAAAGGACTTTGGTAAAATATTTTCAGAATCTAAATCAAGTTTTTCAAGTTGAATGTTGATATCGTTATCAATGTATTCACCGTTAGAAATCATTTTCTTAATTTTATTCTCATCAAGATTTTTATTTACAAATTTATCTCTATGTGAATAATTAGATAATTTTATTAAAATTTCTGAAGGAGTTAAATGCCAATTGAAATGAACTCCATAGAAATCTTCAAGGACTTCCCCATGATATCTCCATTGTTTATACTTTTTTAATCTTGATTTAATCTTCATCAAAATTGAATTGTAAAAGTTTACCTTACATACGGTTGGGGCAATAAAAACCATATCCTTCCAAATTAAATCAGGTCTATAAATTAATGTGTGCAATTTTAACTGGTAAGCCTTATTATTACTTCTAACTTTACTAATTAATTCTATATAAGAATTTCTATAAAGCACCTCATCAGCATCTAAAGAAAATATTATATCAGAATCATTAAGTTTTACATAATCCTGGAAAATCCCCCTATTAACCCTTTCATTAAAGTGAAGTTCTCTAAACTTTATAGTGTCTTTTTTGACAAAAGGACTTAAGTCAGCTTTGATCCTAATGATATTTTTAATTTGTTTTGAGGTGAATGATTCATTAAATATTTTATCATCAATATATTTTTTTGATAATCCACTATGAGAGTAATTAGACTCAACTAAAATTATCTTGTCAATTATGTCCTTTGATTCTTGGAGATCGATTTTGATGAATTTTAATTCTGAGGGTGATGAAATAATTTTTTTTATATAATTTTTCATAACAATTTATCTACTTTATAATTCAAAGAATCGTTAGAAAAAATACAATCTTTCCAAAAGGCATCATTATTTTCAATTCTGTAATTGACCCAATTTTTATTTTGAATTATAATCTTTTCTTTCTCTAAAATTCCCGCCCATATACAAAATGTACTCGGTGTTGATATTAATACATCACAGTTCGCCATCTCTGAAAAATCTAAAATAAAGTGACTTTTTGATCTTCCTATATCGTAAGATAAATCATTAGATTTCAAATAATTAATCACTTTTTTAAAACTAGTAAGTTCACTATCATCTGTATACAAGTAAAATTTTACATTTTGTTTATTTATCGATTTTATTGCTTTTAAATAATACTCAAAAGGCAGTATTGATTTTTTATCCCAACTAAAAAAATCTGTGCCTCTAAAATGAATTGCTACATTCAAGTGTTCCTTCGACAATCTGTTTTTATTTGTAAATGATTTTTTGATCGTTAAGTTTTTTCTTAAATCATATTTTGTTTTAAAAAAATAATCCCCAAGAACTCCTCCTTTAAAGATCAAGTTCTTTTGATAATTATCTTCTAAAAAATTTGTGTTATTTATAACTCTAAAAGATTTATGAATTTTTATTTGATACTTGTTTTTTACATCAAAAAATCTTGATATTCCAAACGGATTAAAGAAAACTCTATCTTTAAGTTTGTTAGAAAAATAAAGTGAGTAAAATAAATTATACATTTTATTTCCAAACCTTCCTCTACTGAAATTTATTTCAAATAACATTTTCTTTTTTTAGTATGTCAATTATTCTTTTAGATGAGTTTCCATCACCATAAGGACATTGATTGGAAATAAAATAATTAATTTTTATATCATTAACAATTTCCTCTAAAAACTTTGGTTTTTTACATAAAATTATATGCCCTGTTTTTATTCCTTCTGGTCTTTCTGTGTTTTTTCTGCAAACAATAACTTTTTTATTTAAAAAAGATGCTTCTTCTTGCAGACCTCCACTGTCAGTAATTAAAAATTTTGATTTAATAAGAATTTTAATAAAATCGGTATGGTTAAGTGGATCTATTAACACCATGTTTTTAGCTGAAAAGATTTTATGCTTGTAATCTTGACTTGGATGTTTAATATATATAAATTTTAAGCTTGGATTTGAAATGGCAATTGTGTTTATAGATTCATTCCAATCAGTAATAATTTGCTGGTTCTCCCTTCTATGTAATGTTATAACAACATGATTTTCATAATTAGATTTGTCTTTTTGTTTTAACAAATTATCTAAAATTGTATTCCCTACTACAATATTTTTTCCTAAAACTTTTTCTTCAACCAAGTTTTTTTTAGAAAGCTCTGTAGGGCAAAGATTAACTGATGAAATTCTACTAATCATCTGTCTATACCCTTCTTCAGGATAAGGGTTCTCTAAATCAAATGATCTCAATCCAGCTTCGAGGTAAAATATTTTTTTATTGGTATTGAATGCGGCTAATGCGCAAGCAAATGCCGAAGCTGTATCCCCTTGAATTAAAATAGCATTTTCATTTTTCAACTTTTCAAATTCTATAAGAATTGAAGAAATCAAGTCATTAAGTCTTGATCCTGAATAGTCTTTTACTTTCGCTCTAATTAATTTATCTTCAGATAAATCAATTTTAATAAGATCTTCATGTTGACCAGTGAAAAATAGTTTAAAATGATCATACTCATTTAAAAGTGGTTTTATTTTAAGCCACTCAGGTCTTGTACCAAAACATAATATCATGTGCTAAATTGATTTAAAACTCCGTTTTCAAGATTATATAATTTCTCACAATCATATAATACAGATTTATTATGGGCTATTATTATTATTGTTTTTTTTCCTTTAAGACTGTAAATTGTTTTTAAAATATTTTTTTCAGTTATACTGTCTAGTGAAGATGTTGATTCATCTAGGATTAAAATTTCAGGATTTAAATATAACGCTCTAGCTATACCTATTCTTTGTTTTTGACCACCAGAGATCATAGACCCTCTATCTCCAACATTTGTATAAATGCCATCCTTTAAAGAATTTATAAATTCTTTAAGTTCTGCCATTTCCAAGCAAACACTAATCCTTTCCAAATCAATTTCTTCTTGTTCAATTCCTAAAGCTATATTATTTAAGATATTCTCATTAAATAAATAGATTTCTTGACCTACATATCCAATTTTATGTTTCCATAATCTATCATAAAAGTTGATTTCAATGTTGTCTATAATTAAAGATCCTTTTTGAGGATTAATCAACCCACTTAATATATTTACAAAAGTACTTTTCCCTGAACCTGAATGACCCATAATCCCAATAATCTGGTTTTTTTTAATCTTTAGATTTAAATTTTTAAGAATTGGTTTTTCTTTATATGTGAATGTTATGTTTTTAAGTTCAATACTGTTATAAAAATCTAACTTATTATTTGTATGGTTTTTATCAACTATTATATTGCTGGCCGAATTAACATTTGAATTCAATTCTTTAAAGATTTTATTTAAAGAAGGATAATGATATTTCACTATTTGGATTGATGCTAAAATTCTGTTTACTGATGGAATAAGTCTAAAGGTTGCAGCTACAAAAATCCCAACAACAGGAACAATTTCATTTAAGTTTCCATTAATATTGTAGAATATTAAAATAAATATCAATAAACTTCCTATAGTTGTTATTTCTAAAAAATGTCTCGGTAATTGGTTAATTGTTTGGAACTTTGCAAAAATATCATGCTTTATTCGGCTTGATTTTTTAATTTTTTCAAGAAAAAAATCTTCTTTTTGTAAAATCTTAATTTCCATTATGGATTCAAGACTCTCCAGGGTGATTTTTGAAATACTTTTGTCTAAAGCTTGTCGTTTAAGCCCCCAATTTTTAACTTTAGTTTTAGTAGTTATGTAAAAAGTTGATGAAGAAATTGCAAGAAGTAAACCCATAACTAAGGTTCCTAGTGGCTCTATATATAAAATTGAAAAAATTACAGAAACAGATAATAATATCTCAACTATTAAATTTAAATAACCTCTTAAATAACTCAAAAGATGTGAACATTCTATTTGTAAAATTTTGATTATTTCTGAGGTTTCCCTTAATGTATGATCTAAGTATGATTGATAAATGTATTTAGTATACAAATCAATAAAAATAGAGCTGCTTATTCTCTCAAGAGATATATTTTGAAAATATGAAATAATAGATAAAAAAACCGTTTTGAATAAAAATAAACAGAACATGAAAATGATTATTAAATATAAAAAGTCCTCTTGATTTGTATTTTCTGAAATTCCAAGGATTTTTAAATATTTTGTCGAATTTTCTGGAGCAGAAATTATTTCTAAAAAAGGTACAAGAGCTCCTATACCAATTATTTCTAAAAACATTCCAAATAGAAGGAGTAGAAAAACTAAAATTAAATTTCTCTTTTGCTTCTGACTAATTAAAGTCAATAGTTTTTTAAAATTTTTCAATTACCTATCGAATAAGTTGATGAGAAATTGATTTTCCTGCCATCAAAAATTGGTTTTCCATAATTATTAAATTTTTTAAATTCTTCCCATTCAGTTAAAATCGCATATGCATCACAACTTTTAATCTGATTAAGATTGTCTACAAAATTTATATTCTTTAATAATTCAGTATTTTCAATAGAATCCATCAAGTCATTTACAATTATTGATTGTTTTACTTGAGGGTCATAAATAATCAATCTTGCTTCTTTTTTAAGTAATAATTTTGAAACTAAAATTGATGGTGATTCTCTTGAATCATTGGTATTCGCTTTGAAAGCCCATCCCAAAATCGCAATTGTTTTCCTAGTTAAATCTTCCCCAAAATGATCAATTATTTTCTGAGCAAATCGGTGTTTCTGGTAGTCATTTATTTTGACCACTTGATGCCAATATTCTGAAACCTCATCTAAACCATAATACTTACATAAATAAACTAGGTTTAAAATATCTTTCTGGAAGCAACTTCCTCCAAAACCAACCGATGCTTTTAAAAAGTGAGGGCCAATCCGGTTATCCATACCAATAGCTTTAGAAAGCTCATCAATATTAGCACCTGTTTTTTCACAAAGCGCAGAAAGACTATTTATAGAGGAAATACGTTGAGCAAGCATTGCATTAGAGGCTAATTTGGCGAGCTCTGAGGACCACACATTCGTAGTTAGAATTTTCTCTTTTGGTATCCAATTAGCATAAATATCCACCAATGCTTGAACAGCTTTTTGTCCTGACTTTGTAATATCTCCTCCAACTAATACACGATCAGGTGATGTCATATCAGAAACTGCTGTGCCTTCAGCTAAAAATTCTGGATTAGATAAAATTTCAAAATGAGCACCAGATGAGTTTTGTTCCAAAATTTCTTTTATTTTTTCAGCAGTTCTAATTGGAACTGTTGACTTTTCAACTACTATTTTATCAGATTTAGAAAATTTAGCAATGTCTTTCGCGCAAGCTTCTATATATCTTAAATCGGCTGCCATACCAACTCCATCTCCTTTAGTTTTGGTTGGGGTATTGACCGCTATAAAAATCATTTCAGCCTTTTTTATATTACTAGTGATATCATTTGAAAAAAACAAGTTTCTACCACGTACCTCTTCTATTACATCAGCAAGTCCAGGTTCATATATTGGAAGGTTATCTATAGGTCCGTTCCAGGCTTTGATCCTTTCTGGGTTAGCGTCAACTACTGTAATATTTATATGAGGGCATTTAAATGCGATGACAGACATTGTCGGTCCGCCAACATAACCTGCACCAATACAGCAAATATTTCTAATCATTCGATAAAAATTAAGTTTTTATTTATCTTTTAGTATTTATTAAAGTTTAATTGATAAACTTACTTTTTTTGTAATTTTCCTAATGCTATGATAACTTCACCATTCTCATTTTCATAGTTTAAAAAATTTTCAAAATTTTTATGTTTGTTTTGTTCAAAGCAATTACAAAAAATAACATCTGTAAACCAATTTTCAAAAAATTGTTTTTTAAAATAATAAGTATGTGGAATGTCTATTTTATTTTTCATTGCGCCATTTGATGGTGATTTGGCATTTGGGACCTCCCAAAATAAAATTCCATTAGGTTGTAAAATTCTTTCAACTTCATTTTTAAAATTTTTTATGTTTTGAACATGCTCCAATGAATGACTGCCATATATTATATTGACTGATTTATTGGGTACTTTTTCAATTTTATCTAAAATCTCCCATCTTTCTTGATAACCTAACTGCTTTTCACCAGGTTCAATGTTAATGCATTTCATTCCCAACGACCATATTAAATGAGATATCCCTCCATGACCTGAACCAAAATTCAAAAAAATATTTTTTTTATTTAAAAATTCCGGCACAAATTTTGAAAGAATATTAAAAGGAATCAAATCTCTTTTATTAAGAATTTCATTTAAATATTTTTCCCTAGCTCCCCAATAAATATTTTTATAATAATAATCTAATTCTTTTTTGGTAGGTAAAGGATCTAATGAATAAAATCCCAAATCATTATACTTCAATTTTCTGTTTTGAAAGATTTGTTTAGCTACTTTATTTTCTTTAAGTTGATTATGTATAGTAAGTTTTACGTTAAAAAAAGGTGTTAATATTCTGTTTAATAGATCAAGCACAAAGTTCTTGGGGCCCTCTTCTTTAAGTTTACTTGTAATTTTTTTTATCATATGAATTTTTGTTTGATTAAATACTAGGCTTAAAAACTATTCTTTTTTTAAACTAAAAATATAGTCTTGTAATCTATCCTGGGGGTTCCAATCTAACAAATAAATTGCTTCATTTGATTCTCTAAGAGTCTCTATGTAATTCCCTTTTTGATTTTCAATGTATTTTGATTTAACATCAAAAACTTTTTTGAACATATCAAATACCTCATTAATTGAATAATTTTTACCAGAGCCTAATTCCCAACCGTCATCTTGTGATACTTTAGAAAATGCTATTTTAATAAGTCCATCTACAATATCAATAATATGGGTAAAATCTCTTCTTTGGTTTCCGTCTCCAACAATTATTAGTGGTTTTACTTCTTTAATTTGACCTCTCCATTTTCCAATTAAAGCTGCCCATTTACCGTCTATAATTTCGTAGGGCCCATAGACATTATAAAACCTTACTATTTCAATATTCATGTTAAAGCTAACTCTATAAAGTTTACAGATTTCTTCTCCTAAAAATTTAAACATCGCATATGGAGAAATTTTTGGGTCATGGTGTTTTGAAGATGATCCCGAATAAATAACTTTAGTATTATTTTTTTTAGCCCACTCTAATACTTTAAGTGTTCCTTGAGAATTTGCTATAAATGTTTCTTCAGGATCTTCAAAAGAGGGCTGAATTCTACTTAACCCTGCTAGATGAAAACAAATATCAAAATCATTTTGAATCAATTCTGAGATGTCATTAACATCTCCTTCAATGTAGTTTACATCCGCTTGGTGATTTTTTTTAATGCCAATTGAATAATTATCAATTGACACAATTTCATGACCTAATTTATAAAGCTCAATAATAAGATTTGTGCCAATAAAACCTGCACCACCAGTTACTAAAATTTTACTCATTTCTATTTTTTTAAAAGCCAAGAGGAAGATTGAATCTTGTCTCCAAGCCCCTCAATTAGTCCAATACCCACTTCTTTACAAATTGGCACTTCTGGAATGCTATCATTATTTTGATCCCCGCCATTAGCGAAGAACAAATCATACTCAGCACTGTATTCTTTAGCTAAAGAATACAACGTGGAGCACTGAGTCTTATCTTTATCTACCGAGATTAGCCCTTTGTCCACAATACCAATGGCCTTTACAATAATAAGGCGCTCATCTTCATCCATAAAGGCTTTACTTCCTTTTAATTCACGTTGCAGATCACTATTTACAATCACCCAAAGTTGATCACCAACAGCTTTTGCTTTTTCAAAAAGTTCTAAGTGTCCCTTGTGTAAGGGGTTAAAATAGCCTGAAACAATGATTGCTTTTGGTTTCATTTACACTCTATTATAATCATCTTCTATACGCACTATATCGTCCTCCCCAAAATAGGTTCCTGTTTGCACTTCTATAAAAACAACTTTATCTGTTCCCTTGTTTTCAATTCGGTGTTTTACACCTTGAGGAATTAAAA
>Ga0209654_1003010_pt1 | contig 10766 bp, 11 predicted proteins | sample SaaInl1SG_22_DNA_FD_184646 | JGI IMG/M metagenome (GOLD analysis project Ga0209654, IMG submission 184646) | Marine microbial communities from expanding oxygen minimum zones in the Saanich Inlet - ESP_161SG_22_DNA (SPAdes) (version 2) | ecosystem: Environmental > Aquatic > Marine > Intertidal... | reverse complement strand
GGCGTCTGCCGCAATGGCGCTTAGGGGAAAGTCCGGGTTAGGGTCTGTCGGTGATCGCACTCAGTGTTTCCGCCGTGACCACGACCCTAGACTTTGCCGCCGCTCAAGCCAGCTATCGAGTGCGGCCCGGGGATTCCTCGGGCCACACCGCGTTGTTAAGGCCTCAGGTGGTTCCCCCTACGACACTGCGTGAGTCAGTGCTTGATCGAGGTCTGCCAAGAGATCCTCGACATCCTCAATACCGACAGAGAGTCGGATGATGGTCGGAGAAATCTCGTTCGGTGTTCCCTTGAGGGCTGCATGGGTCATGGTTGCCGGGTGGTTCACCAGGGAGTCAACACTCCCCAGACTCCCCGCCAGGGTGAATAACGTCGTGGCGGTCACCAAAGCGTGGGCCTGTTCAGCGCTGTCTAACTCCAGAGACAGCATCCCGCCCATCCGGGTCATCTGAGCTTGGGCAATGTCTCGGCCCGGGTGATGCTCTAGTCCCGGGAAATACACTCGCTTCACTCGGGGATCAGCGTGGAGCGCGTGCGCGATTGCCTCTGCATTGTCACAGTGCTTTTCCATCCGCAGAGCTAACGTCTTGATTCCTCGCATCGTCAACCACGACTCAAACGGGGACACCACAGCGCCGGCAGCGCTCTGGTGCTCCGACACAGCCTCGGCAATGTGGTCGTGGTTGGTGGCCACCACTCCCCCCATCACATCGGAATGGCCACCCAAATACTTGGTGGTGGAGTGCACCACCACATCAGCACCCAGGCTCAGTGGGCGCTGCAGGTAGGGGGTGGCAAACGTGCCATCGACCACGACAACGGCATCTCCGCTGAGATTTGCAACAGCCGCAATGTCGGTAATCGTCATCAGCGGATTACTCGGTGTCTCCAGCCAGATGACGGCAGGAGGGTGCTCTGCCACCGCCCTCTCCACAGCGCTCAAGTCACTGGTGTCGACGGTGACCACCGTTATTCCCCAGCGCCCAAAGACGCCGGTGAGCAGTCGGTAGGTCCCGCCATAAACATCGTCTCCGAGGAGAACCGTGTCGCCAGGTTTGAGAAGCGAGCGCAAGAGCGCATCCTCAGCGGCAAGACCGGTCGCAAAAGTGATGGCGTGGGATGCGCCCTCCAGGGTTGCCAACTGGTGTTGCAGAGCATCTCTCCCTGGGTTCCCCACCCGGGAGTACTCATACCCACCACCCGGGTTACCCGGAGCGTCAATTCCAAAAGTTACCGAGAGGTCAATGGAGGGGATAATCGCTCGCGTCGACGGGTTGCCCGGCGACGTTGCGTGGATTGCCCTGGTCGCGAAACCCTGGTGGTCTGTAGTCGTCACTGATCTTTCCTCCTCGTTGGAGGGTAACCAGAATCAAGACCTGCTGGCGCCAGGGTGACGAAATGTGTCAGCGGATCAGGCCTCACGACTGCGCCGGTAGCGCCAGATGGCGAACCACAGCACCAGTGCCACCAGTGCGACCAGCAACCACAGCCACCAGAAATTTACAAAGTAATTCACCTGAAACCTGGTGTGACCTTCAGGCTATCGAAACCCAAGGAAAATACGAAAATACTTCCGTTTTTGTCATGCTAGGGGGACAGTCTCTGCGAAGATACTCCCGAAACTTAGAGCTCCTCGTCCGCCACAGCCTCAATCGTCAGATAGTCGAGGTCCTCGGCAGAGAAATCAAGGGAGATGCGAATGCCCCCGTGGGTCAGGGTGTCACCCTCGCGGATAAAAGCCTTGGTGAAGTCATTGCAATCGAGACGATTCATATCGACGCTGTCCGGATACAGGTAGTAGGCCCATTTCGAGAATTCTTCGGTGTTTCCGCAGCTGCGCTGAGCTTCTCGGCTCATCAGCTCAACACTTTGCACGCTCGGATTGACCGTGTAGATGAGGAGTCCCGACTCGCTGTCCTGCCATTCTGAATACCCGAAAGGACGGCGCGATTCGATGACCACCACATCGTTGCGCTCGTCGATCGGGATGATGATTGTTTTGCGCTCGCCGCCGAACACCTCCTGCGGGGTCACCATTACTGTGTGGGGGCCTAAGGCTAAGTCCTCGGGTGTCACGCAGTGCACTTGATCATCAGCAACCCAGCCCATCCGAAACGCATCCCACACAGTGATGGCTCCGGAAAAGTTGGGGTTCGGGACTTGAGCGGTTCCCAGGCCCGTGGCCCATCCATTCCCGGGCGCATGCAACATCAGACCTTGGGAGAGCAGCATGAAATAGATCCAGGTGCTCCAGGTGTAATCCCGCTTCATCTGAGCGGTGATGGCCCCAGTGTCGCGATAGTGCCAGTTGTTCCCCGACCAAAAGAACATCTGACGAGGGCCCTGAGGAGTGCGAAAGGTCACTCCTTCATCACCCCTGACCGCAACGTCGGTGACAAACTCATCGATTCCCGGAGCCCAATAAACCAAGAACCCATCTGCAGCCGCGTAGTCAAGGTCCTCGGGCAGGCTGTCGATCACCAGCTGGATGATGCGAGCGCTATTGACCCTGGAGGTGGGATAGTCATCGCGGGAGTTGATGGGGTAGTCCGCATGGTTGACGGGCACCCTCACCCAGTCCTCCACCATCTGAAACTCATAGCGGAGGTTCCCTTGAGACCAAAAGTCACTCCACTGCGTGATTTTGTCTAACTGGGGAGCAAAGAAATCTTCCGCCGTCAGGTCAGGAGCTGGTGCGTCATCAAACGCAACCATCGCGGCAATAATGGTGACCTCACCCTCAATCGGCAGTGTGCTCTGTGACACGGGGAATCCGACAGCTTGCCGAGCCTGAGAATTTCCCGTTGCGCCAGATCGGGCATCGGGGGCCTTACACACCTCTGCCGGCGAGGGAGAGTCAGCCTGGCTCCACTCCGGAGGAATGCGGACCTCCTCTACGACGAGTGACTCAGGGGCAGGTGTCGCCAGTTCTTCATTTACGTCCTCCGCAGGCTCAGGAATAACTGGAGAGCAACCGGAGAGGACCACTAAACCGGCCAGGACTGCGGCGCTGATAAATCGCCTAGTCATCCGACGCCTTCTCGATCAGCACATAATCCAGTTCGTCGTCGGAGAACTCGAGAGAGATTCTCATGCCGGAGTGGGTGACACTCTCACCCTCAGAGACAATCACCCCACTGATGTCATTCATCACGCACTCCGTAACCCCAGCTCCATCGGGGTACAGGTAGTAGGCCCATTTGGGCATGGCCGGGTCGTTACCGCAATCGTTGGGCAGGTGATCAGTCTGAATACCATCTGCGTCCACCTCATAGACCAGCAGGCCCGATTTCTCCGGGCTCCACCACTGGGAGTACCCGATGGGCCTCCGGGATTCGACAACAAGTACTTTGTGGTCAACGGTTCGGATAGCAATCATCTTTCGGTCGCCACCGTATATCTCGAGGGGTGTGAGCATCACACGCTCTGGCTCAACCAAGGTCTCTTTATCCGCACAGTGCACCTGGGTGTCGTCGTACCAGTCAAAGAGGAATGTTTCCCATGCGGTGATGACGCCAGAAAACTCTCCAGAGCCGTCGGGGTAGGCGCCCTGTCCTATTCCGGTCCTCCAACCATTTCCTGGAGCGTGGCCGTTCATTCCCTGCCAGTGCATGATGTCGTGCAGGAAGTAGGACCACGCAAAATCTCGCTTGACCTCAGCCGTCAATGATCCCGAGTCTGTGGAGTGATACGTTCCTCCCCCTTGGACCGATATTCGCCGGGCGCCCTGCGATGTCTGAAAAAGCTCGTCTCGTCGAGCCACCGTTTGCCTGAACGCAGTCATTTCAGGGGTCCAGAACAAGAAAATGGCATCGGCCGCACCGTAATCAAGGTCGTCGGGAAAAGCCGAGATTACGTGCTGGATGATTTCTTTCGTCCTCGCCTGAACCTCTCGCTGGAACGCTTCCTGGTCGTATTCGTTATCAGCCGCTCCCGGGTCTATAGGGAAGTCCGCATGGTTGATCGGCACCTCGACCCAGCCATCAACCACCTGCAACTCATAACGAAACTTGCCTTGAGAGAAAAACTCACTCCACTGTGTAATCAGCGCAGCCTGGGTTTCGAGAAAATCCTCGGGCACGTCGCTGGAGGGTGGCGCGTCATCGAAGGCGACCTTGGCCACGATGATGTTTCCCACTCCAAGCCCCGGGATTTCCCGCTCGGTTCGCGGAAAGCCGACGTTATCTCGGCCGATGATGTCACCACGGGTCTGACCTCGGAACAGCTCCTTGACTGACGCAGGGCGCGGATCGAGCAACTTACAGCGATCAAAATCTGCGGTGGAGACCGACTGCTCCCATTGAGGAGCCACCCGTGGCTCGACAACCTGGTCAGTCACCGGATCTTCGAGAGATACGGATTCCACCGGGTCTTCTGCGACGCCGGTTGCTTCCGAGCAGGAGACCACCAGCAACGAAAACAGGGCGAGAGTCCCGGCGGTGGTGCGCGCGCGGCGTGCCAACAACATGCAAGCAGTCAACCAAACACTTCACATCGGTGCAATGACAGGGAGGCCTCAGGTCAGAATTTCCACATCGCAAGGTGCAGACGCAGGGCCCGGTTGATTTCTGTCATAAGACCATCGGAGAGGACCACGGATGTAGGGCTAATACGTCGGACATCGACAGACCTGACCTGTTCGGCTTGAGCAATGCTGGCCTGCGGAAGTTTGGATTCAGACTGTGTAATGGCCACCTGGAAGGGATAGGGCTGATGGTCTCGAGAGGTGAGCGGAACCACGGTGACGACGCCCTGGCGATTCATCCACGCCACCTCGTTAGCCCCGTCGTTCGAGACAACAACAGCTGGCCGACGCTTTTCCTGCTCACTACCCTCGCCGACCCCCAGATCGACCCACACGATGGTTCCCCGAGGGAGGCTCACGCGGGGGGTTCCTCGCCTAGTCCATCGGCAACGACACCATCCCACTTACCGTCATGGTCAGCGAAGGCACGCGCATAGTCGGCCTTCAGGGTGTCGACCCGCCAGACCTGCAATGCCTCCGTCAGGGCCGCAGAGCGGGATCGGTATCGACCATCGCTGACTTGCTGATCAAGAAAGGTCAACAAGTCATCGGGAATGTTCGCACTAAACTTCATACTTTCCATAATACTAAGCATTGAGCGAGCATGCCAGAGGCCACAAGTCACCGATGCCGGGAAGCGCTCAACCGTGATCTGGCCACCACAATCTGGCCTGTGGACAGCTAACCTCGTGCGCATCGTCGCTACCATCAAGGCATGGAACCTCTTCGCATTGGAATACTGGGGGCTTCGCGCATTGCCCCGGAAGCCCTCTTCGCTCCGGCATCCCACACTGGAGATCGCCTGGTCGCTGTTGCAGCGCGCGATCGCAGCAAAGCCGAGGCTTACGCCGCCGAGCACGCAATCGAGAGAGTTCTCGATGATTACCGCGCCGTTATCGATGACGCCGACGTTGAGGTTATCTATAACCCCTTAGCCAATGGACTGCACGCCCCCTGGAACATCGAGGCCCTGCGTGCTGGCAAACATGTTCTGAGCGAAAAGCCCTCAGCGAGCACTGCGGCGGAAGCACAGAGGGTTCAGGACGTCCAACGCCAGAGCGGCGCACTGTTCATGGAGGCATTTCACTACCGGTATCACCCGGTCATGGAGCGCCTGGTCGAACTCGCGACCTCGGGAGAAATAGGTACCATCTCCCACGTCGAGATCGTGATGGGTTTTCCCCTCACGCGCCCGGAGGACCCCCGGTGGAATTTTGACCTTGCAGGCGGGTCCCTGATGGACGTCGGCTGCTACGCCATCCATGCTCTTCGCACGCTCTCCACAGCGTTGGATGGAACACCCACCGTCGAGGGAGCTTCCGCAGTTCTCCACGACGTAGATGAGCGCGTCGATGCTGAACTCAGGGGCGATCTCACCCTCGCCGACGGTGTGACCGGGCACTTTCTCTCGAGCTTCCACCTCCCCGAGATGACGTTTACCCTGCAGCTGCGAGGTTCTGATGGCGAGGCCTTTGCCCACAACTTCTGCAAAGCCGGGCTCGATAACCGCATCACCATCACGCGCGGGGGCGAGACACGCGTGGAACACCACGGGGACCGCAGCAGCTATACCTACCAACTCGAAGCGTTCGGCAGGCATGTTCGCCAGGGGGCGCCCATTCACTCCGATGCAAGCGATGCTGTGCACCAAGCGATGATTATGGATGCGTGCTACACCGCGGCCGGGCTTCCCCTGCGCCCCGAGTCACACATCGCCTAAGAGCTAGACAGCCCGCCTGCGACGAAGAACTTCGTCAATATTGAGCTTCTCCAGCTTCTTCTGGGGCGTTTCTTCCCGGCTTTCCAGCTGCGAGACAACGGCGAGGCCTTCACCCTCAAAGTCTTCGGGTCGACTCTCCAGTGCTTTGGCCCTGGCGGCACGAACAAGCTCGTCGTGACTGGGAAGTGGAGTCTGCTCCGCGAACGCTTTATGCGCCAGAGGCTCCGGAAGAGCTGGAGGTCGCCACGCGGTTTCCGCAGGAGCGCTGGTGGTTCTCACGACAGCGCTGGCATGCGCGGATGCCACGGCTGCGGATTGGGCTTTGGTCACCCGGTTTACCCGACTCAAAATCGCAAACGAGATGGTGCTGAGCGTGCTGGAGGCCCAAATCACCTGGAGCGGCCAGGCTGCGAGGTATGCGGTGACCGCCGAGGTTACACCGACCAGAAGCATCAGCGAAAACACCTGCTTGGTGCGCCGTCTGCGCTCTGCGACGGTGAGAACGGGGGAGGCCATAATCTTCAGCTGGCGCTGCGCTTCTTTTTCTTTGCGCGCAATCGAGCGAGCGTGAAGCTCAGCTTTAATCTCCGCGGAGACCTCAGAGGTGTTGGCAAGCAATCGCAGAGTTTGGCCCAGACGAGCGGCATTTCGCTCCGTGGCGAGATACTCACTGCGCTTGAGCCACAGGGGAATCAAATAGACCAACCAGAGTGCTGCGGCCATAAGCAGCAGCAGGGTTGTTCCTGACGTTTCCACGGGCTCTAGGGTACGAGGCAACGGGCGCAAAACCCCGGATTGGCGCGCTATGCCTAGCGTGGAGGCAGAGACATCGGATTTCTCGCTTTGACCCAATCCAACTCAGGAATTGTCGACACCCCGGCTGGCACAGCGCCTTTCTCGAAGCGGGAGAGAACCCCGGTGGGAACTTCTTCTGCCACGAGGGCAAAACAGAAATGATCCGCCCATTTCCCATCAATGTGGATGTAGCGCCGGCGGAATCCCTCGTAGCGAAACCCCAGTTTCTCCACCACGCGCAGGGACGCCGTGTTTTCTGGCCTCACACACACCTCCATACGGTGAAGACCCTTCTCGAAGAAGAGGTAGTCCGTCGCCAGTGCAACCGCAACCGGGGTGAGGCCCTGTCCAGCAGCGCTCTTGACCACCCAATAGCCCAGGGACGCAGACGAGAGTGACCCATAGGTAATTTGGGACACGTTGAGCTGTCCCACCAGCTGATGGTCCTGAATCAGGACCATGGGCAGGGCCGAGCCCTGCTTGGCAGCCTGCAGAAGGCTTCGAATACTGCTCTTGGCATCGCTGCCACCCAGGCGGATCAGAGGGGTGGTGGCTTCCCAGGGGCTCAACCACGCCCGGTTATCACTCAGCGCCCGTTCCATGGCACGGGCATCGCGCACGCGAACACCGCGCACCGTGACCAGCCGGTGGTGGAGTGTGGGGAGGGCCGCCATTAGACGGTGCTGGAGAAACTCTTCAACCAGGAGACAAAGTCGGGACCGAGGTCGTCGCGGGATGCTGCGACCTGAACAATTGCCTTGAGATAGTCCAGGCGATCCCCCGTGTCATAACGGCGCCCCGTGAATACGACGCCAAAGACCCCTCCGCTAGCGTCACTGCCCGCGAGGGTGTTCAAAGCATCCGTGAGTTGAATCTCTCCCCCGGAGCCAGGCTGTGTCGCCTCGAGGACCGGGAAAACCTCGGGTTGAAGGACGTAGCGTCCGATCACGGCAAGCCTGGAGGGCGCATCCTCGGGCTGTGGCTTTTCCACCAGTCCCGTAATGCGCACAACATCGTCCTCATCTGTTGGCTCAACGGTGGCGATGCCATACAGGTGAGTGTGACTGGGGTCGACCTCCATCAGCGCCACCACGCTGCACTGGCGCTGATCGTGTACCTCGATCATGCGCTCCAACAGAATGTCACGGTGGTCAATCAGGTCATCTCCGAGTAGCACCGCAAAGGGTTCCATCCCCACATGCATTTTCGATCGCAGCACCGCGTGGCCCAGACCCAGCGGGTCGAGCTGGCGCACGTAGTGCATGTTGGCCAGGTGGGTTGAATACAAAATCTCCTGGAGTCTGCGCTTATCGCCCTTTTTTTCCAGGAGCGCTTCGACCTCGGTTGCGCGGTCAAAGTGGTTCTCCAGCGCGTTCTTGTTGCGCCCGGTAATCATCAGCACATCGTGCAGGCCGGCCTGAACTGCCTCTTCAACGACGTACTGGATGGCAGGTTTATCGACCACCGGAAGCATTTCCTTCGGCATGGCCTTGGTGGCAGGCAAGAACCTGGTTCCCAGGCCTGCCGCCGGGATCACTGCTTTGGTAATGGGCATCCACTTATCGTAGTGCGGAGGCTTACACTGGGGGAATGCTCGAGCCCTCGCACCCCAGTAAGGCAGCTTTGCGCGCCGAAATCCGGGAGCGACGCCGCATCATGACCCCCCTAGAGCGCGACAAGGCCGAAGATCTGCTTCTGACCGCCATGATTCGTGTGGTCGACGAGCGCGTGGCGGGTCGAATTGCCTGCTATATCTCCACTCCTGATGAGCCTCCGACCACAAAATTCCTGGCCTGGGCACTGGGTCAGGGGCTGGAAATCCTGGTTCCCGCAGCGCGCGAAGATGGCCTGATGGACTGGGTCGCCTACAGCGAGGGCGATGAGTTCACCCAGGATGACCTCGGGCTCCCGGTTCCCGAAAACACCACGTATGGGCCGATCGTGCTCTCCCAAGTGGACCTGATCTTTGTCCCCGCTGCCTCCGTTGCCGCATCCGATGGCATGAGGCTTGGCTGGGGTCGCGGGTATTTTGACCGCGCCCTGGGCGCTCTGCAACACGAAGCCCCCACCTACGCAGTGGTCTATGACCACGAAGTGGTCGACGATGTCCCCCGCGAGATTCACGACCAAGCGGTCAAAGGCGCCGTGACGCCAACCCGCATTCTGACCTTCCCCTCAGGCTCCTAAGGAACCCATGCCTACGTATTCCTATCGCTGTACCGCGTGTGATGTCGCTTTTGATATCCAACAGGAGTTCACCGACGACTCGTTGACCACCTGTGAAGCGTGTGGTGGCGCACTGCGCAAACTATTTTCTGCCGTGGGAGTCACGTTCCAGGGCTCTGGCTTTTATCGCACGGACTCCCGGGCGGAAGCCACGAAAGCCTCATCAAGCTCGACTACCTCCACGGAAAAGAAATCAGGCGATGCGAAGCCTGCTGCTGCGCAAAGCACCTCGAGCGGAACTTCGACGGGCACCCCGGCGGCGTCCACGACCTAATAGTGCGGCGGTTTGTCCGCTTTCAAGCGCTCATCGTTGGCCCGGGAATCCTCCAAGGCCTCCCTCGCAGAGGGCTCTTCGCCCTGGCCCTGCACAGGTTCCGTGCGAACTCGGCGGCCCCTCAGCTTGGTGACTTTGGGCCTCGAGGCGTCTGAGCCCTCAGTGGGCATCGGCTAACTGGGTGTCTGCTCGATCAAGACCCACCAGAACACCAATCCGGCGAGCAACCTCATCTGGCTGGGTGAACAGCTCCAACGCGTAGGCGCGGACATAGTGCCATCCCGATCGCGCAAGAGCTTGCGGCCTGGCGCGCAGAGCATCGCGCACCGGCATCGACATGAGGGAGGGGTCGGTATCGAGCGCGATGCAGTAGCCGCCATAGTGGGCCACCAGCGGAATCACGCCCTGGTAACCCAGTTCCACCGTCATCCCCAGCGCTTCGAGGCGTTTGGCAAGGTCCACAAGCAGCGGGTCTGGTTCCGAATCATCGTCACGGACCATTGCCGGCCGCTCCACCAGGTGCAACACGTCTCCCAGTGCCCGCGTCGTCGGGCTCAGACGCTCATCGCGCAGGTCCTCCACTGCCACACAGGTGATGACCCGCAGATGACGCCTCGCGCTGGTGAAGACGCCGGCGAGCAACCGCTCGCCGCCATCTCGCGACAGTGGCCCCAGGTCGCTCAGAACTCGACCGTGGGGTGTTCGTCCATACCCCAGAGAGAAAATGACCCGGTCGCGGGTGAAACCCCGGGCCTGCTCGAGCGTGGCAACGATAAAGGGTTCGTGAGACTCCGCCGTAATGAACTGGGCCAGTTCTGAGCGCGATTGCGCAGCCAGGGACAGCGCTTCGTGCACCCTGGCGGCATGCGTGGCGCTGGCAGTCACGACCATGAGGGATTCTGTGGGCCTGGTTACCGCGTGATCCATCACGTGATCGACCACAGCCTTGAGTTCGGCCTCGACGCTTTCGACAATTCCGGTCCGCGAATCGGGCATACCGTGACCGTCCTCGAGGTGGTCGACCACCAGTGATGGGTGCCCGAGGTAACTGCCAGCCCACGGGGTAGTGCGCATACGACCGCCATAGAACGCGGTGTTGACCACGCGGGCGAGGTCGTCGCCGCTGGCCCGGTAGCTCCTAGTCAACGAGACCGTGGGGAGCAGGGTGGAAAGTTGGGCGAAAAGAGAGTCTTCGTGTCGGGCATCGCCGTCGATCTCTGCGCTGCC
>Ga0209654_1003007_pt1 | contig 10771 bp, 11 predicted proteins | sample SaaInl1SG_22_DNA_FD_184646 | JGI IMG/M metagenome (GOLD analysis project Ga0209654, IMG submission 184646) | Marine microbial communities from expanding oxygen minimum zones in the Saanich Inlet - ESP_161SG_22_DNA (SPAdes) (version 2) | ecosystem: Environmental > Aquatic > Marine > Intertidal... | reverse complement strand
TAGTGCGCGATCGATATTTTCACCGTCTTTGATTGGAATTATTAACATGAACCGAACCTCCTTTCTTTATGATTAAGTTGCAAATATAGTAGTAATTTTTAATACCCTGCAAGGACTATTTCAAAATTTGTTTCGCAATGACTACTTTTTGTATTTCTGAAGTTCCCTCGCCTATGGTACACAGCTTTGAATCGCGTAAATATTTTTCTACCGGAAATTCTTTTGAGTAACCATAACCGCCGAAAATTTGAACTGCTTCATTAGCAACACGAACACAAGTTTCCGAAGCAAATAGCTTACACATAGCACTGATTTTGGTCATTCGTTTTCCCATATTCTTTTCGTAGCAAGCTTTGTGCATAAGCAATTCAGATGCTTCGATATCGGTTGCCATTTGTGCCAACTTAAATGAGATACCCTGAAACGCATTAATTGGCTTACCAAACTGTACACGCTCAGAAGAATATTTTAGTGATGCCTCATATGCCCCACGTGCAATCCCCAACGAAAGTGCAGCAATGGATATGCGTCCACCATCCAAAATTTTCATGGACTGAATAAAACCATCGCCCACTTCACCCAATCTATTTTCATCAGGAATACGACATTGATCAAATACCAGTTCTGCAGTTTCAGAAGCTCGCATCCCTAGTTTATTTTCTTTTTTTCCTGCGCTAAAACCAGGTGTTCCCCGTTCAATAGCAAAAGCCGTCATGCCGTGGCTATCGCCTTTCTCACCAGTTCGTATTATCACAACTGCAATGTCACCACTGCTGCCATGGGTGATGAAATTTTTTGTGCCATTTATAATCCAGTCGTCACCATCGCGTACGGCAGTTGAGTTCATGCCGCCTGAATCAGAGCCTGTATTGTGTTCTGTAAGTCCCCACGCGCCAATCCAGTCTCCAGATGCCAATTTTGGCAGCCAACGCTGTTTCTGATCTTCGGAGCCAAACTGTAAAATATGATTGGTACACAATGAGTTGTGGGCAGCAATAGATAGCCCTATGGAAGGATCTACCTTTGAAATTTCTTCAATAATTGCGGTGTATTCAAAATATCCCAAACCAGCACCGCCATAGATCTCAGGTACTAATATCCCCATAAAACCCATACTCCCGGCATGATGAAGGACTTCTTTTGGAAAAAACTGGCGTTCGTCCCAGTCCATAACATATGGTGCAATGTACTGTTGCGCAAAATCTCGCGCAGAAGCGGCTACCATATTATGGGTTTCTCCTAATTCGAAATTAGGCCCAATTTGTAATTCAGTTTTCATAGCTAATTAAAAGACAAATATAATGATAATCTTGCTTTTTTAACGGAATCCAACTGTTGAATAGCTGCCAAGTCGTTCCACGAAGAAAGATATTCCTTTTGTGTTCTAATTGCTACTATACTACTTGCTAATGAAGTGCTAATATAATAGTGCTCAGCCAGTTGTGCTATGGTTAAATTATTGATGTTTTGTTTTTTAATTATTGGGACTGAGTCGAGAATAAAATATTTCCACAGTTGATCTTGAGTCTCTGAGTTAAGCCCCCACACATCACTCAGTTGGTCTTTTACTACAAACCCTCCTAATTTGTATCGCACCGCAATGATACGGTTTGCAAACACCTCCCCTATTCCATAGACTTGTTGTAAATCGGCGGCAGTTGCTCCGTTCAATTCCTTTTTGACGCGTTTCTTTTTTGGGTTTTCTCTTTTGGCGAGAATCGGTTTAGGAATTTTAAGATATGGTCGTATGCGTAATAATTCACAGTCTGAAAGTTGTGCTATTCGCTGAAACACACGCACTGAACTTATATATTTTCCTGCACCGCGATAAGTGCGAATACGATTTACCGCATCTACAGAAATACCAAGCTGATATGCCTTAAAATCAGTAATATAGTTTGGGTTAAATGGATAAATTGTATCCTTAATGCTTTTCTGTTTTTTTCCTACAAGTGCTTCAATTTGCATTTGCTTAAGACTATCATGCTGCAAATAAACATTAGCTTTTTGGGTGTTTTTAGGGAAATATGTTACACCCAGGTGTGCTGCCGAGAACAACACCAACGTCCATAGGATTCCTTTCCGTTGGGCTTTGGTTAGGTTAAGAAATTTGGGGGCAGTTTTCACGGCATACGCTAAATTTTAGTCCTGATAGCAGAAAGGTAGCGCGTAAGTTCTTCTTTAACTTTTGGATAAAGGAAAAATAGCCCAATCATATTTGGAAATACCAATGCTAAAATCATGGCATCTGAGAATGTCCATACTGCAGACATATCCCCAGCAGCACCAATAACAATAAACGCCAAAAACAATAATTTATAAGTAAGGTCTGATAATTTACTTTTACCAAAAATATACATCCAAGATTGGAGCCCGTAATATGACCAAGAAATCATGGTTGATATAGCAAACAACACTACTGCGATTGTTAAGAAAGGACCAGAGAAAGAAATATATTCTGCAAAAGCAGCAGCGGTAATTCCTGCACCTTCAACAGCCTCCCCGTTTATTAGAACTACTCCGTTTTCGCCACCATATGCAAAAACTGAATTATCTCCATTAAATATAATAATAACCAATGCTGTCATGGTACAAATCACAACGGTATCGATAAAGGGTTCCAGAAGTGCCACAAGCCCTTCAGAAGCCGCATATTTAGTTTTTACGGCGGAGTGGGCAATTGATGCCGACCCTGCTCCAGCTTCATTAGAAAAAGCTGCTCGTCTAAATCCTGTAATCAAAACACCTAACAAACCACCTAAACCAGCTTGCGGATTAAAAGCTTGATAAAAAATTTGACCAAAGGCGTTATCTACATAACTGAAGTTGGTTATGATGATATATAGACATGCACCAATATACATGGCTGCCATAAGAGGCACCACTTTTTCTGTTACTGACGCAATACGCTTAATACCTCCAATGATTATAATTCCAACAAAAACCATCATGATAATTCCGATGATGGTACGTGCGCTTCCGCCTGTCATACCAAAGGAGTCAACAAGTTGCATGGCCGCCTGATTAGACTGAGCGGCATTACCTCCACCAAAAGAGGCACCAACACACAATACGGCAAATACTATCGCTAAAAACTTACCAAATTTAGCAAATCCTCTTTCTTTTAAACCTTTTGTCAAATAATACATCGGGCCACCATAGACAGTTCCATCTTTACCAACATCGCGGTATTTAACTCCTAATGTACATTCTACAAATTTGGTTGACATACCAATAATACCACATAAAATCATCCAAAAAGTAGCCCCAGGACCACCAACAGCAATAGCAAGTGCAACACCTGCAATATTCCCATTTCCAACCGTTCCAGAAACTGCAGTTGCTAAAGCCTGAAAGTGACTAACCTCACCCTCTTTACTTTCGTCTTTGATCGTATCAACAACATCACCATCTTCAATGCTCACAGCTGCCTTTTTATCTGCTTCATGATGATCAATATCATCGTATTTTCCACGAACAACCCCTATGGCAGTTGGAAAACGTCTAAAATTGATAAACCCAAAATAAATGGTGAAAAATAGTGCTCCACCAACCAACAAGAAAATGATGGTAGGAATTTCAGTTCCTGGAAAATTATGCAAAATCACACCACCCCACCAATCAGCGATTGGCGTAAAAGCTTCATTGATACGTTCATCTATTCCCTTTTCTGTGGATTGAGCTGTAAGTGGCAAACAAAAAAGTGATACTAAAAATGTGGTTCGGAATTTCATACTGTTTTTGTGGATTATAAATCGAAAACGGATGAGCGTTTTGCAAATAAAAAATCTTTCATTTTGAGCCAAAAGGCAAGCACTAAATATAATGCAAAACCAGCACCCAACGAAAAGAAACTAAGATATATAAAAAAAATACGCACATTTTTTGCTTTCATTCCAAGTCGCTCGGCAAGGCGCGAACAGACTTCAAATCCTCTTTTTTCAAAAAAATAGCGTGCTTCGTGCAACAAACTCATCGCACAAATGTAATCAAAGATTTAAAAGTGTATGTCCGAAAGCACATTTTAAACAACGCCTGGGCGTGCAATAATTCTGCTTTAACTGGATGCATGCCTGACTTTCAAGGGCGTCTTTTATAAGACACCCTAATCGGTTAAAATTTGCAACATACTTGTTTTTTTCTGCAGGAAGTTGACGAACCCAATCCAATATATCTGCCTTGCGTGCATCTCCCAAATAGCTGTAATATTGAAATAAAAATGGAAAAATGGTGTTAAGCAACAGCAAGTCTTTGAAGTGGCGCGTAAGCCGATTTACACGAGGTTTGGATGGGGTGTCAAAATGATAATGGTTGTCCCAAAAAGTTGAGGTTTTTGCATCCAATATGTCATACCAATCATGAATTGTCTCAGCCCTTTGAACCAGATTCAGTAGCCGTGGTTTGTGGTGGACCAACCACGCTAGTTGTGCCAAACGAATGGTAGGGAAGTTTGTTGGACCTAACCTAAAAAAAGTGGCTCTTTCCGATGATGGGTTGAGCTTGTATTTATGCTTTAAATACGCGTACGTTTTTTGCAGCTTTTGAAAATATTCGTTTTCAAAGGGCTTATTAAGAAGCCCGGCTTGACCCATAAAAAGCGCTTCTAAACGTTCTATATTAGAGGTGTTTTTTAAAACCGCAATCCACGGAACAGAAAGTGCCAACTGTGCAAATGCCATCCCGTTTTGCCTAAGTCCAAACCCCTTAGATAAGGCAACAAAAAATACGGCCTCCCAATTATTTTGTGTAAGTGTTAGCCAACTTTGTAATAAAGTCGTTTTTTCCATCAAACGCTCCACATATAGGTTTTCCCAAAATTGTTGGCGCACGAACTGAGAAAGTTTAGGCAACTTATCTTCGCATAGTATCCACTTATCGGTTTGAGTCAACCATTTTGTGTAGCGTTTGACAAAGTTTTTGTTTGCATATTGTTCAAGGCACAATGTTGGTAAAGGTTGTTGACTCGGGTCAAAAACAGGTACATCAGCTTTCCAAACAACGTGAAGAATTACATTATCATAATTGCTGTCATTTTGGTGATTATGATTAAACCAATCAGAAGAATTTACGTGAATTTCCACGTTTCCGACCCAAAGAGTGCTGTTGATTTTGATATGTGCATTGAAAAAATCAGGACCTGCCAGTGCATTTTCTTGACCAGGCTTAACTACAACAATAGACTCACCGCTAGTAGTTTTTAACTGACCACGGCGAAAATTCTGGGTTTTCCATAAATAGGTAAGCAATTCTTCGCGCACCTAACATAAGAAGTATTACTCCTCCAAATCGCCCTCCCATGCAAGGACGCCTCCTTCAAGATTATATACTTGTTCAAAGCCCATTTGCTCCATGAGTTGACACGCTTGACCACTCCTAGCACCCGAACGACAATAGACAAAATATGCTTTGGACTTGTCTAATTCCTCAATGGAGGATATGAATTCCGAGCCACCACGAATATCTAAATTCAGTGCATTTTTAATATATCCACTTTCAAACTCATCTTCAGTGCGGACATCAAGAATAACAGATTCGGGGGTTTGACTTTGCAATTCCGCCCATTCAATAGGTGATAATTCGTTCATCGTTTTTTGCTTTTTGGGCGAAAATACACAAGAAACAATTAAAAAACCAATCGCAACAAATATGTATTTTTTCATTAAATCAAATATAATTAAAAAATTACATGACATTTGTCATGACAATAATTGTTAGTACAATGATTGAGAGGGATGTTATTATAGGATTAATGCAAAGTGGAAATATGGCATATGACCAAACAAACACGATGTTACAATCTTATGGACTAACACTTCAACAATTTAATGTACTGCGTATTTTACGCGGCAGAAATGGTTCGGCTGCTTGTTTGGAAAGCATCACTAACGACATGATACAACGCATGAGTAATACATCAAGACTGGTGGATAGACTCATTGTAAAAGCGTTGGTAAAACGAAAGGTTTGCGAAAAAAATCGACGGAAAGTAGATATTTTTATTACCAATAAAGGCCTTAAATTGCTGGCTGAAATAGACCCTATTTTGGATGCAAGAGAAGTAGAAATCACCGCTTCACTTACATTGAAAGAAAAGGAACAATTATTGCAACTACTAGAAAAATTAAAATAATAACATGAATATTAAATACACACACATGAAAAAGAGAAATCTTATCGCCCTTGGGGCATCACTATTTTTAGCGCTTGGACTACACGCACAAACAACTGCCATTTCTAATGGTTTAATTGATTGGAAAGGAAGCAAAATAACAAATGAGTCCCATGAAGGAACTATTGCAATAAGCGCTGGAAGCATTTCGTTTGATGGAGACAATCTCACGGGAGGAACATTTACAGTTGATATGAACAGCATTGTTTGCACAGATCTTTCTGAATCATATGGCGCTAAACTTGTAGGTCACCTAAAATCAGATGATTTTTTTGGTGTTGATGAGCACCCAGAAGCAACACTTACATTCTCTACTGCTGTCCCAACAGATGGTGGTTTTAAAGTGACCGGTGATTTTACAATAAGAGGCATTACACATCCTGAAACTTTTATTTTAAAACTTGACGGTAACAAAGCAACTGCAGATTTGGAGATTGACCGTTCCAAATACAACGTGAAGTTCCGCTCTGGAACATTCTTTGAAAATCTTGGAGATAAGCTTATAAACGACGAATTAGAACTCCGCGTTAGCTTTACTTATTAATCACTTGTTTTTTAGCTGTCGAGTTGTATATTTGAACAGATGAATAAATTTATAACTAAATCGCTTTGGTGGAACTCCTTGTAAGGAGTCGATAGGCGTTTTAGAAACACACAAAAGGCTTGTCGTATTGACAAGCCTTTTTTTTTATTTTTGAACCATGAAGTTTGTACTCAAAACAGATACTAGAGAATTACTCACCGACACCATGACACCGGTGAATATGTACCTCAAAATTAGAGATGCATATCCAGAAAGCGTACTTTTGGAAAGCTCTGACTATGGCGCTAAAGACAATAGTGTTGCGTATTTGTGTTTTAACCCAATCGCTTCTTTCAAGGTGCACAAAGGACTTATGACGCAAACTTTTCCAGACGGAACAAAACAAGAAACACTACTGACCAAAGAGCTTTCAGTGGTAGAAGCGTTAGAAACATTCATATCCTATTTTGAAACTGATTTATCCGAATCCAGCTTTTTAACCAATGGTCTTTTTGGCTACACCTCATACGAGGCTGTTCAATATTTTGAGGATATTGATGAAGCAGAGAAAGAGAGTAAAACTGGAATTCCAGAAGTTTATTACGCCCTGTATCAAAATATTGTTGCAGTAAATGTATTTAACAATCAAGCCAAATTATTTGCCCATTGCTACCAGGCTGATAGCAACTTAGAAGAGGTAGTAAAACTACTTCAAGCACCTGCACGTGATTCGTTTGCTTTTAGTAAAGTAGGTTCGCCTGCCTCTAACATGACAGACGATGAATTTTTAGCATTGGTCAAAAAAGGCATCCATCATTGTATGCGTGGAGATGTCTTCCAAATTGTGTTGTCGCGACGCTTTACACAAGCCTTCAAAGGAGACGATTTCAGCCTATACCGAGTGTTGCGCTCTATCAACCCCTCCCCCTATATTTTTTATTTTGATTTAGGAAACTACAAGATTTTTGGAAGTTCACCCGAGGCACAATTGGTTGTGCAAGACGGCGTAGCAGAAATTCATCCTATTGCCGGAACATTTATCCGAACAGGAAACGATGCCCAAGACGAGGCTAAAGCCAAAGAATTGGCGCAAGACCTTAAAGAAAATGCCGAACACATGATGCTTGTGGATTTAGCACGAAATGATTTAAGTAGGCATGGACACCATGTTACAGTAGAAAAAGACCGAGAAGTACAGTTTTATTCTCATGTCATTCACTTGGTTTCTAAGGTTACAGGGCAAAAAAAGACAGACACCTCTACCATGCAGGTCGTTGCAGACACCTTCCCAGCAGGAACCTTAAGCGGTGCCCCTAAACACCGAGCCATGCAGCTTATTGACGCATATGAAAATAGTGACCGTGCTTTTTATGGAGGTGCAATTGGTTTTATTGACTTCAAAGGAAATTACAACCACGCAATAATTATTCGTTCCTTTTTGAGCAAAGACAATATGTTACACTACCACGCTGGAGCGGGAGTGGTATCCAAATCAAAGCCTGAAAGTGAATTACAAGAAGTATATAACAAATTACGAGCGCTTAATACCGCTATGGATAAAGCAGAAAAACAATTTCCATGAACATATTAGTTATTGATAATTACGATTCGTTCACTTTTAATTTGGTGCATTATTTAGAGGAACTCGACTGTGAAGTTACTGTAAAACGCAACGATCAATTTGACATGAACGAAGTGGCTACATTTGATAAAATTGTACTTTCTCCAGGACCTGGAATTCCTGACGAGGCAGGGTTATTAAAACCCGTAATTGAAAAATATGCGAAAACCATTCCCATGCTGGGCGTGTGTTTGGGCCATCAAGCCATTGCTGAGGTTTTTGGCGGAACGCTAACAAATCTTTCTACCGTTTTTCACGGTATTTCCAGCATAATGACGGTGCTACAAGATGATCCACTATTTGCCGATTTGCCTAAAAGCTTGGAGGTTGGACGCTACCATTCTTGGGTGGTTGACAGACCGCTTCCAGCTGGATTCACAATATTAGCAGAAGAAGAAAACGGACAAGTGATGGCATTTAAGCATGAAAGCTATCCGCTATATGGCGTTCAGTTTCACCCTGAATCTGTACTCACGCCACAAGGAAAAAAAATGTTAAAAAATTGGGTTTCGTTATAATGCTTGCGCTTTAACAAAACGAAAATATATAATGAAAGAAATTTTAACACGACTGACCCAACACGAAAAGCTCTCGAGAAAAGAAGCAAAAGAGGCATTGCTGTTTATTGGTAATGGTGCTGGTGACCCATATCAAATCACTACTTTTTTGAGTGTGTTTATGATGCGCAGTATTACGGTAGATGAATTGGCTGGCTTCCGAGATGCACTCTTAGAACTATGCATTGCTATAGATTTGTCTGCATATAATCCTATTGACTTATGCGGAACAGGCGGCGATGGCAAAGACACTTTTAACATCTCAACACTTTCGTCTTTTGTGACTGCAGGAGCGGGTATTCACGTGGCAAAACATGGGAATTACGGCGTTTCTTCGTCTTGTGGCTCAAGTAATGTAATGGAGTTTTTGGGTATTCGTTTCTCTAATGATTTCGGTTTTTTGGAGAAATGTATTGATAACGCAGGAATTTGTGTTTTGCACGCACCCTTGTTTCATCCTGCCATGAAACACGTAGCACCTATTCGCCGTGCGTTACAGCTCAAAACCTTTTTTAACATGTTGGGGCCTTTGGTAAATCCATGTGCGCCAAAGCAACAAATTGTTGGTGTTTTTAATCTGGCACTACTTAGATTGTATCACTTTTTATTTCAAGATACAGATACAAATTTTTGTATTTTACATGCACTTGATGGCTATGATGAAATCTCGCTTACGGGAGCTACCAAAGCTGTTTCTAAAAATGGCGAAATGCTTATTCGCCCATCCGATTTTGGCCTTAAACCACTAACGCCAAAATCCATTGGAGGCGGAAACACAGTTGAAGCTGCCGCAACTATTTTTAAAGCGGTTTTGAATGACGAGGCAACAGCAGCGCAAAAGCAAGTGGTATGCGCAAATGCAGGAACTGCCATTGCAACCGCATTGGATATTTCGCTAGACGAGGGCTATGAAAAAGCTAAAGAATCCATTGAATCAAAAAAAGCATTACAAGCCTTTACTAAACTTCTAGAGCTAAGCAAGTCATGAGTATTTTAGCACAAATTGTTGCAGATCAACGAAAAGAAATTGCACTTAAAAAAACGGTGGTTTCTGAAAAACAGCTATATGCTATGCCACTTTACAAAAGGCGAACAATTTCATTTTCTAACGCAATAAAAAACACGCCATTGGGCATCGTGGCGGAACACAAAAGACGGTCGCCGTCTAAGCCAGAAATCAAATTGCAATCTAGAGCTGCAGCAGTGGCAAAAGGCTATGAAAAAGCAGGCGTTGCTGCCATGTCGGTGCTAACAAATGGTCAATACTTTGGGGGTTCTTTAGAAGACTTGCTTCTCGCAAGAAGCGCATGCAATCTTCCCCTATTGCGGAAAGAATTTATTGTAGATGCATATCAAATTCATGAGGCAAAAGCCTATGGCGCTGATGCTATTTTGCTCATTGCAGCTTGTCTAACCGCAGATGAAATAAATCTTTTGGCCAAAACCGCAAAAAGCATTGGCATGGACGTACTCCTAGAAGTCCATAATAAAACTGAACTCGATAAATCGCCTCTAACATTTATTGACGTGGTTGGGGTTAATAACCGTAATCTTAACGATTTTTCTGTATCACTAGATACCAGTTTGTCATTGGCGCAATACATTCCATCCAATAAAGTTAAAATTTCCGAAAGTGGAATTTCCTCACACAGCGCTATTGCTACACTGCAAAAAGTAGGATTTGATGGCTTTTTAATGGGCGAACATTTTATGTTGCACGAAACTCCTGGGGAAGCTGCCCAACAATTCATAAAAACTTTTAAGCCATGAAATTAAAAGTATGTGGCATGCGCGAACCCAAAAATGTTGCTGAAGTAGCAACATTACAACCCGATTATATGGGGTTCATATTGTGGGATGGCTCTAAGCGTTATTGCGAAACGCTGCCAGAAGTTCCTGCT
>Ga0209654_1003004_pt1 | contig 10779 bp, 9 predicted proteins | sample SaaInl1SG_22_DNA_FD_184646 | JGI IMG/M metagenome (GOLD analysis project Ga0209654, IMG submission 184646) | Marine microbial communities from expanding oxygen minimum zones in the Saanich Inlet - ESP_161SG_22_DNA (SPAdes) (version 2) | ecosystem: Environmental > Aquatic > Marine > Intertidal... | reverse complement strand
CATTGCGACAATCTATCATGCGCCTGCCCATGGTCATAGGCGGGATGAGCGAGCCTAATCCGCCTGAAGAGGTAGAGTTTGACGGGCAAACGGTATATCGTGGGAATTACTACGATTACGGATTCGATCCTGAGAATATGATCTTGGAGAAAGCTGGTTAAGAAAGTCATCAAAAAAACCTCCCCAACACTATTGTCTGAGGTTGAGAAAGGTGTTCAGCGTGTTCTTGAGAGTAACTACTCACATCACCACAAAAGAGACGTTAGATGGGTGTATCGTGAGCTGAAACAGTACTTGAGCGAAAACAAACTTACTAGCACTAAAGTGAGTCAATTGAAGCTGGATTTGCTAGAAGGATTTGTGTGCCAAAGTAAATGGTCTGATCGTGCCCATAAGAATGTATTGACCACACTAAAATGCATCACTAAAGGGGAAATACATCAGCTCCTGAAAGGGGTTAAGACCAGAAGAGTCAAGTCGACGCTTCACAAGCCCATCAGAGATATAAAGGCCTTGTTGGATGAAGTGAAGAGCTACCATTGGGATAAACTCTGAGGTAAACACTCGTTACAAACCTTCAAGGATACATCGGTTTTCAGGTATTCGTTTGTTCTAACCTCTGTATTGCTGCGGACGGTGCCCGTAGTTACCATTAAGGCTGAAGATACCGAGCGCATCAAAGAGAAGAGTTACGCTACACTTTCAGGGTTTAACTTTCACAGGTTTGCGGAGCAACTTGAACAGATGACGGACAGGTCCTTGAGTGCTGAGGAGTTTGCGACGTTCGTAGGTAGAGTACGTATGGGCCATTACAACAAAGGTCTTGATACGAAACAGTGGCTGGGTGATCAGCAGATGGCTCGTGTGGTTAGAGGCTACTACGAAGATCCAGATTTCCGTGCTAGCGATGACGGCACTATAAGTGTGTGGAACCTCTACAATTTGATGACTAGAGCAAACAGGAATAGCTACATCGATACAGTCTTGGATCGAAGTATCAGTGCCATAGAAATGCTCAGTATTTAATATATATCCAGAAGGGGAGGTGCTAGGCGCTTCCCTTTTCTAATTCAATGATTATGGGATTGTTTACAGATATCGGTACGATGGATTCGTTACTAATCATATTTGCGATGTGGGCTACGTATTCCATTACCGGTAGTATATTCTTTCTAGCCATTGGTTCACCTTGGGAGTTTAAAGATGAGTGGTACTATGTCTTAGGAAGAGAGGTGGTAAGGGGCGTGGTAGGTTTGTTTACGAGTATGTTATTGGTTCATTTCAAGGTAACCTACATCTGATTGTTTGGCGGCGGATTGAATAGGTTCAAAGCGTTAAAAACACTTTGCCGCCGCCAAATTATTTACCTAGTTTAGAAGAAACCAAATCAAAGACCAATGGAGTTATACACAGACCTTCAAGAAGATATCAACCTTAAGAATGAAATAGAGGGTTTTTCCTCTAGTCAATCATTATTCCACATCTATTCTGATATCATGCAAGAATCCGCTTTAATAGGCGAGCATGAAGTTGTAGAGGTTAATTCAATGCAAAATGAAGTGGTGGTAAGCGGGTTCTCCAGAGATCTTGAGCGGTATAGGTTAAATATTTTTGTGACTAATTATTCGCCACTGCGAGAGTCTACCAAAATTTATTCGAAAGACTTAGAGCGCTATTTCTCACAATATTTAAACCTATTTATGGATTACTTAAAAGTAAATATTGAAGAATTTGATCGGGGTGATCCAATTATTGAACTTTCAGATGAGATTCATAAAAGAGGTAGCAATTATACCAAAGTGATAATATGGCATTTAACCAACAATTCGTATAGTTCACGTAAAGAAGACGCTTTGTTAATGAATCAGAACGGCTTGGATATTGAGTTTAAGCCCTTTGATTTAAATTCCTATTCTAAACTTCTAAAGGATAAACTAAAATCAGACATTCATATACAGTCCAATATTGATGCTCTTAAAGTGATAGATAGTACTAGTTATACATCATATTTATTTTCACTATCTGGTTTAGAATTAGTTTCATATTATGATGAATATGGAAAAGCACTTCTTGAAAGTAATGTTCGAACTTTTTTAAGCTTAAAAAGAAAGGTAAACAGGGGTATATATAATACCATTACATCTGAGATTGATCGTCCATTTTTCTTCGCTTACAATAATGGCATTACCGCAACTGCTAGTGAAGTTGTTTATACTCATGGTAAAATCGTATCTATTAAAGATTTACAGATTGTAAATGGCGGTCAAACGATATCTACTCTATACAATGCTTGGAAAGGAGAAAATAAGCCTTTAGATCAAATATTCGTACAAGTAAAATTATCTGTAATTCATTTTAAGAAAACATATTCAGATTTTGTTGGCAGAATTTACAGGTTTGCAAATACACAAAATAAGGTTAATGAAAGTGACTTTTTTGGCAGTAGTTATTATCATAAAAAAATGAAGTCATTGTCAAAAACTATACGTGTTGATGTTTCAGGCTCGATGATTTCTCAAAAATGGTTCTATGAAAGGTTAAGAGGCGAGTACCAGAATGACCAGATGTATAAAAAAGATAGTCAAAAAAAGGCATTCCTAAAGGAATATCCCAAGACTAATGTTTTTGACAAAATCGCAGTATCTAAAGCTTATTTAAGTGTTGAGCAACACCCTCACCTTGTAAGTAAAGGTGCCCAGCTATGTTTTGCTGAATTTGCAAAGAGGGTGTCCGATCTTTACGAAGAGGGATCGACAGATGTCAATGAATATTTATTCAAAAAGAATGTCGCGCAAGTAGTATTATTTCGATCAGTAGAGAAGTTAGTTGGATCTGCAGATTGGTATACCAAAGGGTATCGGGCACAGACGGTAGCTTACACTATCGCCATATTCAATAAGCTGATAACAGAAAATCAAAGAATAATTAATTGGTTGAAGATTTGGGATAATCAAGAAATATCTAATTCTATTTTAGAACAGCTAGACATCCTCGGCAACAAGGTTCATAGAATTTTAATTAATCCGCCTGAGGGGGAAACTAATATTGGAACATATTGTAAGAAGATCGCATGTTGGAATCGACTTAAAGATCATTCATTTCAAATCAACTTAAATAGTATCGCAGAGGATATCGATTCTGTAGCAAAAGATAAAGAAAGAAAAACTTCGGCTAAGAAGCAACAGAAGATGTTCTCTGGTATTGAGGCGCAAATGGAAGTATTACGATTGGTAGACTTTAAGGTAGGTAGAGTACCGTTGCCAGATGAATTAGTAAAGTTTTACAATGGCAAATATGCACCGGGTATTACAGATGTCCAACGGAATGTTTTAAAGTCATGGTCACAGGGTAGAATTGGATACCCTTCGGAGAAACAGGCGCAAATTTTAATAAAGTTACTTCAAAGAGCAGAACAAGAGGGATTTAGATATGACTGATTATTTATCATGTGAACCTAATCTGGGTAATTTTACAAAAAGTTTACTGAGTATTGGCTACACTCATTACACTGCTATTCTTGATATAATTGATAACTCTATAGCTGCAGGTAGTACTAAAATATGGGTTGATTACGATATATCAGGATCAAATCAGTCTATGGTAATTAGTGACAATGGTTTTGGTATGGGTGATTCAGAGCTATTTGAAGCAATGCGGATGGCCTCGGCTGATCCTATGGCCACAAGGGAATCAGCGACAGACTTAGGAAAGTTTGGCTTGGGGTTAAAATTGGCTTCATTTTCTCAAACTGATAAATTCCAAGTTATATCGAAGAGAGAGAACGATAATTACTCTTCTTATTGCTGGGACTTAAATACAGTTAGAAAGGAGAACAAATGGCTAATTCAACGAATAAAGCAAGACCGATTTTTTAGTGACATTGATCGTGTTTCTGGAACCGATGTCGTGCTTCACACACTTAGAGATTTTGGAACTGACATTGACAACGAACGTATTATTGGTAGACTTTACTATCATTTAGCTTCGGTATACCATTTGATTTCAGGTGTGGAATTTTATTTAAATAGAAAAAAGGTAATTCCGATTGATCCATTTTTTGTTTCCCCTGCAGCAAATTCAACGTCTTATGAATCAATATCTCACCTTGGGATAAATTTATTGGTAAGAAGTTACCAAGTACCACATCGAGATAACTTGTCCAACGATAAAAGAATTGACTTTGACGCTTTAAAGGATATTGGAATGAGTGACGGCATTTATCTCTACAGAAAAAACAGGCTGATAGCCTGGTCTGGCTGGGAGGGCCTTAGCACAAATAAAAGAATAGCAGATCTTCATAGGCTTGCTATTTTCATTAATGAAGACGCTGACGACCTTTTTAATATAGAAGTGAAGAAAAGCCAGATAAGTATACTAGATGATGCTCTAAGAAAAAAAATCATGAGTAAAATCAAGATTTTCAGTAATACAGCTAAACGACCTTATAAAAAAAGAGCTGAGTTATCATTAAAGGACATCGCGGATTTATGGACTTTGACTAATGAAGACAACAAGGTCTCATTTGCGTTGAATAAAAAGAGTATAATATTTAAAAGTTTCAACGATAACGAAATCAGTTTGAACGATTTAATCGATCTGATAGAAGGTACGCTTCCTGTAGATAGTATTCTATATTACTTGAATACTGAAAAGGTGGATCGAGAAGACTACAGAATGAAGAAGTATAGAGCTGCACAGGTATTGTTTGAACTAGATTTAATCACAATTGAAGAGTTAAAGGCATTAGAATGACAAATGAGCAGATTTTTATACAGCAAATAAAAAAGAATCTCCAAAAGCTGAAGGAGGTTACAAGTGCGGATTTAAAACTTCAGGTAGATAAATATAGATCCGCCCCAATAGAAGATTTAAAAAATTACTTTGAGTTGTCTGAATTTGCTATCGATTGGCAATTAGTCGAGGAAAGACTTCGCGAGCAAATTGCTGTTAAACATGAGCAGGGCTTTGGTATAATTGATGATAATCAGCTTTATAATACTACCTGGTTTTCAGACTATTTAACTAAAAATGGTCTGCAGTATTACTGGAAGCGTTTTTTGGATAAACAAACAATATTACTCCCTCCAAATGTTATTAAGTCGGTCAAGGATGATACCGAATCCATTCTCAATAGATGCGGCGCCCCTGATCGAGACGAGGTAAAGGATATCAGAGGTTTAGTTTTTGGCTATGTGCAATCTGGTAAGACTTTGAATTACACATCTGTGGCCAACGCTGCAATGGATACAGGCTATGACATAATCATTATACTTGCCGGTGCTACAAACATTTTACGGGAGCAAACGCAAAAAAGAGTAAACTCTGATGTAATCGGTTGGGATGGGTCTACTGTCATTGGAGTTGGTGAGTTTGACGACGACTTGTCGAAAAGGCCTATCTGTTTGACAACGGTGGTTAGTGACTTCAATAAGAAGATCGCTGATCAACAACTGCAAGGGGTGAACTTAAGTAATGTTAGTACTCCGGTATTTGCGGTAATTAAAAAGAATGTAACAGCTATTAAGAATTTGAATAAGTGGCTAAAAGTCCAAAACAAGAGTGGCCAGATTTCCAAATCTATACTGCTTATTGATGACGAAAGTGATTATGCCTCTGTCAATACAAAATCAACTGATGACCCTACTGCGATCAATCGAGGGCTTCGTGAAATGCTAAATCAATTTAAGGTTTCTACTTATCTAGCCATAACAGCTACTCCTTTCGCAAATGTTTTGATCAATTATAGTAATGAGCATCAGGACTATGGTGAAGATTTGTTTCCTAAATCATTTATTTGGAGTTTGAACAAGCCTAGTACATACTCAGGGGTTAGAGAAGTAGTAGTAAATTCCTTTAAAAGTCTTTATGAATGTGCTAGTAGTCTAACCGAGGATCAGAAGTTTGCGATATGCGGAGAGATTTTAAAGAAAAAATCAAGTTTTAACGAGCTGCCTTATTTTTTTGAGGATGCAATTGCAACATTTTTAGTAAATATGATAAGATTGCGATTAGACAGACCTGATCAGGACGATGTTTCAATGATGATTAATATTTCCAGGTTGACTAATCATCATGAGGAAATATCAGGTTTAATTGAAGTGGCAAAGGATAGGCTAATTGATAATATTCGAAGCTTAAGTACATCACAATTTTCGAATCCTATTTTATTGAAGATAAACAATGATTCGGCGGATATTCAAAACACTATTGGAGAAAAGCAATTTTGGAACTTCTTATTGGTGCAATTATTAGCAGTGAAAGTTGTTGGTATTCACATGCGTAATAAGGTGGAAGTTGATTTTTCTCAAGGGAAAAAGTTGAATTTCATTTTAGTTGGTGGGTTATCTTTATCAAGAGGGTATACAATTGAAGGCCTAATTACCTCTGTTTTTTTGAGATCTACAAGAACCTATGACGCCCTAATGCAAATGGGGCGGTGGTTTGGTCATAAAAAACATATACTACCATATATCACACTTTTTACTACCCCAGAGATTCAATCTAGATATGAGATTATTGAGGAGGCTACGATGGACCTGTTGGAGCAAATCAATACGATGCGTGAGAGAAAAGAGACTCCTCGAGATTTCGGTTTAGGAATTAAATATGACCCGTTAGCCGGTCTTCAGGTCGTAGCTAGTAATAAAGGACGTCAAAGTGAAAAGGTTAATGTCAGCTTCGGGATGAATGGACGTATTTGTGAAACCACAAAACTTTTTAACCGGCCTGATCAGATTCAAAAAAATAAAGAGCTTGTTGCTTCATTTATATCGCGTCTTCAATTGGCCGGTTTAAATGTTGATAATGCTGAAAATCTTTTCTTATCTGGTAGAAATAATGAATTAGCATTCATAGATGTAGACTCCGAGTTGATTATTGATTTTATTGAAAGTTTTGAGATTCCATTCAAAAATCTAACTGAAGTTAGTCATAAGTTGCCCTATCCCTTTTTAATTGATTATTTAAAAACGAAAACTGATTTTGTTGATGTTGTTTTGGTACAGGGTGATGGTGAAGTCGTAGACCTTAATAAAAACCTATCAGTATTACCAAACAAAAGAAGTTTTTCGGAGAGATCGGGTTGGATTCAACAAAAGAAGAATCAGCTATCGAAACCAACAGACGAGGCCCTACTTTTACCAAAAAACATACTTTCCAAAAAGGCAAGCAGGAAAGATTATCGTAAGATGCGTTCTTTAGCTACATCTAAACCTCTTTTTATCATTTATCCTTTGCTAGTGCATTTTGAGGATGAGCAGCTTTACGAAAATTATGGTTGGAGTATTAGTACACCTGGAAATTCTTCAGATGATAAAGGTAAATTGGTTTATGCCAACACGGTTTTATTAGAAATGCTAGAAAGTGGCGATGAAACATTCTTTTTAGATGACGAATCAGATGAATACGAGACTAACGAAAAGCCAAAGACATGACATTACACGATGAATTTGAGAAGTTAGGATTAAATGAATCATTGAAACTGGTTTACGATGATCATGATGTCGAAATTTACAAGTATGATACATACAATCGAATAGCCTTAGCTCTAAAAAGTATTGATGTACTCGCATCAAAGAGACGGAGGTATCGAGGCTTTATTCTTGTTGATTCTTTTGAAGATCAATCCATGTTCATTCAAATGGATGGAAATGTAGCGGAAAGGCAGATATTCAGTTACATGTGTCAGTTTGTATTGGATAAGATTAAATCCCTAAAAAGTTTAACGGTAAATGATATTGAAGAAGCAATTTCGGACTGGATTAACTTTAGCAAGAAGCAAAGTCAATCTTTGGCGGAACCGCTTCAAATAGGGTTGTTCGGTGAGTTATTGTTCTTTAGATCATTATTGGGATTGTATGGAGAAGATTCTGCTTTAAAAAGTTGGCATGGTCCAGAACGTAAAAAGGTAGATTTTGTTTTAAGTAAATCATTCGCTGTAGAAATAAAGTCAGTTTCCGATCCTTTGACTAACGCTATTACGATCTCTAGTATTGAACAACTCAGTGCGGGTTATGAAAATCACTTTATTCGAGTTTATAAGCTTGTTGAGGCAGGGGTTGGAGGTATCACAATTAAACAATTGTTTTCTGAAATCTTTAGTTCTTTGACCTCTCAAGCCCAAGATACATTTGTAAAGAAGTGTTACGAATATGGTTACAACTACATGAGTGATTACGAGGGTTTGTTAAATCTATCATATTCCAATCATGTTGATTTTGCTGCTCATAAGGCAGATTTTCCCAAAGTAGTGGGTCCCTTGGATCCACGTGTGATTGAAGTAAAGTATAAAATCACACTAGATAATTTAACTCCTTTAGACGAATTCTATTTGATTGAATCTTTTCCTAATCCTAAAACAGAGTAGTCGCAATTATTGATTAATATTTTCCTTAGTCTTTTCCCAGCTCCACCTCCATGAGCCCCAAATACAAAAGATCTTTTGTGAGTCTCTGATCTGTATTCAAGCGTAAAGATTGCAAGGAATCTATCCCCATTATATACATCTACCTTAATTCGACCAGTATCTAGAATACGCACCCTCATATTGGCTGCTAAAAATTCATTTAGATCATCCGAGTTAAATACAATCCAGTTAAAGTCTTCTAAGCAGACAAATACATCAAAAGGGAAAGCATATTTTTTCAACATATATCCAGAGTAAAATAGTTCTCGGATTTTCTCTGGTTGCTGAAAATCTATCGTTTTACCATCTGTACTGATTTCGTATCCGACTTCATCAAGTTCATTAAACCTACCCAAATGAAATTGCCAATTGTCTCCTACTTTAAGAGAGTAAGTCGCTGATTCAGTAATTCGCATTTTATTGAAATCATTGTTTGGAGGTATCATGCCATTAATGGTGTAGTCCGATTTAAACTTGGATTTTAATTGGGATCCTGTCAATTGTACCCTCCTGGCTTTGGCAGATGCCATACCATGTGTTACTTTGTGTGCCATTAGATAAATCTTTATTTCGGCGCTATTATTATGAGTAAAATTAGAGTTTTTGAGGCTTTTGCTGGTTATGGTGGTGCAAGCTTTGCTCTAAAAAAGGCTAAAGTTCAACATGAAGTTGTAATGTTTAGCGAATGGGATAAGTGGGCCAAGAAGTTATTTATTGCAAATCATGGGGATATTCCTTTGTTTGGTGAAAGTGGTGATATCAACAAGGGTGACGTTAGTAGAATACCTGAGTTTGATCTATTTACAGGGGGGTTTCCCTGTCAGCCTTTCTCTAGTGCTGGAAAAGGCTTTGGAGAGTTAGATCCTAGAGGAACTCTTTTTTATCCAATACTGCAGATTGTTGACTATCATCGCCCAAAACACATTCTATTAGAAAACGTGAAGGGTATGACTCACAAAAAGCACAAACCTACTCTAAACAAAATCATACAAACCTTAGAAGAGTTAGGTTATTCAGTGCCTCAGCCACAATTGTTGAATTCGAAGGATTTTGGGATTCCTCAAAACAGAGAGCGCCTGTGGATTTATGCTTATCACGGTAAATTACCAGAGGGATTCACTCATGCTCCTAAAAAGGTCAAATTGAAAAGGACTTTTCAGGACTTTTTAGATGACAAGCACGGAATTGAAATCCCTGAGTACATGTATCTCTCAGATAATCAGATTGATGTATTGTTGAACAAGCATAAAATGCCCATACCGGAGATTCTTAATGAGGATGAAGCTTTATGCTTAGATATATACAATCGAAAATTAAAGAAAGATAAAATTTCAATCACGTTGACAGAGCCTCATCATAATAGTTTGAGGGTGGTTGAAAAGAATGACAATGTCAAAAGAGGGTATACAGTTAGAAAGCTTACCGTAACAGAGCACTACAGATTAATGGGTTTTAAGGAAAAAGAACTAGAAACAGATAATCAATCATATCAGCAGTTATGTAAAAGAGCAGGAAATGGCTGGGATATAAACGTAGCGAGTTTGATCTTTAAGAAGGTCCTTAAGTAATTACCAATATTGGCGACGGCATGCGACCAGGGGTTAACTATTATATGTTTCACCGCTGCCGTTTGTTCTGTTCATTGTGCAAATTGTCCCTGTCAATCCAGAAACTGACAGTATTGACAGTAAATGGTACCTATCAATCATTATTAACTCGCTGTTGGTTTTTAAAAGTTCTTTGGTGATTTGAAGACATTAGTTTTAGAATCAGATAATTAGCATTGTGTTGCTATTGCTCAGCTAAGGCTATTACTGAGATTGGTAAACTAAAGGTTGCGCAGTTGACGCAACCACTCGATACTTGCCCCATAATTACGTGGAGTGGAGCAGTTGGTAACTCGTCGGGCTCCTAACCTGAAGGTTTATATTTTTGAAAGAATTTATGAGCTCATACTAAAATTGATGATGAATTCCATCGAAGTAGTAGCAGCAGTAATCTTTCACGAAAAGAAGGTGCTTTGCGTTCAACGGGCTGAGCATGAGAAGGAGTATGTTTCTTTGAAGTGGGAGTTTCCTGGTGGGAAGGTTGAGGTTGGTGAGAGTAGGGAAGAGGCTCTGGTGCGGGAGATTGAAGAGGAATTGGTTGTAGAGATTCATGAGCTTCAATATTTAACGACTGTGGAGCATTCTTATCCGGATTTTCAATTGACCATGCATGCCTATACCTGTGCTTTGAAGGCAGGGGAGGTTACTTTGAAAGAGCATGTTGCAGCCAAGTGGTTGGCTGTGGAGGAGCTTGATCAGCTCGATTGGGCCGCGGCGGATGTGCCGGTGGTGGAGTACTTAAAGCGTTCCTAGTTCGTTTATCTTCAG
>Ga0209654_1003000_pt1 | contig 10790 bp, 10 predicted proteins | sample SaaInl1SG_22_DNA_FD_184646 | JGI IMG/M metagenome (GOLD analysis project Ga0209654, IMG submission 184646) | Marine microbial communities from expanding oxygen minimum zones in the Saanich Inlet - ESP_161SG_22_DNA (SPAdes) (version 2) | ecosystem: Environmental > Aquatic > Marine > Intertidal... | reverse complement strand
GTTTAAATCGATTAGAAGAACTAGTTAATCCTCAAAAAGTTATTCCTGCTACTGTGGAGATTGTAGATATTGCAGGTTTGGTAAAAGGCGCAAGTAAAGGCGAGGGATTAGGCAATCAGTTTTTAGCAAATATTAGAGAAACCGATGCGATTCTCCACGTATTACGCTGCTTTGACAATGATAATATTGTGCATGTTGATAACTCTATTGACCCTTTGCGCGATAAAGAAACGATTGACATTGAATTGCAACTTAAAGACTTGGAAGCAGTTGAAAAACGTCTTGAAAAGGTAAAACGAGCTGCTAGAACAGGAAATAAAGAGGCACAAAAAGAACTTGCTGTTATAGAAGTGTTACACAACGGACTTGAAGCAGCCAACTCGGTACGTGCTATTGAAATTTCTGACGATGATCGTGCTGCATTTGTAAGTCCCTTACAACTTATCACAGATAAACCTGTACTGTATGTTTGTAATGTGGACGAAAGTGCTGTTGCAACTGGAAACGACTATGTTACCAAAGTAAAAAATGCAGTAGCTGCCGAAAATGCAGAGGTATTGGTACTTGCCGTTGCTACTGAGGCTGATATTAACGAATTGGAAACTTATGAAGAGCGCCAATTGTTTTTAGAAGATTTGGGCTTAGAAGAGCCTGGAGCTGCTAAGCTTATTCGTGCTGCATATAATCTCCTTGATTTAGAAACATATTTTACTGCTGGAGAAAAGGAAGTGCGCGCATGGACCATTCCTGCAGGTGCTTCTGCACCACAGGCAGCAGGTGTTATTCATACCGACTTCGAAAAAGGCTTTATCCGGGCGGAAGTTATTTCCTATTCAGATTACGATCATTTTGGTTCAGAACAAAAAGCCAAAGAAGCTGGAAAAGCTAGGGTAGAAGGCAAAGACTACACCGTAAAAGACGGCGATGTCATGCACTTTAGATTCAACGTCTAATTAATCCACAAAGGCTTCTTTGATAACTGACTTACAGGAATCAATTTCAGAACGGGTCAATGTATCATATTTTTTGATGACACGACTTTTATCCACCGTTCGGATTTGGTCAATGACATTCATACCCTTTTTGCGCTGATGCAGCACCGGCACACGTGTTGGATAATTTTTTAAATTTGAAGTCATGGGCGCAAGGACTACTGTTTTCAGGTGTTTGTTCATTTCGTTAGGAGAAAGCACAACACAAGGGCGTGTTTTTTTTATTTCACTACCCACAGTAGGATCAAGGTTTACAAGAACAATGGCATATTGGACTAGCTCCATTCTTCTAGATTTTCTTCTTCAAATACATCCGGAATAAGCAGTTCATCATCGATATTTTGACGCATTTCCGAAAAGGATGTCTCCCAATTTGCTCTGGGTACATTTATTGGCTTAACTAACCAATTCTCATATTAATTAATGGTGTTAATCTGCTTTTAATCGGAAAGTAATCAAAGTCTGAAAATATTGATAGTCCGCATACGCTCTCAAAGTTTAGGTATCCGATTCCAATTCCAGCATAAAATTTATTCTTGAAATTAAACCCATTTATGAAGTTGAGGTCAATGCCATTTTTCGACTCTAAATTATATCCTTTCCAATTTGGTCCTGGGTCAATATTTATGATATGATATTGGTAATAAAGAAAACCACTTTCTACTTTAACAGAATAATTAATTTGTGAATATCCCTGATTAATAACCCATAATGTAAGCACTCCGATAAGCATGAGTCTGGTTGTTTTTATCTATTCAGCACACAGTTTTTAATTAAGTTTATAAGTCATCACTCCGTTATCCCAATATTTTGTGATTTCTAATGCATTTTTTGTGGGATTATATTCAATATCGGCCATACCAAATTGATTGGTTAATATTTCATGGAATTTTCCCTCATCATACTTTAAAAGGACACTATTTTTCCAATCTAATGACCAGCTCGTTAAGTATATTACCCCTTTATTATCTAAAGTAATACCATCAAAATGAGAATAATCAGAGGTTGCAAACAATTTTGTTTCGTTTGTGTCTAAGTCAATTTCATAGATATCACTATTTTTTACGGTATTACAAACCAAAAGGCTGTTTTGGGTTTTATTAAAACACAACCCATTAGGAGTTTGTTTGGTATTGTTTATCATTTTATATGACTTATTGATTAAATTGATTTTGTAGATTTTGTTGTCATCTCTATCTGAAACATATAAATTCCCTAAGTGGTCGATTTCAACATCATTTAATTGGACAGTATTCGGAATTGATATTGTAAAGACTTCCTTAGCTGATAGTTTAGAAAATCCACGAACAAAATCATCTCCATTTTCAACATTTTCTGCAACATATAAAACACCGTTATATGTTTTTAATCCCATAAAGCTCGAGTATCCACTTACAAAGGCAGATATAATTCCGTTTTCATCAACTTTAAGAATGCTCCCGTTTTTTGTGTTAGAAACAAAAAGAGAGTTTGTTTTTTGTCATAAGTAACGCTTTCAGGATTGCTAAATATTTGTGCATATGCTGAATGTGTAACTATTACAGATGAAATTATTAGAAATATTTTATGTTTTAATGTATTCATCTTTCCTCTTTTAAAAAATTGACTTATGAGTAATTGTCGTTGTAAGTCGATGGCGCACCAGCGTAACCCATTTTTATTGTAAACCGTATTAAAGGAAGGTGTAGTTTTCTGTAGCATAAGTAGGTGTTTGGATAACCAATATACAAACTTTTTTAAATGAGCAAGCAGGCGTGCCAGCCGGGGGGTAAGGGCATTGCGTTTAACCTTTTTTGTACTCAGTGTTTTTATATTATCATCCATATTATTCCGATTATAAGAACAACCAAAGGAATAAGAAAAACCACTTGGCTAATTATTAACCAAAAGATAAATTCAGACCATTGAATAATTCCCATTTCAGTTGATTTATCTTTTTTGGTAATTTTCTGTAATTCCTCAAATTCCATTTTCATAAAGTCAGCTTTACTGATTTTTAAGTCAATAATTCCAATATCATTCAATCCTTTTTTAAATCCGTTAAAAACAGCTTTGGGGTGTAACCAGAAACTATATCCCATAGCCCAAAAACTGAAAATACAAATAGGAAAATATTTCCAAAATCCAGTTGATGTTTCCCAACCAGCAATAAATGCTTCCCCCGCTGGCGCAGGGCTTCGTCCTGTGCCCCATAATCGTGGCAATTCCCCCGCTGGCGCAGGGCTTCGTCCTGTGCCCCATAATCGTGGCAATTCCCATAAAAAAGTTGTGGTTTTGTGTGTCATAAGTAGGTGTTTAGGAATTTAAATGTACTCAAATATTCTCAAAGGCACGAGACACAGCCCTGCTTGCAGCAGGCAAGCTCGCGCCCGCCTGAGCTTCGGGCAGGCCAGCGGGGGAACCATAAATACTTCTTTGATTAAAATTGTCAATTAGATCATACGCCATGTTAGCAAAAGTGTTTACTCACAATTTCCATTACAATCTTCTGCATTTTCGTAATCTTCAACTTTAAACACAAATATTTCCTCTGTCCTTTGGTAAACACATTCATTAAGGGGATTTCTTTCTCCTCCGCTACAATTTTTAGAATTAAAATTTTTAAATTTTAATTTGTCATAAATAATTCTTATTGAATCAGAAACACTCCTTCCACTTGATTTTCCAAAAAAATCACGAAAATAATATCTTCCTGGAGGTAAACCGTCTTGAAATGTTTTTGTTATTTCATCTCCATTTTCAAGTATTGTTGTAAAAATAACTTCTTCAGGAATTGAACTATAAGTATTATAAGCTAATACTTTAATTGAAACGCCACTTTCATTTCTAGCAGTATAAGTATATGTATCCCTACTCCCTTGATCTGTACCACAGGCTAGGAAGGACAATGTAATTAAAAAAAATACTATTCTCATTTTACCAATGATTAAATAATTCATCAATATATCCATTTGTGGGATTACTTGGATTCTGCTGTTTGATATGCTCTTTCCATTCTCCCCAACTATTGGTGTTTTTCAAACTATTTTCTATTTGTTTTATGGTATAACCTGAAACCCTGTCTTGAGGATATAGTGAACCATAAGCACTTCTTTGATTAAAATTGTCAATTAGATCGATCATACGCCATGTTAGCAAAAGTGTTTACTCACAATTTCCATTACAATCTTCTGCGTTTTGGTAGTCTTCCTGCGATATGGTGTATGTAGCTTTAAGTTCTCCATTATTATGGTTAGGACCTAAAGGGTTTCTTTCATCAGACAGATTATCAAAATTAAAATCTTTAAATTTCACGTTATTATAAATTACTTTTATTGAATCTGCTCCACTATTGCCATTTGATGAGCCAAAAAAAGAATTCCAACTATACCCTCTAGGAGGAAGTCCGTCTTTAAAGACTTTAGATATTTCTTCTCCATTTTTTAGGTTTATTACATACTCTTCAACATTTGTAAAGGTTACATATCCTATAATCTTTATTCCAACACCACTTTGATTTTGGACGATATAAGTATAAGTATCTGTACTACCTTGATCTGTACCACAGGCTAGAAAGGACAATGTAATTAAAAAAAATACTATTCTCATTTTACCAATGATTAAATAATTCATCAATATATCCATTTGTGGGATTACTTGGATTCTGCTGTTTGATATGCTCTTTCCATTCTCCCCAACTAGTTGTGTTTTTTAGACTATTCTCAATTTGTTTTACAGTATAGCCAGACACTCTATCTAGTAAATACGAACTTCCATAAACTCCTTGATTGAAAGTGTCTATTAAATCATAACCTACGGAAGTATAAAAAGGTTGATCTTCTATTTTTGTACCTTGCAGACTCCAAGGATAAGAATAGTCGTGGATTCTTAAATAACTTCTATACCTTAAATTTGTTAACACAATTTCTACGGCAGTCGCCCAAGTTTCCATAACACATCTAGAGCTAGCTGCAGAAGGATCAGGGTTATCACAATCATATAAAACAGTATGATTTGGAACAGTATAAGGTGCTGCACAAGGTCTTGTCCAAGCTTTCCAAACCAAACTATTGTAGGCTCTATTATCAACATTTCTATGAGCAGCATGAGCTAGTTCGTGAATAGTTGTCCCATAAACTAAATCGGAAGGGTCTCCCCAAGCTTTTAATGAAATTTCTGAACCATTCCAAATTCTACGTGCTTTTACATAAGAGGAACGACCATTTACTTTTCTAGCTCTTATTCGCATTCTCCAAAAGCCACCCGAATTTGAGGGATTTTTTAATCCATAATTATAACGATAATAATAATCATGTGCCGCTTGAAAAATAGTTGCATAATATTGTTGTGTGTGTCCTTTTATATTTAAGTTCCAAGGTGCTTTCATTTTTGGGCCATTATACCAAGCTGTTGTTGACCAAAACAACCACCAAGACCATTTTACTGAAAAATGATGACGTTCCCACTTGATAGAGTAATTAGCAGGTCTTCTAAATGAACCTGTTCTAAAATAACCATTACTGTTAGTAATTCCTATTTTAGTAGTAAACCATCTTCTTGCTCTAACCTTTACTCCTTGCATTGGGTAGTAATTACTTAATCTATCATCCCATAGTTTTATGGTTCCTGATGGATTCCAACGGTCAGGCACATTCCAACAAATAAACCAAACACAGACTCTTCTTGCCCGAATATTTTTCCGCTTCTCTTCTTCAATTAGTGCTTTCTCTTGCTCGGATAAATTGTCAGTTAGATATAAAGCAACTGTTTCTAACTTGTCTAGATTATCTGTTTTGGAATACATTCTCAAGCCTTGGGTACTATTTTCTTCGTAATAACCTTCGCTGTTTTCAGGGATAAATAAATCTGAAAGAATTTCATACTTTACTTTAGGAAATTCATAATCAGGTTTTACTACTGTATATTGCCATGTTATTTGATCTTCAGGGACTTCAGGGTCATGGTAGTATTCTCCTTCTTCTTCTATTTCATAGTCAAGAGGATAGTCATATAGAACTAAAGCAGTATCCTTTTCAATAATGTTTAATTCCAAAGAGTCTTTTGGTAAAAAACGCACATACAAATCAGTTTCTTTAATTTCAATTGTTTTTGTGATTTGTCTAAATGCTCTGGCTTGTTGCGTATTTGATAATTTGGTTTCTTTTAGAATCGTATCCAAAGCACGTTGCATATTGACTACCGAAAAAGGATTCTCAAGCTTCTTTCCGAGTTTTATAATGTTTTTGGATTTTTCTTGTTGAATAGGAGAAATATTTTCTTTTGTTAAGTCGTCATCATTTTGACAAGAATAAATCAGTATTCCAATCAAAGTTAATAGTAATAACCGATAGCTGTTTTTATGTGTTATCTTATTTCGAGTTTAGGGTTTAACATTTTTGTTAAATTATAGAAATACGAACGTCCTATATCCAACTCCCCTAAACTGAAAAAAATAAAAAAAGTGAATTAGGTTAAGTATTTAAAGTCAACAATTTGGAGATTTGTTTGACGCTAATTTAACAAAAAATCAATGTCGTGCGATTACTCAACTTTATTTTAACAATTCCAACGGCGTATTTGTTAATTTCTTTAGCGTAACATCTGTTTATATTTCTGTCTGATGTTTTAAATTAGCCCTCATGCCACAAACCACGCAGTATAACGAAGACAATATCCGTTCCTTAGATTGGAAAGAGCATATTCGTATGCGTCCGGGGATGTATATTGGCAAGCTTGGCGATGGTTCTTCCCCTGATGATGGGATTTATATTTTACTCAAAGAAGTCTTAGACAACAGTATAGATGAGTTTGTCATGGGCGCTGGTAAGACCATAGAAATCACTATTGCTGAGGGAAAGGTTACGGTGCGGGACTACGGCCGTGGTATTCCATTGGGTAAAGTGGTAGATGTGGTATCTAAAATGAATACGGGTGGAAAATACGATTCCCGTGCCTTTAAAAAATCGGTTGGACTTAACGGCGTAGGTACCAAAGCCGTGAATGCACTTTCCATGGACTTTTCGGTCTATTCTGTACGTGATGGACAAATGAAGTTGGCGCGTTTTAGCCAAGGAACCTTAGAGGAAGACGCCGAAGTAATTACATCTTCCAAGCGCAACGGAACGGGCGTATCATTTATGCCCGATGAGTCCATATTTAAAAAATACCGTTACCGCCACGAGTATGTAGCAAAAATGCTCAAAAACTATGTGTACCTAAATCCAGGGCTTACCATTGTTTTTAACGGCGAAAAATTTATTTCCAAAAACGGGCTTAAAGACCTGTTGGAAGACAACAACACAGAAGATTTTCTCTATCCTGTAATTCACCTCAAAGGCAACGACATTGAGGTGGCCATTACGCACAGTAAAACCCAGTACAACGAAGAATATCACTCGTTTGTTAACGGTCAACACACCACACAAGGAGGAACGCACCAAACCGCATTTCGGGAAGCCTTAGTGAAAACCATTCGGGAGTTTTACGGCAAACAGTTTGATCCCTCTGATATTCGTAAATCCATTATTTCTGCGATCAGCATCAAGGTCATGGAACCCGTGTTTGAGTCGCAAACCAAAACCAAATTGGGCTCTACAGAAATGGGTGGTGATTTACCAACGGTACGTACTTATATCAATGATTTTGTAGGGAAACAGTTAGATAATTTTCTACACAAAAATGCACCCACAGCAGAGGCGTTGCAACGTAAAATATTACAAGCCGAAAAAGAACGTAAAGAACTCTCGGGTATTCGTAAGTTGGCACGTGAACGTGCTAAAAAAGCGAGCTTACACAATAAAAAACTGCGGGATTGTCGTGTGCATTTAGGCGATATCAAAAAAGACCGTCGTTTGGAATCCACGCTATTTATTACGGAGGGCGACTCGGCAAGTGGCTCTATTACTAAATCTAGAGATGTGAATACGCAAGCGGTGTTTAGCCTTCGTGGAAAGCCCTTGAATTCCTATGGCATGTCTAAAAAAATTGTTTATGAAAACGAGGAATTCAATCTGTTACAAGCCGCATTGAACATTGAAGAATCCATGGAGGATTTACGCTACAACAATATTGTCATCGCCACTGATGCGGATGTAGATGGGATGCACATTCGGCTACTTTTGATAACCTTCTTTTTACAGTTTTTCCCAGAGCTTATCAAAGATGGGCATCTATATATTTTGCAAACACCATTATTTCGTGTGCGCAACAAAAAGAAAACGATTTACTGTTACTCGGAGCAAGAGCGTGTTGATGCCTTAACGGAACTGGGAAAACAAGCCGAAATCACACGATTTAAAGGATTAGGTGAAATTTCCCCAGATGAGTTTTCGCATTTTATTGGCGATGATATTCGCCTTGATCCTGTAATGTTAGATAAAAACATGACGATTGATGAGTTGTTATCGTTTTATATGGGTAAAAATACACCCAAACGACAAGAGTTTATCATCGACAACCTAAAAGTAGAGTTAGATAAAGTAGAATCATGAACGACGAGCAGCACCTTTCTTCAGACGATCAGTTGATTCGCGTTACCGGTATGTACAAAGACTGGTTTTTGGACTACGCTTCGTATGTGATTCTGGAGCGTGCCGTACCGGCTATTGAAGATGGCTTTAAACCAGTTCAGCGTCGAATTCTACATTCCATGAAAGACTTAGACGATGGACGCTACAACAAGGTTGCTAACGTTGTGGGACACACCATGCAATATCACCCACACGGCGATGCATCTATTGCAGATGCGATGGTGCAGATTGGTCAAAAAGATTTGCTCATCGATATGCAAGGAAACTGGGGAAATATCCTAACAGGTGATTCAGCAGCAGCCTCCCGATACATAGAAGCTAGGCTATCCAAATTTGCCCTCGATGTGGTATATAGCCCAAAAGTTACGCAATGGCAACTGTCGTATGACGGGCGTAAAAAAGAACCCATTCACTTACCGGTAAAGTTCCCCATGCTGTTGGCGCAAGGCGGAGAGGGGATTGCAGTAGGACTTTCTACCAAAATTTTACCACACAACTTCAATGAACTTATAGACGCTTCCATCAAGCACTTACAAGGCAAACGCTTTACACTTGTTCCCGATTTCCCAACAGGTGGCGTTATGGATGCCGACAACTATAACGATGGCTTGCGTGGGGGCAAAATACGCGTGCGTGCACGGATTACCCAACAGGACAAACAAACCCTAATAATATCTGAAATTCCATTTTCTACCACCACGTCTTCGCTGATAGATTCCATTCTAAAAGCCAATGAAAAAGGGAAAATTAAGATTAAAAAGATTGAAGATAATACAGCTGCAGCGGTTGAAATTAAAATCATTCTTCCGCCCAACGTTTCTCCCGATAAAACCATAGATGCTCTTTTTGCTTTTACGGCTTGTGAAACCTCTATTTCGCCTTTGGGCTGTGTGATTGAAGACAACAAGCCCAACTTTATTGGCGTGTCTGAAATGCTTCGTCGTTCCACCGACCACACACTTGAATTGTTGCGTTCAGAACTTGAAGTTAAACAAGAGGAACTAGAAGAACAATGGCATTTTGCATCCTTAGAGCGTATTTTTATTGAAAATCGCATCTATCGAGATATTGAAGAAGTAGAAACCTGGGAGGGTGTTCTAAAAGCCATTCATGCGGGACTAGCGCCATATACCACAAACCTAAAGCGTGTCGTTACTGATGAGGATGTTATTCGCTTGACGGAAATCCGCATCAAGCGTATTTCAAAATTTGATTTAGACAAAGCACAACAAAAAATTGAAGCCCTTGAAGAAGAATTAAATCAAGTAGCGCATGATTTGACACACCTGGTAGATTTTGCAATTACCTATTTCAAACGCTTGAAAAAGACCTATGGCGAAGGAAAAGAACGCAAAACAGAACTTAGCGTTTTTGCAGATGTAGATGCACGGAAAGTAGTTATTCGAAACACAAAGCTGTATGTGAGTAGAGAAGAGGGCTTTGTGGGTACGTCATTGCGTAAAGACGAATATGTTGCTGATTGTGCCGATATTGACGATGTGATTGTATTTACCGAGGATGGTAAAATGATGGTCACCAAAGTGGATAGCAAAACCTTTGTGGGTAAAAATATCATTCACGTTGCGGTATTTAAAAAGAAAGACAAGCGTACCATTTACAATATGATTTACCAAGATGGTCGTGGCGGTACGTCGTATATAAAACGCTTTGCGGTTACTGGAATTACTAGAGATAAACACTACGACCTAACCAATGGTAATGCCCAATCAAAAGTGCATTATTTTTCGGCAAACCCAAATGGAGAAGCCGAAATCGTAACCATACACTTACGCCAAAGTGGTTCGATTAAAAAACTGAAATGGGATTTGGACTTTGCCGATTTGGTTATAAAAGGCAGGGGAGTTCGTGGTAATACGGTAACCAAATACGCCATTAAGCGAGTAGATCTAAAAGAAGAAGGTGTGTCAACACTGAAGCCAAGGAAAATTTGGTTTGACGAAACCGTTCAACGCCTTAATGCTGACGAACGTGGACGTTTGCTTGGCGCATTTAGAGGGGAGGATCGAATACTAATCGTAACGCAATCGGGGAAAGTAAAAACACAAATTCCAGATCTAAGCATGCATTTCCCCCCGGATATGTTGTTGCTAGAAAAATGGGAACCTCAAAAACCGCTTTCTGCTGTTTATTTTGATGGGACAAAGGATCGTTACTTTGGAAAACGATTTCTTATTGAATCCCCAGATAAAGAAGAGCAGTTTATACAAGAAGGTTCCAAAATCAAATTAGAGTGGTTTTCTGCCGATTGGAGACCTGTATGTACACTTCA
>Ga0209654_1002999_pt1 | contig 10792 bp, 10 predicted proteins | sample SaaInl1SG_22_DNA_FD_184646 | JGI IMG/M metagenome (GOLD analysis project Ga0209654, IMG submission 184646) | Marine microbial communities from expanding oxygen minimum zones in the Saanich Inlet - ESP_161SG_22_DNA (SPAdes) (version 2) | ecosystem: Environmental > Aquatic > Marine > Intertidal... | reverse complement strand
GTAGCTGATGCTAGTGGTTCATCATACGGCGGCATTGTTACAGATGGTTCTGGCATGGCTATTACTACATCAGATGGCAGTGCAGTTAGCTACGGCGATGGCGGCGTTAACGCTGGAGATGGCGGCTATGGTTCTGGTGAAGTTGGTTACGACGCTGGGGACATGGGTCACGGCGGCGGCGAAGGCAGTAGTAGTTCAAGCAAAATTATCTGCACCGCAATGAACCAATCCTATGGTTTTGGCTCATACAGAAATGCCATCTGGTTAAAGTACAGCGCAGACAAGATGACCAAAGCCCACGAAGTTGGCTACCATGCCCTTTTCCTGCCATTGGTTGACTTGGCATATAAGCGCAATAATAAACCTGTTCGCATTGCTTTGGAGCATATCGCACGCCACCGTACAGCAGACTTGCGTGCTGAGATGCGTGGCTCCAAGCGTGATAATCTGGGGCGTGCATATCGGTTCGTCCTTGAGCCGCTTTGCTACATTGTTGGCAAGATTAAAGGATATTGATGCTCAAAAGCGAACGCGCTCAACTACTGTTAGAAGATGAATTCTTCACAGAAGTCATCAATGATTTGAAAAACTCAAAGATTAGTGACATAATAAGCACTAATGAGGGCGATGTAGAGGCAAGGGAACGTGCTTACACCGTCATCAAGACTCTTGACCTAATCATGGGGCACATTGAAAGCCTAGCGGCTGACTCCAAGATCAAGGAAAAGAAGTGGAAGATTTTGTAGCCGTATGGGTTGCAACCGTTAGCAGACGGATTCTGTTGATAACTGGACTGACTTATGGATGACACCAACCCTAGCGGGAGTGAACCATTAAATGTAAATTCTGCGGCATCTGCCTTTCTTGGGCTGATGGGTGATGACAGCGGAGCCGATGAAGGCCAACCTGCTGGAGAACCCGTAGACGAGAATGACGATGTTGTCGAAGCATCTGACGAAGACTCAGAGGTGGAATACACCGACGAATCGGATGAGGATGTGGAAGAAGCTGTTGATGCTGAACCTGAACCCCAAAAGTTTAAGGTGAAAGCGGCTGGCGAGGAGGTAGAGGTTGACCTCGATGAACTCATTAGCGGCTACCAGCGTAGCAAGGATTACACTCAGAAGTCACAAGCACTAGCCGACCAGCGCAAGGAGATTGAATCCGAACGCGCTAAAGTGGCAGAAGTGCAAAAAGAGCGTGAGGTCTATGCCCAACGCCTACAAGCAATTGACCAGTTCCTTGGTCAGCAAATGGGCAATGAGGTTGACCTGACAACTCTAAAGGAAACAGACCCAATCGGCTATGCCGTGAAGGTTGCCGAGCGAACTGAACTTGAGAAGCGCCGCGCAGTAATTAACGCAGAACAGCAACGCCTTGCCGAAAAGCAACAAGCCGAGCGTAATGAGCAGTTACAGACGCACTTGCAACAAGAGTCCCAGTTGATGACGCAGGCTATCCCAGAGTTAGCTGGTGAAAAAGGAAATAGCGTTAAGAAAGAAATAATGTCTTACGCTAAGTCCATTGGATTCAGAGACCAAGAGTTGAGTGCGATTTATGACCACCGCGCCGTGCTGTCTTTGTATAAGGCAATGAAGTACGATGCTTTACAGAAGTCTAAGCCTGAAGCACTGAAACGAGTGCAGTCAGCACCTAAGACCATGAAGGCAGGTTCTTCAAACCCTCCTACCAAGTCATCACAAGATAAAAAAGTGATGCAGAAGTTGCGTCAATCGGGCAAAGTCCGTGATGCGGCAAATGCTTTTGAACGATTCTTGTAATTTTTTGGAGTATCAAAAATGGCTACCTATCAAACATATACCGCTATCGGTCAGCGTGAAGACCTGTCAGACATTATCTACAACATCAGCCCCACTGACACGCCTCTTATGTCTTCCATTGGCAAGACTAAGGCAACGGCTGTCTACCATGAGTGGCAAGTAGACTCACTTGCAGATGCGTCACTAAGCAACGCCGCTGTTGAAGGTGCAGATGCTACTTCCGCTACTATGGGCGTCACGACCCGCGCTGGCAACCGTACCCAGATTTTCCAGAAGACCGTGCAAATCGCTGGTACTTTGGAAGCTGTGGACAAGGCTGGTCGCAAGTCTGAAAAGGCTTACCAGTTGGCTAAAGCCTCTAGCGAAGTCAAGCGCGACATGGAACTGACCCTGTTGAGCAACCAAGTTGCATCAAACGGCAACAGTTCTACTGCTCGCACAATGGGTGGTTTGCAGGCATGGCTGAACACCAACGGTGATTTCGGTACTTCTGGCGTGGCTGGTGCTAACGGCACTACTGCTCGCGTTGACGGTACTGACCGCACTTTTGACGAAGCTACCCTCAAGACTGTTGTCAAGGAAGTCTACCAGTCTGGTGGCAACCCCAAGGTGCTGATGGTCAACCCTGCTCACAAGCAGTTGGTCTCTGCCTTTGCTGGTATCGCCGCACAGCGTTACATGGCTCCTAGCAACGAAGCAACGACCATCATCGGCGCGGCTGACGTTTACCTGAGCGATTTCGGCACAATGTCTGTTGTACCTAACCGCTTTATGAACGCCGCCAACTCTTGTGATGAGACGGCTTTTGTTGTAGACCCAGATATGCTGGCAATTGCCTACCTGCGTCCTTTCTCAACCAACGAATTGGCTAAAACTGGTGACTCTGAGAAGACTCAGTTGATCTGTGAAGCCACTTTGGAAGTTAAGAACGAGGCCGCACACGGCATCATTGCTGACTTGTCATAAGTTGAAGCGATAGGAAAGAAGCCTCAGATCACAAGTCTGGGGCTTTTTTCTTTATTGAAATACGGCTAAAATGTCAATATGGAAAATACTGAATTTCGCAGAACAGTTGCTCACGCTGACGGTGATGGCGGTGTTGTTTATGAAACACGCCAAGATGTAAGCGGAATTATTGAGCAAAACCAAAGAGAGTTTAATCAGTACGATGAGCGCGCTAAGTGGTCGGGCGACGTTTATGGCAACAAGGTGGCCTCCATCCCTTTGACTGTTATTGATGACCTGAACAAGCAAGGCATCATGCGTGGGTTTCATGTGTTGGACGAAAAACGATTCCGCGCATGGCTAAACAATCCTGACAATCGTTTCTTCCGCACTAGACCGGGGAATATATGAGCCTTACTAACTATTCAGAACTCAAGGATTCGATTGCCAGCTACTTGGCTCGGTCTGATCTAACAGATCAAATACCAGACTTTATACGTCTTGCAGAGCGCCGTATGCGCCGCGAGGTGCGTATTCGCCAAATGCTTGTTTCGGTTGATTTGACTGCCGTTGCTGGCAACAACAAGGTGACGTTGCCGACTGACTTTTTGGAGGCGCGTGATTTTGTGGTGGTGGGCAATCCGACTCAGCCGCTAAATTACCTATCTCCATCAGCCCTGTCTCGCAACGCAATCAGTTCTACTTCTGGCAGGCCAATTGAATACACCACTCTGGCTGAACAGTTCCAATTGTCGCCAATTCCAGACTTTGCCTATACGTTGAGTTTGTTGTACTTTGCCGCGCCAGACTTTTTAAGTGATAGCAATGACTCAAACGGGTTTCTGGTTAACGTCCCCGATATGTTGCTGTATGCCTCATTGTTAGAGGCCGAGCCATACCTGATGAATGATGCTAGGTTGGCAACATGGGTCTCTATGTATGAGCGCGCATCTATCTCTGTTGAAAAGTCAAACGAGACTGGTCAATATTCTGGCGTCCCGCTGTCTATCAAAGCAGTATAAGAGGGTAAAGAATGGCAATACAACGCATTGCATTTGGTGAGTGGCTACCTGACCAGCACGGGTTATCTGGGGCGCTTACTGAGGCGCGCAACGTTGTGCCTCAATCTAATGGGTATGGCCCACTACCCTTGCCTGTAAAGATTGCATCCAACGCAGGAGAGTCGCTTTACACGTTACACACAGCTACTGAATCCAACGGGGATACTGTGTTGTTTGCCGCTGGTCTTGCCAATGTGTTTTCAATCTCGCCTATTGGGAACTCTACCAATGTTTCTGGGACAACGTATAGCACGCCAGTAAACGACAGAATACGCTTTACCCAGTTTGGCGCAAATACCATCTTCACCAACAATGCTGACAAGTTGCAGTATTTTGATGTTAATACATCATCGGTGTTTGCTGATGTGGCGGCTGATGCTCCTGTGGCTAAGTACATTACGGTTGTCCGTGATTTTGTGGTGGTTGCAAATACATTGGAGTCAGCGACTAGATACCCAACACGGGTGCGATGGTCGGGCATCAATGATGAGACTGAGTGGACGTTTTCGCAGACCACACAGGCAGATTATCAAGACATTCCTGATGGCGGCAACATCGTTGCAATTAAAGGCGGTGAGTTTGGCTTGGTTTTAATGGACAAAGCGATTTATCGTATGTCCTACATTGGCACGCCATTCATCTTCCAGTTTGACAACATTAGCCGAGGCACTGGTTGCTACAACGAAAACTCGGTAGCGCAATATCAGGGTATTACGTTCTTCTTGTCTGATGACGGTTTCTATATGTGTGATGGTCAAACTGTTAAGCCTATTGGCTCTGAGAAGGTTGACCGCTACTTCTTTGATACGCTTGAGTTGTCAGAAATCAAGTCTATGTCAGCGTCCGTTGACTCTGTGCGTAAGTTGGTGGTGTGGAACTACCCAACGTCAGGAAACCTGCGTAAGTTGCTAATTTATAACTTCAAGACTGCTAGGTGGTCTAACGCTGATGCGGTGGTTGATTATGTTTCTGATGCCTCAACAGGTGACATTACGCTAGAAGACTTGGACTCAATCTCAGGCTCACTGGATGCGCTTACGCAGTCTCTTGACTCATCTGCGTTTATTGGTGGTCAGCACTTCCTTGGTGGCGTAAAGGGAGAGGATGTTTATTCCTTTACGGGACTACCAAGGCAGGGCGTTATTGAAACTGGCGACATTGACGTTGGCGCTAACTCTGTTGTGACGCTTGCTAGGCCACAGATTGATGGAGGCTCTGCTTCTGTCGCTATATCTTCAAGACAACGGTTGGATACGGTATTGGATTTTTCTGCTGACATTCCCGCAAGCGCAGAGAATAGGGTTTCCTTGCGTAGCGCTGGTCGGTATCACAGGTTGCGCGTAAACCCTACTGGTGATAACTGGACAACAGCTATTGCTGTCGATGTTGACGTTAAACCACAGGGCGGTCGCTGATGTTTCGTACAGTCCCAGTATTCGGCGCTGACCAGCGGGTAGTCGCGGAGGTTGTCCGTGGAATTATGGATGGCAAAACCAATAATACGGGGCTGGTCACGCTTGCAACAGGTGGCGCTACGACCACGGTAATCAATGACGCAAGGATTGGTGGGGACTCAAAGATTATTTTGATTCCTTACAGCCTGTCAGCGGCGGCAAGCAACAATTATCCTTATGGGTCATTTGAGGAGAGGGCAGATATTACATTTGCCACAGCCAGCACTCCGCAAGTATTGTCATTGACTACGGCAGATTTTTTAGTCGGCGTTTCTTTGTCGGCTAACAAAATAACTGTTGCATACTCTGGCGTTTACGATCTAACCGTTTCTGCATTGTTTGTAAATCAAAACGTACACATCCACGAATCTTTCTTGTGGATAAGGGTAAACGGCACAGATGTGCCTCACACAGCTACAAAGTTTAGCGTTGTTGAGAGCCACGGTGGTATAGATGGCTATATGCCTGTTTCAATACACCATCCTCTAGAACTTAATGCAAATGATTATGTTGAAGTTGTTGCGGCGGTAGACAACACAGATATTTATCTTGAGGCTTACGCGGCGCAAACTACCCCATTTGTTCGGCCATCTATTCCGGCGCTAATGGTAAACCTAAAAATGCTTGACCCGTCGCAGACTGCTGGCACGGCGCATGAGGCTTATGTGTCATCGGTAGGAAAGACAACCGCAACGATAACCCATTTCCCCAACACAGTTGAAAATAAAACCTACGCCTACGTTGTTGTGGGCTAGTGAAATGATTGATATAATGACTCTAGGACGACCGCCTACGAGTCCATTCTTTGAAAGGAACTGACTATGGCAGTCGATTACCAAACCGTTACCTCAACAACAGAACCCAGCGCGGCGGTTAAGCCGTATCTGCAATATGGTCTAAGTGAAGCCCAACGCCTATATCAGGCTGGCGGCACACCAGTAGTAGGCCCATCAGATACAACCCAGCAGGCCATGCAAGCGATGCAAAATCGCGCTATGCAGGGTTCTCCTTTGTTAGGCTCTGCACAAGCACAGCAGATGGGTACGGTTCAGGGCGACTACCTATCTGGCAACCCGTTCTTCCAAGGCGCTTTCCAGCCTGCGGCACAACAGGCTACGAGCGCATTTAACCAAGCGATTGGCAACATTGGCTCACAAGCCTCTCGCGCTGGTCGATACGGCTCTGGTGCGATGGGTGACTTGCAGACCCAAGCGGCTGGACAATTGGCTCAAGGTCTGACCAATACTGCGGGACAGTTGGCTTACCAGAATTACGCTCAAGAGCGTGGTCGCCAAGAAGCGGCGGCAGGTAATGCTCCCGCAATGGCAGGCGCTGACTACGGTGACATTCAAAGGCTGTTGGGCGTTGGTCAGTTGGGTGAGCAGTACCAGCAAGCGGCGTATGCCCAGCCACAGCAGGCGTTGGCTAACTTTTTAAGTGGTGTCTACGGCTCTCCTATGGGACAAACTGGGACTACGACAAAACCCGTATATACAGATTCAACACAAAACACGCTGGGCAACTTAGCGACTATTGCAGGCATTGCCGACACGGTTGGCAACGCTTGGGGTGGCTCCAATTGGCTCCGTGGTTTATTTTGATAGGAAAGCTATATGGCTGATTTAGGCGGGTTACTTAATATTTTTGGCTCTGTGCCTAGCTACGCCTCTGGCCTGTTGTCAGAGGAAGAACTAGACGCGGCAAAGGGGCGAGCAAGGGCTAACGCCTTATTGCAGATGGGTCAGTCTTTTTACAAGGCTGGCGCGCCCAGAGATACACCGGGTGGCTCTACGCTTTCAGGCGTTGCTGGCGCTCTACTCTCTGGTCAACAAGCATACCAAGGCGCTGTCAAAGGCTCTATTGAGGAAAAGCTAAACGATAAAAAGATTCAAGATGCACTCAATGCCAAGAAGCGCCAAACAGAAGTTCAAGGGTTGATTAGTGGCGCTTACCAGCCTGCACAGGCGGCTCAACAGCCTGCCATGATAGGTGGCGCGCCATACGGCATGGAAACGCCTGCAACGCCAGCTAGGTTTGACTTGCAAGCTATTGCTCCTCAGTTGATGCAAACGGCTGAAGGTCGTGCGGCTTTGAGTGAGTTGATGGGCGCTCAGAAAGCAATGCGTCCTGAAATGTTTAGTCTTGCTGAAGGCGCTACCCAGTTTGAGCGTGACCCAATGACGGGTGAGGTTCGACAGGTTGGCGCTGGCGCTCCTAAAAGCAATCTAACTTCTGATTACAAAAACTACCAATCTGCTCAAACGCAGGGATTTAAGGGTAGTTTTATGGACTACCAAACAGCACTAAAAAGGGCTGGCGTTGAAGATAAGTCATTTAGTAGAGCAATTGATCTGCGAAAAGACTTTAGGTCTGAGCCTGTTTACAAGGCTCAACAAGAAATGAAGGCCGCGTATTCTCAGGTTAAAGCTGGTTTAGATGCACAATCCCCAGTTGGTGATTTGGCGGCGGCGACTAAGATTATGAAGTTGCTTGACCCCGGTAGCGTGGTTCGTGAATCAGAACTTGGTATGGCAATGGCGGCGACTGGTTTGTTAGATCGCGTAACCAACTATGCAAAGAATGTTGTCGAAGGAACCAAGCTGACAGATCAACAGCGCAAAGACTTTGCTAACTTGGCGCAGTCTTTATATAGCATCAGCGAGTCCGAGTACAACAAGAAGCGTGAGGAGTATGTTGGAATCGCTAACCGCAATCAATTGCCTCTTGAGGATGTTGTTGGGCCAGCGGCTAGTTTGCCTAAAATTCAGCGGATTGGGTGGTAAAATGGCAGATATTAAAGTCAGATTCTCGAATGGTGAAGAAATCATTTATGAGAACGCGCCTGCATCTATAACGGCAGATGAGGTTATCACTAGAGCGCAAAATGAGTTTCCAAGCAAGCAGATTGCTTCTGTTGAAAAACTTAAAACAACAGCGCCTATTACTGCACCAGTAGCCGCTAAAGACCCTTTGATGGCAAACGGAAGGGTTCCAACCGTAAACGAAATGATTGCGCCAGCGCTTGACAAACTTAGCGGTGGCGACGTTGTTGCTGGCGATGACTTTTTAAGGCAACTAGGCTTGTTTGGTCGTTACGCGACTGGTGCTGTCACAGCTATACCAGAGATGGTTTCAGACCCGTTTTCTAATATCGTGAATGCAACGGCTGGTCGTGAAGTAATGACGCCTATTGCAAAAACAAGACAACGTATGTTAGAGGCGATAAACGCTCCTAAACCACAAACACCACAAGAGCGCGTGGTTGGCGACATTACTCAAGCTGGCTTGTCGCTTGCTGTTCCTGCTGGTATTGCTCAAAAAGTTGAGGCGGTTCCACAGGCTTTAAAATCATTGTTGCTTGAGGCTCCAACCGTACAAAGCGCATCTGCCCTTGCCGCACCATCTCTGGCGTCAACAGCTAGGGAGTACGGTGATGTTGGTGAAGCTGGTCAAATCGGCTTGGGTCTGATTGGCTCAATTGGCGCTGGTGGGCTTACTGCTGGCGCTCCAAGGGCGGCTCAATCTGTATCAAACATTGTCAAACCATTTACAGACGCTGGTAGGGAGGTTATTGCTGGCAATGTGTTGCGCCAACTTTCACGCGACCCAGAGCAGGCGATTGAAGCTGGTTTAGCGTATAAGCCATCAATACCGGGCTATTCACCAACTACCGCACAAGCAACACGCGATGTTGGTTTGATTGGGGCAGAGACAACCATTCGCGGCCTTGACCAGACAGGCAAGTTCGGGAAGCAAATTAGCGATGCAAACAAGGCTCGCATGGTTATCCTTGACCGCATGGCTAAAGACAAAGATGATTTGGTGTCAGCTATTGCCAAAAGAGATGAGGTTTCTGCCCCGCTGAGAGAGCAGGCATTTGCAAACTCAAAGGTCACGCCAGAAATATTCCAAAACGCAATTGCGCTTACTGTTAACAAAAAGATTGACAGCATTCTTGCATCTCCAGCAGGGAAGCGCAGTAGCGTTATGTCTGTAATGAATGATGCAAAATCTGACATTGCCCGCGCAGATTCTCCAGCGGCTCTGTATGAGATACGAAAAGATTTGAGAATGGCGGCACAAGGTCTGCTGGATAAGGCTGAACGGCGAGGCCCAAGTGCAGGCGCATACAAAGCCTCAAAGAAAGAACTAGAGCAAGTTATCCGTTCTGTTGATGATCTACTTGAATCGTCTGCTCCCGGTTATAAAGAATACTTGCGAAAGTATGCACAATCAAGCAAGGGAATTGAGCGATTAGAAGCGGCTCAGGACTTTAGGGGCAAGGTGTTGACAACAACACCAGACCCATCAAATGTCGGTGAATATTTGATCTCACAACCAAAGTTCACGACTGCGATTAGAAACGCACAAAAGAAAACCAACCTATCAAAGACGCAACTAGCTGTTTTGGAAAGAGTTTCAAAAGATTTAGATGATGGTGTTTTGAATCGCGCCGTTAAGGTTCCCGGCTCAGATACATTCAAAAATTTGAGTACAGCGAACATTATTGGTGGGATAATTGGCAAGCAGATTTATGGCGAGGTTTCACCCGGCTTGTCAAAACTTGTTGCCCCAATGAATTGGCTTTACAACGGCACTGATGATGCGATTCGTGAGTTGTTGGTTGACGCAATGTTAGACCCTAAATTGGCATCAAAGTTGATGGGTGTTGCCAAGACAACGACGCTTGAGCCTTTGAGTGATGAACTAAAGCGTAAGGCACTTTCACTTGGCTATGGAGCCACATTTGGTTTGGAGTAAATAAATGGCAAAGACGAAGATCAGCGAATATGACGTAACGCAGGTCAATAACACGGATATTGACTCCATTAATATTGCTGAAGGTTGTGCGCCAAGCGGAATCAACAATGCCATCCGTGAGTTGATGGCTCACCTGAAAGACTTTCAGACAGGCGTTAAAGGCGATTCCCTTACGGTTGGTGGCAACCTATCAGTTACAGGCACAACGGCGCTCACAGGCGCTTTAACGGCTTCTGGCGGGGTGTCTGGTGTAGTCACTTCATCCAACGCCACTATTACTGGCGGAACGATTGACGGAACTACGGTTGGCGCATCAACTCCAGCGGCGGTTACTGCTACCAGCCTGACGGTCAACACGGCGGCAACGATTGCCTCTGCTGACATTAACGCGGGTACGATTGACGGCGCGGTGATTGGTGGGGCGTCAGCGCAGGCCATTACTGGTACGACTATCACATCAACCGCTGGGTTTTCTGGTGGCCTGACAGGTAACGTAACGGGTAATGTAACGGGCAACGTCACAGGGAACGTCACAGGCAATGTCACTGGCAACTTGACGGGTAACGTCACAGCCGCTACTGGGTCATCCTCATTTAACGATGTGGTGATTAACGGTGGTTTGAATATGAACGCTGGCACGTCAGCGACCATTACGGGACTGACCGACCCAACCAACGCACAGGACGCCGCTACCAAGGCTTACGTTGATACGTCAATTGCCAACGTGATTGACTCAGCGCCAGCCGCTTTGGATACCTTAAACGAGTTAGCCGCCGCCTTGGGTGATGAC
>Ga0209654_1002998_pt1 | contig 10795 bp, 7 predicted proteins | sample SaaInl1SG_22_DNA_FD_184646 | JGI IMG/M metagenome (GOLD analysis project Ga0209654, IMG submission 184646) | Marine microbial communities from expanding oxygen minimum zones in the Saanich Inlet - ESP_161SG_22_DNA (SPAdes) (version 2) | ecosystem: Environmental > Aquatic > Marine > Intertidal... | reverse complement strand
CGCAGCAAACACCGTGAAGGACAAGACAGCGAAAATCAGACCGATTAGCAGCGTCACCCAGGAGGTTTTGGGCCCGGTCATGAAACGAATCAAAGAGTTCATCTCACAAAACTACTCCAGGAAGTCCAGCTCCGTCGCCGTGTTTTCGGCAGGAGTCTCGAGGGTCCGGAGGAAGGCGTGATTGGCAGAAAAATTATTACGTCGCGAAAGGAGCGGTGGGCTCTAATTCCTCAGATCGCGGCAGGCTCTCTGGCAACGAGGCGCTCAGAGCATCACGCTCATCATCGGTCAGCGGGATGGACACTGCCGACACCGAATCCCGAACGCTCTCCGGCCGTGTTGCCCCAGGAATCGGGATAATCACGGGTGAATAGGCAAGCAACCAGGCGAGGACAAGCGCCTCGGGGGTGACATCCTTCTGCCGGGCCATCTCGACAAATTCACCGGCGGCTCCGCTGGTAATGAGGTTCACTTTTTTGGATCCTCCCAGTGGCGACCAGGGCAAGAACGCAACACCCGCACTTTCACAGAGCGCAAGAACCTCCAGATCATGGCGATACATCGGGCTGAACTCGTTTTGCACGGAAATGAGACCCCCCTGATCTGGAGTCCCTCCGATATCCAGCGCCTTCTTCACCTGGGCGGCGTTGTAGTTGGAGACCCCAATTTCCACGACAATTCCGCGGCTTTTGAGCTCGAGGACGTTCTCAAACTGCGTTTCGAAAGGCAGTGAGGGGTCAAGCCTGTGGTGCTGCCACAGATCAATGACGTCAACGCCGAGACGCTCTCTCGAGCGCTCCGCAGCGCTCACGAGGTACTCCAGGCTGCCGTTTCGACCCCACTTTTCACCCTCGCTGCGTGTGATGCCACCCTTGGTGGCAACCAGAACCCCGTCCTTACGGCCCTGATCTGCCCCCCAGGTGTCCCGTGCTTCGGCCACAAACTCCTCGTTGTGACCGAGGGTGTCCCACGAGGGGGCGTAAATGTCCGCTGTATCGAGCAGTGTGACGCCGTGATCCAAGCCAGCGTGAAGCGCAGGGATAGCGCTGCCCTCTCGAGTGTCGCGCTCGAGTGCAGCACCCCTGGGCCAAGAAACATTCATGCACCCCAAGCCAATCGGGTAAACCTGCCAGGGACCCAGTCGTCGTGTCGTCATCACTACTCTCCTTGTTCGTACATCAAAGGTTCCACCACGACCGGCTCGGGGAGTTCGATTACTCCCTCACGCACGGAGATGACCGCAGACGCATTCCACGGCTGCGCGCCGTGTCTCATGACGTAGCCGGGGACAATCCATGCGGTGCCTCCTGCATCCCACACCAAAAGGTGAGCGCTGTCGGCACTTGTCACTGTCAGGGTGACGACGTCACCAGGCTCAGGCAGCGTGTATTCCTCTCCGGCCAAACCGCCCTCAAATACGGCATCGAAGTCGGAATGATATTCCGGCGCGGGGCTTCCCCACCACTGACCTGATTTCAAGCGGTCCAGTGCGCTGACCGGGCTCACCAGATCAAAGGTGCCACGGGATACCGGCGTCGCCGCGTGCCCGGAGACAGAGGCCAGCACAGGCCCCGGTGCGTAAAAAACACTCCACTCGAGTGCGGTCTCCTGGCCATCAATGTGAACAATCGCGCTGAGCCCAACACCCCACTCGTCATGCGCAAGAACCTGGATATCCGAGGGTGCGATGTCGAGACCGGAGAGTGCCAAGAGCTCAGACGCCATGACCCGCGCCTCCGTGACACTCGGCAAAGGGCCGCGGGGCTCGGGGTTATCGCAGTCAAATCTGCCGGGTTCTTCCACACCCTCATCGGCAGGAATTTCTCGACAGACGGGGTCCTGATAGGCAGCAGGGTCGCTGTAGTACCAGGGACCAGTCCCGCTCCAGGTCAGATTGAGCATCGGACCGGTCCAGTCCTCGGGGCCAAGAACATACCCCGGCCACAGGTCATCAAAGAACTGGCTTGGCCCGGGGGTCCCCTCGACACCGAACACACTCCCGAGTGTGTCCAAGAGCTCACGTGGGTCGCCAGTCAACGCGAGCTCATAGACGGTCCCGGTCCCCGCCTCGTCTGAAAGGTCAGCCCCCGCCACGTACTCATAGTCGACGAACAATCCGATATCGGCGTAAGACTCTGCGCCCATCTCGCTCGAGCCTGCCAAGACAATGAGGGGTGCGGGCTCCGGGGGAAAGACACTCTGCACCGTCGCGCCCACAGCAAGTGCGACGATGGCCACACCAGCCGTCACGGCCGTCTGACGCTCGCGCAGGAGTCTTGACCATGCATCCCGCAGCGCATCAGCCTTCACCGTTGTATTCACACGTGCCTCTCTACCTATTCACGAGTGTAGATGGCGACGTGACAGCGGGAATGGCCAGACCTCTCGGGTCACAGGGGCGAGATACAGACGGCGAGTGTGTTCTGGCCCCCGTGACAGAATCGCTGTAATGCGAAAAATCTTCGAGCGGGTGAGGCAATACCCCTGGGTTGTTGCCGCGAGCGTTGTCGGAATTCTCGGTCTGGCCCTCCAGGGCAGCGTTGAGGGCGTTCTCAGTCAATGGCTGGTGTCCATCTTTGTTGCAATCGTGGCGGCACACCAAGGAATTCACATGGTGCGCTCCTTGCTCAAGAAGCAATGGGGGCTTGATGTTCTTGCCGTGACCGCAATCGTGGCAACGCTTGCGGTCGGGGAATACTGGGCGAGTTTGATTATTGTCCTGATGCTGACCGGCGGTGAGGCCCTCGAAGATGCAGCAGCGCACCGTGCCACCCGTGAACTGACAGCTCTGTTGGATCGAGTGCCCCACACTGCACACCGCCTGGATACGCAGGGAAATATTGTCGACATCGCCGCCTCAGCGGTGAGTGTCGGTGATCGACTCATCGTCAAACCTTCAGAGTTAGTCCCCGTTGATGGTGAGCTTCTCAGTGGCGAAGCCTCGATCGATGAGTCCTCCCTGACCGGTGAAAGCCTTCCGGTGACCAGGACCGCAGGAGATCGCGTCTTGAGCGGCTCGCTCAACGGGCCAGTGGCTCTCGAGCTACGAGCCACCCGCCTCGCAGAGGACAGCGAGTACCAGAGAATTGTCGGGCTCGTCCAAGAAGCGGCCCACTCAAAAGCTCCCCTGGTTCGCCTTGCGGATCGTTACGCCATCCCCTTCACGGCTCTGGCCTACGCCATCGCGACGATCGCGTGGGTTGTCAGCGGGGATCCCGTGAGGTTCGCCGAAGTGTTGGTAGTGGCAACCCCGTGTCCTCTGCTGATTGCTGCCCCCGTGGCGTTCATGGGTGGAATGTCCAGAGCAGCAAAATCCGGGGTTGTCATCAAGGACGCAGGGACCCTGGAGCGGCTCTCTCACGTTCGCACGGTCGCCTTCGACAAGACCGGGACGCTCACGCATGGCAAACCCGAGGTGGGAGCGATTGTCCCTGCGGGTTCGATTACGGATCCCCACGAGCTGCTCGCCTTGGTAGCCAGCGCCGAGCAGTACTCGTCCCACGTTTTAGCCTCCGCGATTGTCCAGGAGGCCAGCCATCGCGGCCTTCGGCTGAGGGAGGCCAGTCACGCAACCGAGGTTGCCACGGATGGTGTCACCGCGCAGATCGATAACCACACGGTGCATGTGGGAAAACCCGCGTTTATCGCCGACAACGCAGGAAAGGTGGAGAAATACAGCGTTCAACCCGGTGAGACCGTGGTGTATGTCGCAGTGGATGGGGAGTTTGCAGGCCACATCGTGTTAAGAGATTCGCTTCGCGTCGAGGCCCCACAGGTTCTGGGGGACCTCGCCCGCCTGGGAATCACGCGAACCGTGATGCTCTCAGGAGACCAGCAGGAGACGGCCGAGCTCATAGCTGGGGAGCTTGGCATCACTGAGGTTCATGGCGAATGCCTCCCTGCCGACAAGGTCGCCATCGTCCATCGCCTCGAACCACGCGGCGTCATGATGGTCGGTGATGGCGTGAACGACGCTCCTGTTCTTGCCGCCTCGGATGTGGGCGTGGCGCTTGGGGCGAAAGGCTCCACCGCGGCCAGTGAGTCTGCCGACGTCGTTGTGCTTGTTGATGACCTCTCTCGAGTTGTGAACGCAGTCAGTATTGGTCAATCGACCATCCGGATTGCCCTGCAGAGCATTTGGCTTGGCATCATCATTAGCGTCGGACTCATGCTGGTCGCAGCGGCTGGCTTCCTGCCAGCAATTGTCGGCGCCCTCCTGCAAGAACTTGTCGACTTGGTGGCCATCATGGGTGCACTCCGAGCGGTGCGGGAGCCGAAGCCTCGCCACACCACCCCGGTGACCCCGAGGGCTAGAATTCTGAGGTGACCAACGACCACGGGTTAGAGCCGCACAGATTGAATTTTGCTCCCCGTCTGAATTGGCTGCGAGCAGGGGTTCTCGGAGCCAACGATGGGATTGTCTCCATCGCCGCACTCGTCGTTGGTGTCGCAGCCGCAACCACAGAGACCATGCCTGTGGTGATTGCGGGAACAGCGGGAGTTCTCGCGGGATCGCTCTCCATGGCACTGGGTGAGTATGTGTCGGTGTCCTCGCAACGCGACAGCGAGTCGTCGCTGATCAAGCGAGAACGCCAGGAATTGATGGATCACCCCGATGCCGAGCTCCAAGAGCTTGCCGGTTTGTATCAAGCGAAAGGCCTCAGCGCTGCGACGGCGGCGGCGGTGGCACAAGAGCTCACCGACCACGACGCGGTCGCCGCGCACCTCGAAGCTGAACTGGGAATCAATGAGTTGGAGCTCACAAACCCCTGGCACGCAGCGATCTCCTCCGCCCTGTCATTCCTCGCGGGATCAATCCTCCCCATGGCGGCAATTTTGCTGGGTCCGGGCGAGCTGAAAATTCCATTGACGTTTGCCGCATCCGTCGTTGCCCTGGGATTGACCGGAGCGATTGGCGCGTATCTGGGCCAAAGTCCCATGCTGCGCCCGGTCGTGCGGGTCATCGTGGGTGGGTCACTCGCCCTGGCGGTGAGCTGGGGTATTGGAACTGCGCTCGGCCTCGCTGCGGTGTAGCTCACTGACCCGCATCGGGTAATTCCACCCAAGCTCTCCTGCACCCCGGGGCGGACACAAGGCTAGGCAGTGGCTGGGTGGCAGTCAGCATCACCACAGTGGACATCGCCCTGTGCGCACGAATCACACACCACCATCTGGGTGCGACACACCAGGTTTGAGCAGTTCTCTAGGCGGGACGAGGGTTCTGCGCACATCAAACACACGCCAATCACGGCTGCCTCCGGGCTGAACGTGATGGCTTTGCGCTCATCGAAAACTGACAGCGCTCCCTCCCACAGCCCCGAATCGCCGTAGGCCTCGCCGTAGCGCACGATGCCGCCCGCCATTTGATACACCTCGGTGAATCCGCGCTTCATCATCATCGACGAGAGAATTTCGCAGCGAATTCCTCCCGTGCAATAGGTCACGACCGGGGTGTTTTTGAGGTGGTCATACTTTCCACTCTCCAGCTCCCTCACAAAATCATGGGATGTTCGAACGTCAGGAACAACAGCGTTCTTAAACCGCCCAATTTGGGCTTCCCATTTATTGCGACCATCAAAGAACGTGACGTCCTTCTGGTCCACTAACTGGTGGAGCTCTTGCGGAGTGAGGTGCTGGCCACCGCCGATAACTCCACCCTCGTCGACCTTGACCTCATCGGGCACCCCAAAACCCACGAGTTCATCTCGGACCCGCACTTTCAGCCGAGGGAAGTCGGCTTCGCTGGTCCCTTCGCTCCACTTAAAGTCGATACTCTTAAATGCTGGATAGTCGCGAGTTTTTCGCCAGTACTTCTTCACTGCGGTGAGCTCCCCACCTACGGTGCTGTTAATTCCCTGCGGGGAGATCAGGATTCGACCGCCCAAACCCAGAGATTCACAAAGATCTCGCTGCCATAGGCGAATCGCCTCAGGGTCTTTCAGCGGCGTAAAGCCGTAGAAGAGCAGAACCTTGTAAATGGCCATTGGGAAAGTCTACGAGCGAGGATTGGGCGCTACAGTTCTTCATCGTCCAATAAGGGCAGATTCCACTCAAGAAAGCCCCGAGTATGGATGTCTCCCCTGTCGCGTGCAGGAATCTATCGTGGACGCAACCTAGTCTAAATCATTTTTGTTAATTTAGATATACACAGTGTTCACTTATTGCGCTACTATCTTGGAGTGATAATTCGTAGAGCTAGCTATACATTTCTCATCGTCCTCGCTGTGGTGATGGGGGGCGCGATCGCACCGCCCGATATTGCCAATGCCCTATTCGCACCCACAAAGACATCCGAGATCACTGTCAGCGTTGACGGCACGACCCTTGGCGTGACATCGACCGCATACATTTCAGGGGATCCTGACCCCTACCTCGGAGTCTTTGGGGGCGGCGATACGCCGGACAGTGGTTCCGCGCCTGGTGTTGGAGAGCTCACCACGATGTACACCTCGAAGAACGATTCCACGGGCGAACCACAGCTCGCCTACTTCCAGGCCCAAGGAGGCATCGTCAAGGCGACCTGCGTCGCCGAGGGCAACCCCAGCAGTGGCGTTGCCTATTACCAAAAGTCCCGCGTGACGCTGGCAGGTCTAACGGTTGGAGATAAAGTTTGGGCCTTTTATGATCCCGCTGTCGGATCCGGCCTAAACATCAAGGGTGCTCCGTATTGGGACTACCGATCGGACGTAGATCCGGCGATTGCGAACGTACGAATCGCCGAGACGTCCGGCCTGCCCAAGCTCTGTGACAATGTCGCTGTCTTGTCTCCGGCTGCCTTGTCTGGTGCCGGGTGGGGAACCTTGGATCTCGGACCGGCCGAGTCGTCGCGTACAACGGCCGGCGCTTACAGCACAGCGTCATCCACATCCGTTTCGTTTGACTTTTACATTCCAATGGATGGCTCAGCAGATGCAACACGACAGATTTATACTGCTCTGGGTTTCGTGGTCGAAGGTGTCGGTGTCGAAGGTGCCGTTGTGGGTGACGCCCTCAGTGATTCGACCGACACCGCCATCACCACATGGGTCTCCAGCACGCCGTGGTGGGAATACAGCGATCCGGACCGTAGCGACTCTTTCCACGACCTGTTGCTTTCCTGCGACGATCCGAGCTCGGACGCTGACCCCTGCTTTGTCGCAGCCTCCTCGGGGATATTTGATGCAGATGGCATCACTCGCTTGAATTCCGACACTGAATTTAGCGTGAAAGCAACTCACTGGATCGATGCTGACGAGGGTGGGGTGTACGGGTGGGACGCCAACGTGCAGGTAGCTCCAACCAAAGTCATCGCGAACAGTGGGTACTCGATTCCCAGTGGATCAGTGGCGAAAATCTCTGTCAGTTGGCCAACCACTGGCGACAATTACGTCTCGGGCGCCCCCTTCGGAACCGGCGATGGACAAGTTGATTTCGGTCTCGCGATTGCTGAAACCAAACTCAAGGTCAACGCCTTGGCTCCTGACGCCCTCAACCGCTGGGAGATCGATGATTCCTCAGGTGATCGAATCGTTACAACATTGATTGGAGAGGCGCGACAAACTTCCTCTGCAATCAGCCGATCAACCTGGTGGCCACAGTGCGACCTCGGGTATGACGAGGCCGGTGTACTTACTGCGAACAGGTGCGGTGCGGATATGGATAGTTCGTTGACCGATGACTACATGGTGTTCTCGAGCGTGCCCGCTGACGTCTCACTCAGCGTCAGTTCTGACAATGCGCCACTGGCGGGTGGCCTTGTTTCGACTAATGGTCAAGGATTCGCCTTCGGGCCCCAGACGATGTCGGGAGAAGCCTTCCAGTTCGCGGTGACGGGACCTTCTTTCAATTTCGCCAATGAATCCCGCGCAACCGATGGTTTTTACTACGTGTGCATTCCCGAGCCTTGGCTAATTTCTGATGAAACGTTCGGTGTCTCGGCAGCTGCCGCCGCGGCATCGTGGGTCGGTACCCGAGATGGTGTCGAGGTGGCGGGAACGTCCTTCGCCGCCAGCACATGCGGCACCGGCTCCAACGGCCTGGTCGCATCTCTCGATCCCTTCGGATATTCAACACCGGTGTTTGCCGTGAGGCCTCCGACGCCCGCCAGCGGCGGCAGTGGAGGAGGAGGAGCCGCTGCGGCTTCCCCGGCGCCGGCAGTAGTCGCATCGCCGACGACTCCTGCTACGCCGTTGAAGACGTCCAGTGCCCGCTTTACCCCTGAGGTTCTTGCCTCCCAGGGATCTAAGCCTGTTGCCCTCGTGGGAGGCCGGGCTGTCGAGGTGGCCTCCTCAGTGAGTGGCGCTGGAGTGGCATCAGTGGCTGTGGGAGCAGTCGCACTTGAACTGAGCCTCCCCGGCGATAGCGGAGAAGTTGGATCCGCCGGCGGATCTCCGTCACTGAAGATTCCTCGTGGAGAATCATTGAGTATCGGCGGAAACGGACTCTTGCCGGCATCGTCACTGCAGGTCTTTGTCCCCTTTGGCGGTAACAGATTCTCGGAACTGCCCTCCATCACTGTGGCTGACGATGGAACGTTTGAGGCCACCGTGAGTCTCGCCACGGCGCGGTCTCAAAAGCCTCTACCCATTGGGACCTTTTCTCTGCAGCTACTTGGTGTAGATGAGGATGGGAACGAAACCATCATTGATCTCCCCCTCACCGTGGATCAGCCGGCCCCTTTCCCAGAGATCAACCGCATTTCCGGTGATCAGCCCGCTCTGGAGCCAGGTGAAGTGGTAGCTCTCAATGGAGGAGCTCCAGAAAATGTCACGCTCGAATCGAGCGCTGGATCGGCGACAATTGTCGGTAACGGATGGAGTCTCGGGGTTCAGGGAGCCCAAGACCAACGAGAAAGCACTGGTTTGGCTTTCTCGGCAGGCTCCAGCGCAACAATTGCCGGCAAAGGCCTCATGCCCGGCACTCGTGCCGACGTATGGTTCTTCTCAACACCAACGCTTCTCGGAAGCGCAGTGGTCGGCGAGGACGGTGCCTTTGTTGCTGATTTCTCTATCGACCCAAGCCTGATTGCTGAAGGCTCACACACCCTCCAAATTCAGGGTGTCGGGGACGATGGATACGTCCGCGCAGCCAACCTCGGTGTCACTGTTTCGGAGCCTACAACTCAGGCCTCGAATAGCTCCGAGGCATCAAATTCGGGTGGGGCCCCGTGGCTCTGGTGGCTGATCGGCGCCCTGTTGGCAGCAGGTGGCCTGGTAGGCGCCTGGGTGTGGTTGTCACGTCGCACCGCAGCACCTAGTAGGAGCGGGCGATAAAGTCATGACACCCGCGTACACCAGCGTGTCCGTGCTGATGTGTGCGGCACTGGTTCTCGCCGCTTGTGCGCAGCCTGAGACGACAGACCAGGCTGCGCTGGCAGAGCGCTCGGATCAGAGCTTCGCGACTCCCGCGGGCGGCAGCGGCTGGCAGCCAGGGGTCTATCTGCCCGAGCATTGTGCTGAAGTGTTCGCAGGTGCTGCCTCGGTGTTCGAAGATTTGATTAGTGAAGCCGATGCTGTTGAGTGTGTAGCCCCTTACACCGCCCACATTTCCATGGGTGCTGAGGTGGTTACGGCCGAGGCAACCGGCGAGAGCGTGTATGGGATTTCGCAGTACCTCAGGGTCTACCGGTTGCTCGACACCGTGCCGACGATTGGACAGTTTGGCCAGTGGGGCCAGTGGATTAGCAGCGGGGCTCATCACGCCGGCCCCTTTAACTCGATTGAGGGCGGCTTGTTTGTTGCGGACAAGATGGGGCGAAGCCTCTACCCGAAATATATGGCCGGCGCCGCAACCCACTTCTATTCGCCGGATAGTGACGGGGGTGGGTGGGGTTTCTACGAGCGGCGGATTTCATGCGATGTTCTGGGGAGAATCACTCTCTCCAACCGGATGGTCGTGCCGCCTCACCTCATTTCTTTTGATGAGGACCAAGACCCCCACATGGACACCGGCGGAATCGTGGTGGGAACCTCGTGGGTGGCGTTGCCCCTGATTGACGGGGCCACTCGCAACGATGCCACCGGCGAGACAGATGGTCTGCTCACCTGGACTTTTGTCATTGATGCGGATAATTACTCTGGTCCGGTCATCGCCTACGCTCCTCAACACTGGAACCTACGAATGTCGCGGTGGAACGCGCTGGACATGCTGACCGACGTTTTTGGGTGGCTTCCCGGTGAGACTCTGGCTGACCCGGCGGGTGCAGCGTTGGTAGAACATGTGGAGGGGGAGATCTCGGAAGAAGAACTTCTGCCCCTGATCAGCAATGAACAGTGGTACATCGACTGGTGGGCCGATCCCAGTAAGACCCTCGGTGTTGCCCCGGCACGTCGCTACATTCCCACGGGAATTGAGATGCCTCCTGTTCCAGTCTTCGCCCTCGAGGAGGGTGGCAGGACTTTTGTGAAGGTGTTTCCACCCCAAGCGCCCTCCGTACTGGATGCTGAGCCCCTGGCGCTGAATATTCAGACTTTTGACTCCCAGGTATACAACCGTTTCGTGGATACTTTTGCAGCGGAATCTGATGTTTCAGAGTGGTCGGAGACCTTTGAGGGAGCAGGCTTCCCCTCACAAGTGGAGAGAAATATGGAACGGGCACCCCTTATTTCTTTCAACAATCTAGATGAGCGAGGCGAGGACTACTACGAGAATTCCAATATCGACTTCACCATTCCTCTTCTGGCCTATACCGAGGCGGAGGAAACCAACATTATTTTTGACTGGTCCCAAACGCCTCAGGGCGACAGAGAGATTGCCACCTATTTCGAACTCATCAACGATGCTCTGGTTCCCCTGCAAGAGGCAGATGTTCCAGAAA